>ENA-OUQF01001507-OUQF01001507.1-human-gut-metagenome-genome-assembly--contig:-NODE-1507-length-13720-cov-7.997366_pt1 | contig 13720 bp, 14 predicted proteins | sample MGYA00237947_ERZ548826 | MGnify/ENA primary metagenome ERZ548826 (study PRJEB26490, sample SAMN05194701) | human gut metagenome | biome: terrestrial biome; feature: human-associated habitat; material... | reverse complement strand
TACCTGGTTAAGAAGATGGCTGACGATCTAAACCTTCGTCTGGAAGCTGCTTCCCAGTGGGGAAAGGGCTTTAAGATAGTCATCTTCTTTCCAAAATTGAGATCCAACGGAGGAAAATAAATAAATAAATAAACAGAAAAACGCCCGCAGGATTTTCTCCTGCGGGCAGCGTGTTGTCAGCTATCCAAAGGCTTGTATTCTGTTACAGTTTTCAGATAGGTTTCGGGATCGCCATTCAATATCAAGTCAGCATATGCTATCGGGTCATTGTAGATCAAATAATCCAACTCTGACCGCTGATACATATTGTCTGCAATCTCGTTCTCAACAGCGATAGTGTCAATCGCAATCATTCTGCCGTCCCTGAATTTCAGTTCCACACAGCAATTATCCATAGTGTAAGCACAAGATATTAAGGTTTTCATGGTATGTCCTCCATAATTCGAAATATAAAGCGAAAATCCCGTCTGACTTCCTGTTAGAAATCAGACGGGATTTGTCCGTATGCACCCCGGAAACCGTCAGCTAACAGTTGATAAGTAAATTAGTTCCTTATCACTGTTAAGCCAACGTTTTCAAGGCTTTTTGCGGTTTCCGCGTTCATTACGGCTGAAAATTCTATTTGCCTGTTTGCTTCGCTTTACTCAAAAAATCAACCCACGATCTCATCCGGATCGTCGTATGCGGTTCTTGCCGGAATGATCCATATCATCCGCGTGCTTGCATCCCACTCGACGCGGCAATCCAATGCATCGGTTATATCGCGGAGCTTGAAATAATTGTTCCCTTCGATATTGAAGCAGGTCGCTTTGATCGGAACGCCGTCCAGTGTCAAAAATGCCGAGGAGGAACGGGCGGTCCGCTCGATGCCGTCGCCCGGAGTCAATTCGCCGCCGACCGCTGTGTAATCATAAAAGCTCAGCATATCGATGGAATTGGTCGCGCCGTCATACTTAATATCAAAGCTCTTGATGGTGCCGTCCAGGATTTTGGCAATATCGCGGAGCTTAAAATAGTTGTTGTCGTCGATATTATACGCAACGGTGTCGTATTTGAGACCGTCCAGACAAACCGTCTGCGTTTTGGCAACGGAATTTTTCCCGAATCCGTTTCCGGGATAATAGGTAAAGGTTTCGTGCTCATCATCCTCGTGAACCAGATAGCGGATCTCTCCGTTATAGAAAATGGTGTAGATCTTTCCCGTTATGATCCAAGGATCGATATCGGCGGGATTGATCCCGGGAATTTCCAGCATATCCGCGTCGCGGTCAAACGAATACTCTTCGATGCCGTATACGTTTACCCATTCTCTGTCGTGTATTTTGCTGATGTCCCCGTTGTTCGAAAGAACCCACTGACTGTATTCTATGCTCTTATCCATATCCACGTTGATATAGCCGAAACGATATTCCTTCAGTTTGGCAAGTCCCTCGGCGGAATAGGTCAGCGCGCCCCATTCGCCCCACGGTGTATCGACCGACAAAACGCCGATCGGCTTGCCGAGCGTCGCCGTGTCCGCAGCGGTCATGGTTTTGGTAAGATCGGTAAGATTGGCTGTCGGAACGGTGCATTCCTTTGAGTTGAACCAGATCTTGGAATTTGTGCCGTCGTAGTCCAATTCGATCACATCGATCGCCGCGCCCGCTTTGACCGAACCGACGACCGAAGTGCCGTCGGAAATATTGCAGTCGACCGCCGCGATCGCTTTATACCGCGTTGTCGGCTTTTCGGTGTTGGCAAGCTGCATGTTTACATACTTTGTGTCAACGTAATAAAGACCCTTCTTATAGTAGATCTTATAATGCCCCTTTTCCGGAGTGCTGTTTACGATCTGAAGCGACTGATTGATCTTATAAACGCCCGATTTTACATAATTCGTATCGTCGGGAGTGGTTTTCACCATCAAAAGACCGGTCGCTCTGCCCACCGCCTCGATTTTGGGAGGGGTCGAGACCTGATTGTTGATATCCAAAATATAGCAATTGTTTCTCGGAAGGAAATATACCGCCGGTTTCCAGCTGGTGAAAGCGGTTCCGTCTTGTTCGCCGCACTGGCGGATCGTTCCGCGCGATTCGTCAACGCCGCCCTCGCTCCATACGGCGACCCATTTTTCGTTATACGCCACGACTTCAAATTCACTCGTCGTCGTAGCATAAAACGCCGTGTTTGCGTTTGCCGCCGTTTTGGTCTTTTCGGCAAACGGCGGATCGTATCCGATCGCTTTCAGCTCATCCAATCTCTTGGCATGATAGTTGATCGGCGGTTCGCCGGGATAGAACGAAGCTTTTACCGAGCCGATCTTTCCCTCATCGCCTATGTGTACGATCGCCATACCGACAAGCGGTAGGGAGGCGGGACGGTCGTGTCTTACCCATTCCGTCGGCACCTTGGCATAAAAATTCCGTTCTTCTCCCTCGGTCGTTTTGCTTCCGCCGTAAATGTAATCGGACAGAAACGTCATCTCGATCGCATGCTGATACTTGTCGGGATCGGAGGATGCCCATTGTTTGTTTAACTCCTTTTCAACCGCTTCGCCGGCATCCAGTATCGGCGTTGTTTCCCGAGCCGAGGTATAAGCAAGGATATAGCCGATCGTGCCGTCCGAAAGCTGAACTTTGTGGAATTTTCGGTTGTCCTCTCCGACCACATACGCCTCCAGAATCGTCACCATAGTACCTTTGCTGACTTCCGCAATACCGCCCGAATAAGCGGGAGTCTTTGTAACGTTTACCGTGCCGCCGTATACGACATAGGCGGTGTCGCCCGCCTTCAACTCGGACGCGGCGAATGCGACCGTGCCGAGCAGCATAAACAGACAAAGCGCCGCCGCAAGGATTTTTTTAAGCACAAGTATTCCTCCTTTTATTTTTTGTATTATTGAAATTTGCACATTGTACCATGGTCATTATATACCATCTTCGCGCAATATGCAAGGGCAAGCGGAAAATTTATGCTGAAATCGGGGAAAAGTCCGAAAACGCCGTTTCATTTGAGAGGCGAAACGACATCAAGGACACAAGCCGAATGATCGATGTTTACAGAAAAGTGTGGAAAATTTTTGCTTTTTGCAATAAAATATTTTTGTATCATCTTAAATAGGATAATGCGGACAGAACAAGATCGTTTTCTGCTGTATAACGAAAAAGGAAAAACTATATTGTGCCGGTCAGTATTGGGTACTGCTTTTGGGACGAACAGGTGCGCGGATATTTTTGGCTTACGTTTTTGACCGACAAGCAAATTGAACTTCTCGGCGGCATAGAAAAGTTAGACGGTCACGGCTTCTACAAGATCGAAAAGACCGACACGGGAGTTTTCATCCAATGTACCGAAAACATTCTCGACTATACCCTTGAGGACGCCCTAAAACTTCGGGAAGTACTTCTTCCCCTGTTTCCGCCGATAAAGGAAAGAACGTCAAAACTTTTCCCGAGCATCCCGAGCATTGAGGATATCGGCGAACACCGATTGTATTTGTTTGATATGAAAGATATGGTGCAATACGTACTATATCAAACACCGGAGGAAAAATGGAGAATGTAAAAAGCATTGTAAAAAGCATCATAGGAAATGATATGAAAAATTATGGCTTTAAAGCCTATTCCAATATGTATTACTGCCACATAGGCGGTGTAATCAAAGGCTTCAAAATCTACTCAAACAATCTGCATTACACAATCCGTTTCGGGTGTTATCCTTTATGCAGCGGCATAAAACGTGACGGGGGGATTTTTGAAAACTACGAAATCGCCTATCTGTTTCCGCAATACCGTGACGTATTTTTATATGTCATACCGTGGGGTGCGACCATAACCGACAAAGACCAAGCAGACGCGTGGGAAAACCGGGATAAAATCTATCGGGATATTGCCCATCAACTGGTCGACGAATTACGCATATCTCTTCTGCCAAAGCTTTTAAAAATAGATTCACCCAAGTCGGCATTCGATTTTGAAACAGAATGTGCTATCGCTTCTATTCGTCACGGAAGAAACAACATCAGCGAAGAAGAGGCAAAAAAGAACTTACCGCCGCACTACTACATGGATTGCTTTTGGCATCTTCAGATGCGTGACTTTCAAAAGGCCAAGACTTGCCTTGAAAATTGGCTTGATTCCCTAAAAGCTTACTATGAACAAAACGATTCTTACGGCATGACCTACTATGATCAACAGTATTCGGAACAAAAAGCTCTTTGCGCTATGCTCTCACGCGGTTCTTCGGACGAAATAGAAAAATATATTGCGGAGCGTGAAGATATTACTTTGAAGAATTTTAGGCTGAAAAGATAGACTTCAATCAGAACGGCAGAAAATAATTGTGCAATTCTTACCATTAGCCGGCATTTAGCCGGCATTTAGCTGGTATTTAGCCGGCATTACGTCATATAAATTTATTTATGATAAAGCAATAAAAAAGAGATTTTGAAATGTGTGAAAATAACGATGTCAAACAACAGTCTTCTCCTTCCACTGCATTTTGTTAACAAAATGATGATTGTAAAAAATTCAAGACACGATAAAATACATTCGCAGAGTGTGATAATAGTGTATTGAAAGGTGAGAAAGATTCAATGTCTTTAGATAGCGACGCCGCCTTTTTGGTTGGTTATTGCTATTACTTTTGTTTCACTCATAATTTGCTTCTCCTAAATTAATTGGATAGGACACGGTTTTCAGAAACAGAGAGATAAAATATGATTTTGAAGTGATTTTCTCTTGTGCAACGAATGTTGCCGCAACCGTGTCCATATTTTAGTTAACAGTCATTCGGCAGAGCCACGAAGAAGTGCCGTCGAACGATAGGAAATAAACCGTAAAAAATGTATAACGTTATACGCCGTAAACGCAAAAAAAGACTTGAAAACGTAGTGTTTTCAAGTCTTTTCGTGGCTTTCACGTTCATAATAGATGCAGGCTCTTTTTTGCTTTTTTGTACTCTATTGAGAGTCATCTATTTTATGATCCAAATTCCGTTTCGGCCCGAGTCTTATCTTTCAATAATATTTCTATCTTTTATTGATTTTATTATTGCGGAGATTGTTTTTCGACTCTTTCCTAATTCCATCGACATTGCAGTTTGTGTTATTCTTGTATTATTTTTCATTAACCTTATCACAGACATTTCTCGTTCTGTGAACTTATCTGCCACCTTTTCTGTTACCTTAAGGGTAACAGAACTTCTGTAGAAGTTTACTCCGAAATCCCCATCTATATCAACAAGCTCAGGTTCTGCTAAACCGTATTTTGAAAATCCATCAAACATACGGAGAATTCCACTTCCCAATCCTTCAATTATTCTTATACAATTTGCCGGACACTGTCCGGCATTTTGAATCACTTCAATAAATTTCTATATAAGAACATCCTTCCAATTAGTCGGAAATCCCATAAGTTCCATTTTAACATTTGGATATTTATCGAGCAAAGTTTCAATTAGATCAATAAAATCATTCCGGTGTCTATCCCTCGGAAGAATATTGCTTAAACACACCAATGTGGCAAATACTCTCACGCTGCTTATTCCCTGCTTTGTATACTGCTTATACAAAGCAGGTGTTTTTGAAAGATTCACATTATACAGCCTTCCATAATGCGCACATATATTTCTGACAAATGCTATATGCTCAATCCAGCTTTCAAGATATGTATATTTAACACCATATATCTGAGCTACCGCTTTCTTATCTTCATGCTTCATATTCTTATAAAACTTAGATAAAGTTCCGAAACTGAACAATATCAATCAAGGCATACATCGGGATTTTATCCGTTTCATAGTTGTTTCTGAAATTCTTAACGAAAGCAGATTTGCTATTTCTATCGACCTCACTATTTATTTCTGCCAAGAAGTGACTATGATAATCTTCATTTTCAAAATTGGCAGCGTCCCCATATCCAAAGTTGCCGTATTTATACGAAAAATGGTTTGCAATTCGACATCTCAAATTTATTTCTACTTTTTCAATTTGAGCAAACAATGCCTGTCTGAAATTACAATTGAACAGATACAATTCCTTTATCATATCAAATGTAACTCCCTGATTGTAATTGTCATTTTTCTTTTTGAGTCCTATGCCATATGCTTTTATCAATCTGAAATAAGACACATCATTAAGAAATTCTTTAACTGTTTTCTCGTCATTTATAACAAGACCAAGTTCTTTTAGATTCTCAACCTGTTCATCTATAGTCATAGGGACTTGATGCTTTTTCAATTCCATCTTTTTACTTCTATATAAATTAAATGACCCGACGTGGTCCGCATCGTTAAGAGGCGTGTCGGGTTCTGTTAATGTTAACATACTCATTTTTAATGGAAATGTCAATACCTTTCACGAAATTAGCTTTAATTTTTTTAATCAAACAGGCAAATTTTATTCCCTCACATACTTTTATATTCTACTAAATAATTATTATGTCTGCTATTTCGGAAAACGACATTTTCTAATGCGCTGCCGATGCCGGTATAGTGCCACAATTTTTTATAGTTAATATATACCTGTACCGGAAGATATGTAGTTCTCTCGTAGAGCATAGGATATACGGTCTCGCCGTTCACATTTTTCAGTGTCTGAACCTGTCCGTTTGTCTTGATTACAAAATCGCCCCGAAGTTCAGATTGTACCTTTTGAATGATTCCGTTTGCCGATGCGCCGACAACGATACCTGCTGCAAGTGCGCCTGTTGCATTAATTGCCGTAAGTCTTTTGTTCATAATTCATTCTTCATTCTGTTAATTTATTAGTCTTTATCCACTTCCCATTTGTAGATTATTCCGGTCTGAGCGTCAATCTCAGCATCATACTCTACATAGTCCTTGATAAACTCAATCTCATATTCCCATCTGCCATCGTCAAAATCAAGCTGTGCTTTCTTAAAATACACTTGATTTTCGGTAAATCCCGCTTTTTTCAGTGCAATTTCTTTTGCCTGTTCAAGTGATATCTTTACATCTCCGCTTTGACTATTGGGTTGTTGAACGGTATTATACGAACCTGCTTGCGGCAAAGATTGATTGCTGTTTTGACTGCTTCCAAACCTGTCCGCATCCGTAACAGTCGGGACTCTCACTCTATGTGCGGTCAGATTATTCCATATATGCTGTGCTGTTCCCGACATTACCATTCCAGCCGTAAAACATATAGCGCAAAGCGTCAAAATAAGTATAATTCTCTTTTTATTACCTATACGAATCCTCTCCTTTCCTACATTACAATTCTGCTGCCGGACATTCCGGCAACATTTCAGGCAGGCTGTTCCATAAGAATGCCTTAAACCTTATATTGTTTTCTTTTTCCCACTCCGCCGGCACCGTAACCGTCTGTTCTTTCCCATTGTCAAAATCAACGGACACGATGCGCACATCCGACAACTGCTCATTTTCATATCTGGCAAGAATAAGCTGTTTTTTGCCGCTTGTGCCGCTTAAATTTACCGTTTTCTCATCTGCAAATGAAACAGCGCTTTTCTCTTTTTTAATATTTTTCGTAAAAACCTTTATTCTCACCGCCACAGGCGACGCACTCCATCCGCTGCGATACCAATATGATTTCCCTTCATTCTCGCTCATGGTTATATATGCATTTGTTACCTTTACAACCGCCGCAAAATTACTGCCTTGTTTTATCTCGACCGGATCATCAAGTTCTATACAATTAAATCCGCCATATTCAAAATATGTTGTTTTTGTTGCGGCAAGCGTTGCTGTTTGAGGATCAAAATATCCATCCTGTGTTTCCGTTACATCTGTGTAGATTTCAACCGTACATTCGGTATTTTCTCCGACCGTATTCACACTGACAGCTTTAATCTGCTCCGTTGTATTGTCGCTTCCGCCTTTTGCCGTGAACACATTTGCTGCCTGCTTAATCTGCAGGAGGCTTCCCGCACCGATATCAGATACCGACGCATCGTAAAAATAGTTGTTATCATATTTGTCATTCATAACATAGTCAAACGCATAAATCTGTTCACAGGTTACTTCGTATGAAAGATAAAAATACGGGAGTGAACTATAGCTGTTTTTAACAAGCCAGCCGCCGTCCGTTGTTGTCTTGCCCGGATAAAAGCTGTCCGCCGGAATGGTATCGTCCCAGCCGATTACGGTGCAGGCATGCGGTGAGCTGCCTTTCTCGCCGTTCGGATTGTAGTAATAGGTCTGCCTCATATTGTTATATGAAAATGTAACCGCACCGTATTTCACGATTGCCCGTTTCATTTTCTCTCTTGCCGCTTTGTCCGCATCAAGCCTTCTTCCATCAACGGAAATTGCGCTCTCCAGCCTATATGCCGCATTTTCCCAACCGTTTGCGTCATCTGCAATACCTGATTTCACAGGTCCGCACCATTCCGACAACAGCGCGGCGGCATATTTTGTTCCGCTTCCGGCATATTTCCAGTTCCCCGCTTCGTTTGTTTTTTCACCATTGGTGTTTCCAAGCGGATCTGCGCCTCTGTTATGTCTTGCAAATCCTATCTGATGCGGTGATAAAAATGCCGTTCTTGCACTGACATTTTTGTCGATACCGCTTCTGATTATCGAGGCTTCGGAGACACTTGCCGTCGAATACGCCCAGCAAAGCGAGGTGTCTCCCTGATCTCTTACCGGCGTTATGATTCCATATTCGCGGGCGTCGAATTTCAGCTGCGACACGAGATATTCAATATCGGTATTCCGTAAAGACTCCGGGGTTTTCCCGCTGCTTGCCGACACCGTGTCAGATATCAGCATAACAATACATACCGCACAAATAAAATACTCTGTTATCTTTTTTTTCATACGCACCACTCCTTTTATAGCTTTACCATAAATCTCCGACTTCTTCGCCTTCCCCAACAATGCCTCCGCCCGTTTCAGACTGCTTTTTGCTATATACGGACGCTGTCCCGCCAATCGGTTTAATTGTGAGAAAGTCTTCCCGGATATATGCACGCAGATATACGCCGGTCTCATAGTCGCTTTCGCTGATATTTACGGGTTCCGTCTGCACTCTGATAACATGCTCATTTTCTGCAGCTTCCGTACCGGATTTTTTCTTTATTGTAATCTCCGTCATAACTCCGCCGACATATTTTGCAAGAATCAGCGCAGCGTCCTCATATTTTTCTTCTATTACCGCCGTCGCTCTGTATCCGCCCAGCAAAATTGTATACGCTTTTTTACCGTTATTATCGATAATTTCAGCCTTATCCGCCGCTACATTCAGTGTACATTCCTGTCTTATAACTCTGTTTCTTGTCGGCGCTTTTATTTTTATTCACATTATAGATGCAGGCTCTTTTTTATTTTTTCTATACTAATTATCCATTTTCCTGACTTCGCCGTACCTTCACGCTTAACGACTTTCATTTCTTTTAAGTAATCAATGTCTCTCTTTATTGTTCGTGTCGTTACACCTAAACTTTCCGCCATTTCGGTTACCGATATGTTCTCATCTTTTTTTATCATCTCTATTATTCCAAGCATTCGCACTGTTTTTTTACTGTTTTCCGACAATTTTAAAATCTTTATCAACCTTGCATCGGTGACATTATCGGTGACATTTTCTTCTTTTGTTCCCAGCCCATACTTTTTGAGGAGTTTAAGATATTTCTCACCGGGCTTACACAGCACCATAATTCCTCTTTCCGATATTTCATATTTAGGAAGTGGTGTATTGTTTGCTTCACATTCCTCTTTTATCTTATCAAAGCCCCTGCCCCAACTTTCAATCATACCTGCCTTGAAAAGAACATCTGCAACTTTCGGATTATATGGGATTGAAGAATGTTTCTCATGTATATTGTCTGCCGAAAGCATTTCCGGGAACTTGCCGTCATTCCAAATATAGATTTTGTCATCATAAACACTTATCTGAATCGGAACTCCCTTGCTGTAATCTTTATGATTAACGGCATTTAATAAAATTTCTCTGCAAGCCTCTTTTGGCAGCATATAGGTTTCGGTTCTCTGTATGCCATCGTAGTCAATCAACGCTTTAAGATATTTCGTATAAAGCAGTTCAACTGCAGAGTCGATCTGTTTAATAAGTGAGCCGTGAATTTCGTCCTGATATATCAATTCGGAATCAGACGAACCAAAGTAGCCTATCTTAATGTAAGCGCCCTGTATCCATATTTCCGGATTTTCCGCAAATAACAGCACCGCCGCTTTTTTAAGATATTTTCCGTCAGTCAAGCCAAGATTTTGAAACAATATTTCATCCGACACAGAAAGTGCTTTGTTGTCAAGCCTATGACTTTCCAAAGCCTTTTTCTTGAATAATTGAATTGCGGTTTGATCAAGGTTTTCAATTTTTTCTTCCGGAACCGGAACGCCGTCCCATGTAACACCTTGTTTTTTCAGCATAAATTCATCGAGAGCAAGCCCTGTCAAATGTTGATTGGTGCTGCCTGAACGATAATAATACTTGCCGTTGCAACTTACGGGGAAAGTATATTAATTAACTTTTATTTTTATATATTCCCCTTTTTCGCTTTCTTAAAGATTTATATCCGCAACAATTCCCATTGCATTTTTTATTTTGTTCGGTATATCTTCAAGCAGTTTCTTGGAATTTTTCAGTCCGCTTATATTTCCGGAATCATCAATACCGATGTAGATAGTTCCTCCCTGTGCATTTGCAAATCCGCAAATCCAATTTAAGTATTCATCTTTCCAAACTTCTTTCCATTCTACATTATGTTTTTCAGCCATCGGTATCACCTCCGCAAAAAATCTTTTTTTATTATACCACAAACTTTCAAAAAATCAATTCACGGTATATACAATTTTTTAGGGAATAGTAAAGAAGGAACAGGTAATAAGTATCTTATTCAATTCCCCTCATATCAATCGAAGATCAATTAAATCTCAACACCCCACGGAATTTCGTCTTTACCTTTGGGCTTATCCCTCCATGTTGAAAATAAAAACTCATCAAAATTATAAAAATCTGTTTCTTTGTATGGATACTGACGATCATAACTTCCAACATTGGTAATATATCCAGTATATGTTGATCTTAAATCGTACTGCTTATATTTCAAAGTAGAATTTAGTTGTTTATACAATGAATAATTGAAAGCATCATCAACTTTCATACGCTTGATCATATCTGAATATTCACCATTGTAATCAACAAACAGCGCTAAATTGATAGCACATAAAGCGAACACTTCATCGTCTACCCTGCGTGAATAATATGCTATTCCGTCGTACCCCATTTTTTTACAAGCCATCATTAACGATTGTGATATAATATACTCCGACTTAAATGTCCTGTTTTCCTCTTTTACTACATAAGAAGTTGCAATCGTAAGGAGATATAATTTTAGCCAACAATGCACTCTCTCTTCTTCGAATTCATTTAAACATCTAAAATTTCTCAAAGAGATAGCCAGATTAAATATCTTCTGGTTTCCCTTTAGCAACACCGGTGAAACATTAAAATCTATTTCAGCCGGACAACCTGTTTCAATCCAGCATCCATACGAAGAATTGGCCAAATACATACTGGGATTTCCGGGAATGCTAAATCTATAATTTCCTGATTTCGACCTCATAGAATTAGGCAAATGAATCATATCTTTTGCCTTAAATGACTTATTGGGAGTTCCTAATCTACTTCTGAAAAATTGTAACTCATTAGCCTTATCCCTGGGAAATGCATCACTATCAGCAACCGAGTTTACAGCAAGTGGGTTATTCCCTATATCTTTTACTAACTCAAGAATGATATTATTACTCTCTGCAATATCAGCTTTGTAATATAACTCCAACGATTTCAGTATTTTTACACTAAAACAAATAATAATTCTCATACTTTCATCATCGGCACCGGAATTTATTGCTTGTTTCATTACTATATCATACTTGTTTTTCAAATCTTTTATATAGTCCGAATCTTTATCTATTTTAAACGGAGAATATAAGTCCTTACATATAAAATTGTTATTTAATCAGGTCAATTTCATTTTTTCAATTCTCCTTTTCTTTCTGTTATTAAAAAAGCACCTTTGCCTCTCCTCTTACACAAGCTTATCTCTACGCCTCTTTGGACTTATCAATCTTCATTTTCTTTATTCCGCTTTCTTTTGTTTCAAAAAAATCCCCCTATCCACAAGCGTGAAAAACCATTATTGATTATTAAATTATCATTCGACATAATAAAAATACTAATTCATCTCCATGCTCTTTAGATGTTGTTTTTTAAGCATTTATGAAATACTATTTACTATAGTGCCATTTATATTATACCATATTTTCTATGCAATTCAACACTTTTGCATTTTTCGTCAAATTATGATACAATAGAAACCATTTTAACTTTAAGGAGGTTCCTTTCATATGAGAAAATCATATTCAAAACAAGAAAAAGAACGAATTATTACACAATACGAAAGCGGTGTTTCCATCACATCAATTCACAATTCCATCGGAATTGCGAGAAGTACATTGTACAATTGGATTAATGAGTACAATTTAAGAAAAGACACCAAGCCATTAAACAGAAGCGATTACAACAAGTTGAAGATGCATTGCGAGAAACTTGAAAATATGATTCAAATACTCAAAATCTGTGGTTGTATCGTTGATGCACCATTAAGCCAAAGATATGAAGTTATCAAAGAGCTTTCTTCTGTGTATAGTATAACTACCTTATGTAATGCTCTTAATGTACCAAAAGGCAGTTACTACAATCACATTCTCCGCAACAAAAACGGTGACACTTTAGCAACTCGTAGGATAAAAGAATTAACACCTGTTGTTGAGAAAATATACAACGAAAGCAAGCAAACATTCGGTTCTGGCAAAATAGCTGCAATAATGAATGACAGAGGCTATAAAACAACAGAAAAAAACTGTCGCTAAAATATTGCATGAGAATGGATGGTTCAGCATAAAATCATGTGCAAAGACTATATATCTTCAAAACAAAGCACGAAAAGAAAATATACTTAAACAACAATTCAATGCGAAATCTCCTAATGAAGTATGGGTTAGCGACGTTACATATTTTAAGCTAAACGGAAAAACATTTTATATTTGCGTTATTCTCGATCTATATGCGAGGAAAATAATTTCATATACTATATCAAAGAAAAATTCCACTTGGCTAACTAAAACTACTTTGATCAAAGCATATGAAGATCGAAATCCGGATACATCAAAATTGCTTTTTCATAGCGACCAGGGATATAACTATACTTCTAAAACATTCAGAAATTGCTTATCCGCTTTCGGTATACAACAATCGTTATCAAGAAAAGGTGTTCCGTATGACAATTCCGTTTGCGAGTCATTTTTCAAATCTCTTAAACAAGAGGAGCTATATCGAACAAACTATAGATCTGAAAAGCATTTGCGAAACGCATTGTCTGAATATGTAGTATTCTATAACGACAAAAGACCTCACACTTATTTGCATTATCATACACCTAATAAGGCAGAAGCTGATTATTACCACTATTCAAGCCAAAAAGAAAAAGCTCCAATCGAACAGTAAGTAGTTCGTTAGAAGCTTTTTTTACAAAACATTTTTATTTTCAACCTAATTCGGTTTTTATGTAGCATTAAGTTTTGTTACATAAATGTCGTGAAAGCCTTTATTTTTGCTGTTTGAAATAAAAACAGACATCTTCACTCGAACATACATAGTTCAAATTAAGGTGTCTGTTCATCTGGCTCCCCCTGCTGGGCTCGAACCAGCGACATCATGATTAACAGTCATGCGCTC
>ENA-OUQF01001500-OUQF01001500.1-human-gut-metagenome-genome-assembly--contig:-NODE-1500-length-13784-cov-5.787530_pt1 | contig 13784 bp, 12 predicted proteins | sample MGYA00237947_ERZ548826 | MGnify/ENA primary metagenome ERZ548826 (study PRJEB26490, sample SAMN05194701) | human gut metagenome | biome: terrestrial biome; feature: human-associated habitat; material... | reverse complement strand
CCTCATCATATTAGATAATTAAAGTGTTTTTAGATACTAAATTTGCTATATATAGCGTTTTTAGTACTAATTTTACTATAAAGAGGATGGTGAGATCATGGATATCCAAAGCATTAATGATGATATCAAGACCAGACAATGGGTTGAAAGAATAAAGGAGTGCAAGGAAAGTGGACTTCCCGTCAGAAAATGGTGCAATCAGAACAACATATGTGAGCAGACCTACTACTGCTGGCTAAGGAAACTGCGAAAGATGGCAATTGAAACAGGTGCTGTACAAGCTCCATCATTTGTCCCTATTGATCAGAGTTCATTTAATAAGCAGAACATAATTATAACTAAAGGTGATATTAATATAGAATTTCTCTGTGATACAGACATAGGGACTGTAACAAACATCATTGGTGCACTATTATGTTAGGCGATATCTCCAGAGCCGAGCATATCTATATAGCTATTGGTTATACAGATATGATGAAACAGATTGATGGTCTTAGTGCACTTGTCACAGCAAAGTTCAGACTTGATTTCTTTTCAAATTTAGTATTTCTGTTCTGTGGAAGAAATACGAAAGTGATGAAAGCACTGCACTGGGAGGGTGACGGCTTTGTGCTTCTTTACAAGAGACTGGAAAATGGTAGATTCAAATGGCCTAGAGATGAATCCGAAGCAAAATAAATAACACGCCAGCAGTTGGAATACATAGAGCTGATTTTAAAATATGAGGAAGTGATGAAATGAATGATTTAGAACAAAGAGTAAAAACTCTTGAAATTAAGGTCAAGATGTTAGAAGAAACACTTGAAACACTAAAAAATATGAGCCTTTCCGAGCAGATGGATAGTTTTATTCAATCACGCCAAAAGTCTTTACGAATGGTTGAACTGCTAAATTCAGTTTCAGATGATGGCAAATTGGATTTTGATAAAGAACGAGCATCTCTTGATAATGTGCGAATTGCAAAGCAAAATATAGATGCGCAAATAGCTCAAGCAGTAATGAATGCAGGTATATTTTCTGATGATTTTCCTGATGATCCAAGAAATTTTACTTATGAGATAGAATCGGAAGTAATTACAAATTGGTGGCACCAAAACGAAAAAGTTAAAAGCAATGCATCAACTTCACTTGTTGGTAAAGGAATCCGAATAACGGGATATAATGGATTTGAAACGGAACGAATTGTAGTACCGAAAGAAATAGAGGGACTTCCCGTACTTACTATTGGTGCAAAAGCTTTTATAAATGCTCCTTGTAGTGAAATAATACTTCCTAAAACTGTTAAGGATCTCTTGTGGGGCGCTTTCTCAGGTTGTGTCAATCTAAAACATATAGATTTGCCTGAAGATTTAACTTTTGTTGATAGAGAGTGTTTCGCAAATAGTGGTCTTGAGGAAATAACTCTGCCCAATTCGCTTAAGGAAATTTCACATAGTTGCTTTTACGGTTGTGAAAATTTGAGCAAGGTTATTTTTGGCTCTAATGTTACAAAGATTGATTATTCTGCCTTTAACGGTTGTTCAAAGTTAAAGGATATATCACTGCCTGAATCGTTAGAGGAAATTGGTTTTCATGCTTTTGCAGGTACTGCAATATCAATACTGATAATTCCACAAGGTGTGAAAACAATTTCACATAGATTATTCGCATTCTGTTACACTCGTTCCAATAGGCAGATTACTTGTGTTTTTCTTGGTACTGAAACAGAAGTTACGATAAAAGAAGATGAACCTTTTTATGAGGTGGCTATGATTTATTGCTTGCCGGGCAGTGCGGTTCAAAAATATGCAAGAGAACGAAAAATCCCAATTAAACCCATTAGTGAGTTTAGAATGGAGGATTATCAATGAGTGATTACATATCAAAATGGCATAAAGTAGAAGGGGATAACTAATATGAAAGAAGAAACAGTAAATAGAATTAGAAAATTTACAGAAGATAGAGACTGGGTTTAATTCTATTCACCAGCTAATTTAGCTAAGTCTATAGTAATAGAAGCAGCAGAACTATTAGAATGTTTTCAATGGTCTGATGATAATTATGATTTACAGCATGTTAAAGAAGAACTTGCTGATGTGATTGTATATAGTCAGAATCTATTAGATAAGCTAGGATTAGATGCTGATGAAATAGTGAATATGAAGATGAGAAAGAATGAAGCGAAGTATCCTGTAGAGAAGGCTAAGGGTAAGAGTGATGAGTATACTGAACTGTAATAAGTAATGTTGTTGTAAGTACAATTAAATGAATATGTAAAAGGGAACAATCAGATATGGTTGTTCCCTTTATATATGGTTATTCTATTTTAGTTGATTAGGGCGAAACAATGTATTTTGATGCTCTTCAAGAACTAGACATTTTCTTAAAATTACTGACTATATCTCGTCTTTTGAGTCACAATATATTGTTGGAATAATCACTTTATTCTTATTATTAGTGTCCTACTCTTTCTTGAACGAACGCAACTGAATCATAAGTTCTATCATCAACAACCGTTTTAGTCTTAGAATCATTTAACCTTAAATAACCTGGTATATGATATTCATAAATGTTTCTAACCTTAAAGTGTAACTGATTATTTTCTATCTTAGAAAATATCACTTTTACTTTATATGCAACAAATCCATCATAACAAATAATGTAAGAAGTCTTTTTCATTGATTCTAATTTGTTTTTATCTTGAATTCTTCCACAATAAATACGTATTAAGGATTTCATTTGGATATATCTTCTATTCCATCTTTTCTTGGTTTTAATTAAAAATATTGATGAAATAGGTTCTTTTTTAATAACAGGTTCTTCAAAATCACAGTCTTCTTTTTCCATATTAATAGCAGGTGGATTTATATTCTCAAAATGCTTGCAATATCTCGCAAAATTAAATGATACATGTTCATTCTTCTTTCTGCACATTCTACCTTCTTTTTGAAAACATACGCAGTTAACACAATTCCTAGCATATGAATTAGTGTCATAATGCTCTTCTATATGCCAGCTTGATCCAGTCATTTTATGTACTTGAGACATCACTATATCCTCCTTTAATGATAACGCTTAAATATCATTATACATTAAAATGTAATAATATTATACCTTTAACCTTATTTTATACAGAGTTAAAGATGATTAAAATACAGATTGTGATTTTTAAGAGTATTACTGTTGCTGTATGCAGTATTCTCATTATTGTACTTACTACTCCTGTCACAGTTTTTGTGTGAAAACTATCTCGTATCAGAACATCCGTTCTTTTATATTAAATAAAAATATTTTTAAACCCCTCGTAAAAGGAATTGTAGAACCCTAACTCAACGCATCCCTTTATAAAATAGACTACAATAGAACTATAGAAAGAAGATACATCAAGAAGGAAACATTAATTATATGAAAAAAATGAAAAAGACAGATGTAATAGTAGGCATAGTTATTTGTTATGTAATATTTGCTATCGGTTATACAATAATAACAGGGGTAGGAACATTTGTCGCAGATCTTATAGATGGTCCAACACATTATTATCTATTATATAGTTGGAAGAATACAGAAGTAGCAAAAAAGTTTGAAAAAAAATATATACCAGACATAGAAGAATATATTCAAACAAGTGATCTTCCAGATATCACTGTTAATGTGGATCGTTGTTCCTATACTGAATACAGTAAATCATTTTATGTACCTGAATATGAACTATACGTTACTTATTCTAGTCAGGCAATTGATGATTATTATGACTCAGCTATTAAATCCAAGCGTGGTGCAAAAGAATTACTCAATATGATGCTAGAGGTTCATGAGAAAAAGAATGAGTATTATGAAAATCGTTCTAAAATATACTGGTTTGGTGAACCTTTTCAATCAGATGGAAGAATAGTGTCATTGCAAGATTATGATTATGTACTGGAATTATCTGGTAAAAAGCATAAGTATATGATAGAAAACGAGATAGATGTTGATAGGCTCACAATTGATGACAAAGTAGTATATGAACGAAATAATCCCGAATCAAGCTATTATAATTACACTCTATCAGAACCTAAGAATTATTACCCAAGTATTGAATTACCTGGATCTTCTAATACTTATAATGATGGTTATAATTCAGCAATAGATGATGGTGATTATGATCATGATAGATATCGTAATGATCCTTCTTATAGACAAGGTGTAGATGATGGTTTTGATGAAGTAGATGAAGATTATTGATAGGAGATGATTAATGTGGAAAAAGAATGGCTTATGACTCCAGATGTAGCCTATGAGAGATTGGATCGTGCAATTTATAATCATAGTGCATGTCCTGAAACGGCACATATACTATATCTCTATCTTGATGATGAAAAGAGGGAAATTACTATACTACCTAAAGAACTTGCAAAAGAACTTATGGAAGCAGATAAGAATCACTTAATGGATAATGATATATTCAACTTTATTGATAAAGCACTACGTGATGGATATTATTCTATAAAAGATCCATGGGCTTCATATTATTTAGGTTGTTTATATTATTTTGAAAGATTTAATAATGTGAATTATGAAAAGGCATTTAACTATTTTTCAAAAGAAAAGCATATAGGACCTTCAACTGTACTATTAGGTGAATGTTATTTCTATGGTAGAGGAACAGAACAAAATTTTGAAAAAGCCTTCTTCTGTCTTATCCAAAGTGCTCTGACAGATAACAGTGCACGCTCTTTGTATCTCTTAGGTGATATGTATTTGAATGGATACTATGTAGAGAAAGATATACCAGAAGCTAATGATTTGTATTTTCATGCTTTAAAAGTTGCTGATGAAGAGGAATCTTCTAGTGAAACAAAAGCAGAAATATATGAACGATTAGGTAAAGTGTACTTATTAAGACCAAAGACACTAGAAACATTGCACTTTGCTCTTAAGACTTTCAATTTAGCAGAACAACATTATTTAGAAGCTATGCAGGAATGCATGTTTTCTCTAAAAGATAAAGTAAAAGAAATACGTAACCTACAAATGGAAGTAAGAGAGTATTTAGATGATTTGATTCTTATGGATAAAGAACCTGTGAGTTAGTATTCTTTTGAAGAAATGATTTCTCTAATGAAATACGATATTTAATTGATTGGTTTGAAATATCTAAAACTTCTCAAAATGCAATATGGATTATTTGTCTGTATGTAATACAACTATGATGTGTTATTAAAACTTGTTTCTTATAGAAAACTACTGTTACAGAAGTGACAAGAAACTGAATTAAAGGAAGAGAGATGTAATTTATATGTATGAAAGTTTGACTAAATATTTAGATGAGTTCACAGGAACAGAATTTGGTACATGGATTGTTGACAAGAAGAATGATGGAACATCAGAACATCCACTTGAATTCCCTTTTGTAAACTACTCAAGAGTTGTAGATCAGTTTATTGATGATGTCTATTCTTTTGTAGATAACCATGAAGAGATGGGATTACATAGTTATATAAAAATCCTGGAAGATAATGGCATCAAATGGAGTTGGGAACCAATGGTCAAAGCAGAAGTAGATAATTTAGATGCTCAATGTATTATTGCGTTAATTTTTGGTGCCATACGCGCAGAAAGATTTTGTGATGGGGCAATACTCGCATTCTTAAAAGATGGTACGTTTGTACGATGGCTAGAAAGACTAAAAACATTGGATGCAGATGGAAAGAATGTTGCTACAAAATAAATAGAGGAAACTATGAAGAATATATCAATAAATATGGAGAATTAGAATAAGATATTGATGTATAAGAACGTAAAACATTTTGAAGGAGGTTTATATGGTTGATTTAATATTATTCCCATCTAGTTATTTTAATGTCTCAAAGGTGGATGAAGATTTACAGGCTGAATATAATGCAGTAAAAGCAACTGGTTTATTTGATGTGATACTATTTGGATATGATAAGTGGTTTGAAGAAGATCAATTAGTCATTAAAGATATACCTCAAGTAGAAAGAACTGCAGTATATAGAGGATATATGATGAATCCAGAAAAGTATGAAAGGTTTTATCAACGTCTTCTAGAAAACAATATCCGTTTAATTACAACTCCAGAAGAATATGAATTAATGCATATTTTCCCTAATGTATATGAACTATTAAAAGAGGATACTGCAAAAATGGAAATATATCCTCTTCATACTCAGATTAATATTGATAGTATTAAACATACTTTTGGAAGATTTATGGTTAAAGACTTTGTTAAATCTGTAAAGGGTACAGAGTTTCCTAAATATTTTGACAAAGATATTACACAGGAAGAATTTAATCAATGGATGGAAGTCTTTTATAAGTATCGTGGTAATTTGTTAACTGGTGGAATATGTATTAAGGAATATCTTAACCTAAAGCATTATGGTGACCACACCAATGAACACAGGGTCTTTTATATAAACAATAAAATAGCAACTATCACTAGAAATTCAGGACAATCTATAAATGCATTATTACCACCTCAACAATTATTAGAAAAGTATAGTCATCTGGAAAGTGGATATTATACTATTGACTATGCTGAATTAGAAGATGGTTCATGGAAAATTATTGAAGCAGGTGATGGTCAAGTCTCAGGCTTAGCAGAGCATCAAGATTATGAGCAATATTTCAAAGTGCTCTATGAATACTTAAATGAATAGAATCTTACTCAAAGAAAAAACTCACGACAATAAATCGTGAGTTTTCTTCCGCACCGAGTGCCATTTACATATGTCATTCTATGTGAAAGTTAATAAAAAATCAATTCAGATTATCAAAAAGACATATTCTTTCACCATATGTTTAAATACCAATAGTTATTATAGATTATTAGTTGATTATATGCACTTTACCATGCCACCATCAACATTTAAAGCAACACCAGTAATATAATGTGCTGGTTCACTCGATAAGAATACAGCAGCTGATGCAATTTCTTCAGGTTTAGCATATCTACCCATTGGTATATTTGTCTTAGCAAACCAATCAATAGATTCATCACGACTCATACCAGTAGCACCTGCTAATTGATCACCTAACTGTCCTTCTGCATGCCATAACGGTGTATCTACAGGACCAGGGCACACAGCATTTACATTTACATTAAATGCTGCACAATAATTTGAATAATCTTTAGTAATCATAATATCAGCAGCCTTAATAGTATCATAACTAATTAATCCTCCAGGCTGTTTACCAAAGATGGAAGCTGTATTTACAACACTTCCCCAGCCATTTTTCTTAAAATGAGGAATACATAAATTAGTTAATCTCACTGGTGCATACATCATAAGTTCTGCATGTTTTCTGAATGTTTCTTCAGGGAATGTTGCAATATCACCCATTAAAGCTGTTCCTGCATTATTACATAGAACATCAATCTTTCCAAAATGTTCAACAACATTTTCAATAAAATCTTTGCAGTTCTTTTCGTCTGTAACATCTACTTTTTCAATATAAACTTCATTATTCTTTAGTTCAGTCTTTAAAGCATTCAACCCCTCTAGATTTAGATCAGCTAATGCGAGTTTTGCTCCTTCTTTTGCATATGCTTCAGCAATAGCTTTACCAATACCAGAAGCGGCTCCTGTTACGATAACGACTCGATCCTTTAAACCTAATTCTATAACAAATCAATCCTCCTTGTATGTATAATTTATATATATAATTATACTCCTCGATAAAGTGCATATTCTACCAATACAGTATTTTAATAGTAATTTATCCGACGCAAGATAATTTTATAAAAAAATACTTGAATAAGTACATTGAAAGTGCTATCATTTCACATGATGAAAAACGTATAGGATTGTTACTATTGAATTAGGCAAGACCAAAGTAAACCTTCTTTTTTAGAGGGGTACTTTGGTCTTTTTTGTTGGTCCTATATAGAAAAGAAAGGAAAAGGGATAATGAACAAGAAACAAGGTGTTATTGGATTAGTTGCAACTGTCATGATTGCGAATGCTGCATTTGTTGATGTAAGACCAGTCTATGCTGTAGAAAACTTAAATCTTGCTAAAGGATGTACTGTTAATGCAAGTAGTTATGAAGTAGATTCTACATCACCAAGCAAAGCAGTAGATGGTGATATTAAGACGCGCTGGGGAACTGCACAGAATAAAGCAGACAATGAATGGATTGAAATTAATTTAGGTGGAGAAAAGACAGTACGTCAGATTAATATCAATTTCGAAAGAACGGATGATGCACAGAATATTCTAGGCTATAAGATTGAACTAGAAGAAAACGGACAATATAAAGAAGTATATAGAAAGACTACTAAGGCAAAACAGAATGAAATCATTCAGTTAGATAAAGATCATCAAGCCACTAAAGTAAAGGTAACTGTACTTTCTGCAGATGGAGGTACAATCAACTGGAAAAATGTAGGAATCAATGAAATTGAAGTCTATAGTAAGATTGTAGAAAAAGCAGATGCTACGCCTAATAAGAACCATATGGCAAACGCTACAGTCACTGCATCAAGTAGTGAAGCTAATACACTTAGTCCAGATAAAGTAAAAGATGGAAGCACAGAAAAAGCAAACCGCTGGGCAAGTGATTATGAAACTCCAACTACTAATATCTGGTTAAATACTAAATTTGCTGGATTGACTCTCGTTAAGGAACTTAAGATTCATTTCTTTGAAAGAGATGTTGCACCAATGCCATCTAACGTAAAGAACTTTGATATTAAATACAAAGATAAAGATGGTGTAGAAAAACTTGCAAAGAGCTTTACTAATACCAAAAAGGGTGATGGTTATAATAACGAAGTTGTTGTTAAGTTTAATGAACCTATTGAAGCAAAAGAATTAAAGCTTTGTAACTTTGTTGCTGAAGCTACGTCTTGGAATAACGTAAGTATTGCTGAAATGGAAGTTTATTCTAATGAACAAACAGCACAGAAAGCAACTCTAAACTCTGTTGTCTCTTCTATTGAATCTCAGAGTAAGACAATTGAAGCAGATGTGAATACATTAGATATGCCAGCTGTACCAGAAGGATTTACTGTAAGAATCAATGGTGCAGACCTTGAACAGATCATTGGTGCTGATGGTAAGATTGTCCATCCGTTAGTTGACAAGAATGTAAAAGTCTCTTATGTAGTTACAGAAACTTCTACAGCAAAAGAAAAGAAGACTGCAGATGTTGACTATGTTGTAAAAGGTATTAATGAACAGTCAGTAAGTAAGAATACTAAACCTACTGTTATTCCAGAAATCCAGGAATGGTATTCAAACTCAACAGAAAAGATTTCTGTTAACTCATTAAAGACAGTAACTTATACAGATGATAAGTTAAAAGCTGTTGTAGATGAATTTGTACGTGATTATAAAGATTTCACAGGTATTAACCTTACAGTGAAAAAAGGTGCTTCTCAGGCTAATGCATTCAACTTTGAATTAAAAGCACCAGATACTCTTCTAGGTGATGAAGGATATACAATGGATATCCAGAAAGACCGTATCAATGTTGCTTCTGTTCATACAACAGGTAACATGTATGGTATGCAGACAATCCTTCAGATGTATAAAGAAGACAATGAAGGCTATAAGATTGGTAAAATGCGTGACTATCCTCGTTTCAAGACACGTGGATTCTTATTCGATGTAGCACGTAAACCAGTTTCATTAGATATGATGAAGGAAGTTGCAAGAACAATGCGTTACTATAAGATGAATGACTTACAGACTCATTTATCTGATAACTATATCTTCTTAGAACAGTATGGTAAAGGTGATAATGAAAATGAAGCATTTAAAGCCTATGAAGCATTCCGTCTAGAATCAGGATTATCTAATGCGAAAGGTGAAACACCTACTGCAAAAGACTATTCTATTTCTAAGAAGGACTTCAGAGAATTCATCCAGGGTGAAAGAGCACTTGGTATGAAGGTAGTACCTGAAATTGATGTTCCTGCTCATGCAACTTCATTTACTAAAGTATGGCCAGAATTAATGGTTCAGAACAAGGTATCACCATTAAATAGAAATAGACCACTTATTGACCATCTTGATGTCTCTAAGAAAGAAACAAAAGATAAGATCAAAGAAATCTTTGATGATTATACAAAAGGTGCTAATCCAGTATTTGATGGAGAAACAACTGTACATATTGGTGCAGATGAATTCTTATCAAACTATACAGCATATCGTGGATTCGTTAATGATTTAGTTCCTCACCTAAAAGAAACAAATACAGTACGTATGTGGGGTGGTTTAACTTGGATCAAAGATAATCCAGTGACTCAGATTAAGAGAGAAGCAATTGATAATGTAGAAATGAACCTTTGGTCAGCTGACTGGGCAGATGGTATTGAAATGTATGATATGGGCTATAAGCTTATTAATACAATTGATGACTTTGGTTACATGGTTCCAAATGGAAACAAAGGACGTGCCAATGCTTATGGTGACTTATTAAACGTAAATAGAATCTTCAATCAGTTTGAAGCAAATAAAGTAAGAGTCAAAGGTGGCGCTTATAAGTATGTTCCTGCTGGTGATGATCAGATGTTAGGTGCTGCATTCGCATTATGGAGTGATAACATCGATAAGAGCGCATCAGGTTTAAGTGAATCTGATCTATACTGGCGTTTCTTTGATGCATTACCATTCTATGCAGAAAAGACATGGGCTGCGACTGGTAAGGAAAAAGGCAGTGCAGATGCGCTCGCAAAACTCGCTCAGGATAAGGGAACAGGACCTAATACAAACCCTTATTACAAAGAAAATAAAAAAGGTGAAAACTATGAAAGCTATGATTTCAATAATGGCTTAAAAGATAGTTCTGAAAACAAACGTGATCTTAAAACAGGTAAGAATGCTGAAGTAAAAGACAAGGCATTAGTACTAGAGGATGGCGTAAGTTATGTCACTTCTCCAATTAAGAAGCTTGGTAATGGTAATAAGTTATCATTTGATATTAAGTTAAAGAAACCTGCTAAACCAGGAGATATCCTATTTGAATCAGATGCTGACTATGGAACACATGATATCAGAATCATGGAAGATGGTAAGTTAGGATTCACAAGAGAACTTTATAACTACTATTTTGATTATGAATTACCTGTAGGTAAGACAGTCAATATCGCAATTACTACAGATCAGCAGAAGACAAGTTTATATGTCAATGGTGAATATGTATGTGATGCAAAAGGTAAATTCATTCATAATGATATTGTAAAGAAAGAAAACATCACACATGCAACTTTCGCATTACCATTAGAAAGAATCGGTTCTAAGACAGAAACAGTTTCTGCAGTTATTGATAACGTAGTAGTCACTGAAAAAGCACCAGAAGTAGATCTTTACAACAAAGCAGCTTGGACTGGAAAAGCAGAATCAGAAACACCAACAGCTCACGGTGGTCAGAATGAAGGTATTATCGGTATGGCATTTGATAATAAAGCTTCTACAATCTGGCATTCAGACTGGTCACAGGCTACAAAAGATAAGGTTCCTACTACATCAGGTGGAGCAGGAAGCGGTAAGGGTGCTGATGGAAGTATCTGGACTGAAATCAAGTTTGATAAAGCATATGAAATCAACCAGGTATCATTTACACCACGTCAGGACTCTAACAGTGGTCAGGTGACTAAAGCATCACTTTATATCCAGACTGAAAAGGATGGAGAATGGGTAGAAGTAGCAAAAGATCAGACATTTGCAGCTAACAAGTTAGAAAAAGTATTTACTTTTGATACACAGAATGTTTATGGATTCAAGTTTGTTGCGAGTCAGTCAAATGATGGATGGATTGCTATTTCTGAATTCAATATTGCGAATAAAGAAGTAACTAATAACACTTATACTGTTTATGTAGAAGCAGAAAAAGGTGGAAAAGTAAGTGGTGGTCAGGAAGTTGCAGCAGGTAAATCTGTGACTGTTACTGCAACACCTAATAGAGGATATGTATTTAAGGGATGGTATCGTCCTAACGGTGAAAAAGTATCTGATAAAGCAGAATACACATTCAATGTAAAGGGTAATACATCTTTAATTGCGAAATTTGAAAGATCTGCTGAAGCAGATGTTAAGATTACAAGTATTCAGAAGTTAGATGATTTGACTGTTCTACAGGGCACTTCATTTGATAAGTTAAATCTACCAGAAAAGATTACTGTTACATTTGGAAACAATGAAACAGAAGAAGTAGATGTTGCTTGGAATAAGAATGCTTATAATGCAGATGAATGCAAGACATATGTATTAGAAGGTACATTCACATTACCAGAAGGTTTAGTAAATCCAGATGGATTAAAGGCTATAATCAAGGTCACTGTTGAAAAAGCACCCGCTAAGACATATACAGTTATTGTAGAAACTGATAAGAACATGGGAACTGTTTCTATGGATAAATCAGATGGTACTTATGAAGAAGGTACAAAAGCGACATTAACAGCTTCAGCAAATGATGGTTATGAATTTGTAAACTGGACAGATGCAGATGGAAAAGTAGTAAGTACTTCTAACCCATATACATTTGAAGTAAACGCAAATACTACACTTAAAGCAAATTTTAAGAAAGTAGAAGTAACACCAACAGCACCTTCATCAAAAGATATCTTAGATGCAATCATTGCTGGTAATAAAGTACCATCAGTGATTAAGAAGGGCGAAAAAGAACTTGTTCTTCCTAAGGTTCCAGAAGGTTACAACATCAAGATTACTCAGGTAAATCCTGAAGGTATCATCGCATTAGATGGTAAAGTCACTACACCTAAGAAGGATACAGATGTTCTTGTTACAATCTCAGTAACAGATGCAGAAGGAAAATCATTCTCAGCAGACTTCATCGTAAAAGTAGAAGGATTAAATGAATCTGATAAGGAAACTCCAAAAGATCCAACTGATGATAAGAAACCTGCTAAGACAGGGGATGCTACATCAATTGCAAGCTGGATTTCTATGATGACAGTTGCAGGTGTAATGTTACTTAAGAGAAAAAGAAGATCTTAAAATTCTACCTCTTGAGAGATAGCATGAAAATGCTATCTCTTTTTTAGTTATTGCTATTCTTTCTCGTCATGCTTTATGGAGGTCTCATTATGAATAAGGCAGATACACTATTAAAAATGATCCAAGATGCAATCAATTCTAATAATTATGCTCTTGCAGTACAATTAACTCAACAACTCTATGTTTTCTACAAAGAAACCCTAGGAGAAAATCATTCAGATACATTAAATACATTAGATGATCTGGCTGATTATTATGATAAATTAGGAGACTACAATCAAGCCATACAGTGTGGTCTACAGGTATATGAAATATCAGAACAAATACTTGGCTTACATCACTAAGACACGTTGGCAAGATTAAACAATCTTGCTGCTTATTATGCTCATGCTGGAGATCATCATCAAGCTATAGAATTATTTCTAAGAGCTTATAATACTGAAAAAGAAATACTCGGAAAATATCATTCATATACTTTACAATAATTTATCTTAACCCCTAATTAAAGGTGTCATAGAAGTCTAACTCAATACATAATAATAAAATATAGAGTATAATAAATGTGAGATGGAGTTTCAGGCTTGCCATATTCTCTTGATCATGAAACGTATTATAAAATACTCTATAAATATTTGAACAACAAGAAGTAGGTGAAACATATGAAGGTTTATGTGAAATGTAATAAGAATTCTAATTCTGGATTAGTTATTGGGAAAAGTGAAACATTTACAAAAGCAATATATGGCTTTAGTGAATTAGGCTGTGAAATTATACCCTATGAACTATTAGATGATATATACGATGTCGTTACAAAAGAAGCTGTCTCTTATACACATC
>ENA-OUQF01001499-OUQF01001499.1-human-gut-metagenome-genome-assembly--contig:-NODE-1499-length-13799-cov-6.707363_pt1 | contig 13799 bp, 5 predicted proteins | sample MGYA00237947_ERZ548826 | MGnify/ENA primary metagenome ERZ548826 (study PRJEB26490, sample SAMN05194701) | human gut metagenome | biome: terrestrial biome; feature: human-associated habitat; material... | reverse complement strand
TTAAAACTTTCGGTTGAAGCACCATCACGGATGCGAGGTTCAAGAGCTGTTTCTGGCCGCCGGACAGCTCTGTGACCGGCTTATAAAACCATTCCTGAATCCCGAAAAACGATGCCATTTCTGCCACTCGGCGGCGGATGGTCGGGGTATCATAACCGAGGGATTCCAAACCGAACGCCAGCTCGTGCCAGACCTTGTCGGTCGCGATCTGATTCTCCGGACTTTGCTGCACAAAGCCGATTCTTTCAGCCTGTTCGCGCTGGGGCAGTTCATCGAGCTTTTTTTTGTCGAACAGGATTTCACCGTTTCTGCGTCCATGCGGCGCGAGGACGGTTTTGAGCTGCCGGAGCAGCGTACTTTTGCCGCACCCGGAGGGGCCGCAGAGCACCAGAAACTCGCCCGGCTGGACGGACAATGTAAGGTCAGAGATTGCATTTTTCTCCTGTTCGGGATATGCAAACGTTAAATTTCGGATCGTAAAGACTTCCACTGCCTGTCCTCCTTTCGGTCGAGAATCACGGGGGTAAGAACAAGTGCCAGATACACGAACATGAAGCTGATCGTCAATGGCGTCCATAAGGCGGTTTTAACAGTAGGGTAATACCTAAAATACATTCCGCCTGCCAACCAGCCCGAAAGAATGTACGCGCCGCAGAAGATCAGCCACGCGAGAACGTTTTTGTCTCTATCATCAAAACGATAGATGGAAAACGCCGTGCGTCCGGGCAGACCGTAGCCGCGCGACCGCATGGAATCCGCTGTTTCAATCGCGTTCTCAAGTGACCACGTTACCATGATGGAAAAGATTTTGACGGCGTTTCCGACGCGGCGGAAGACGCTGCCGTTTTTGGTATCGCGCCCGATGCACGCCTGCGCTTCGCTGACCGTTTGCATCTGCGCCTTGAACTTCGGGATAAAACGCAGCGCCATGGAGAGCACAAGAGACAGCGCCGGGATCACGCGCCCGAACAGGTACACGAACTTGTCCGAGGTCATGACCTCGTTGTAGCTGGAAAACCAGAGTACGACGCTTGCCAGCATGACGGCCGCGGCCACACCGTAGAACATGGATTCGAGCGTCAGCGGATTGCCGGATGGCAGATAGGTCAAAATCGTCGCGCCCTCATGGTTAAAGGCCGGATTGACCAGCGCGGCAAGCACCGCCATGGGAAGCAGTCCAATGACGGCAAAGCGCACCGCTTTTCTGCCCTTGAGATAGATGTCATACGCCAGCGCACCGGTCAAGGAAATCGCAAGATAGACCGGGTGCATCAGGCACATTGAAAAAAGCAGGACGAGCGCGTAGTATAGAAAATTGATTGCGGGATGGTATCCCGAAAAAGCGTCTTTGTTTCTCATTCGCTTCCAGTCGCATAGCCGCCACCCACATCATCTCCGAGGTCACAGGTATAGACCCACTCAATCACGTCGCCGTTTTGAAGCTGGTAGCGGCTGCATCCGTAATTGGGAAACCAGCCGTTGACCTTGTACATCCAACCGGAAGTGTTACCAACGTCAAACTCATAGAGATTATTGATTCCTTCGATATAGGCGGAATTGTAGATCGGCGTGTTCTCAAATTCCATGTGGATCTTCTGCTGTTTGCAGGTGCGCTGTAAGATGTTAAAAACGCTCTCACCCTCATAAAATGTGACGGTCATCGGTTTCAGAATCCAGCCGTCCTCCGGCACCAGCTCACGCTTTTCCTTGTTGCAAAGCTCCATGTTGTCAAGAATCGTGGCGCAGGAGATGGACAGCGTGCAGGTGTATTCCGCATCGCCAATTTCCACGTCCTCCGGCTCGACCGGGATGGGTTTGCCCTCCGGCACGGGGTCCGTCTGGTACTTGTCCTTGCCCGTGCCGGTGTCGATCATCATGCCGCCCACTTCTTCATATTCGCCGGTTGCACTTGCCTGGATTTCCTCCGGCGAAACGTATTCTGGCTGTTTGGTATCAGTCTGTGCAGATTCGCCCGTCTGCGGGTCGTCAGACGGCTCTGGTGCGCTTTCGGCGGGTGTCTCTACCGGCTCTGTTGCAGTGCTATCTGCTGTGTCTATTGCCGCTGCGTCCTGCTCCGGTGTCTCCACCGGAGCGGCGATTGTCGGCTGCTCTGATGGGTCTTTCTGCTTCGGCATATTCCGGTCGCCAAAGACGAACGCTGCCGTCAGCACCAGTACGATCAGCACCGGCGCAAGGATTTTCCACTTGTTTTTCTGCCAAAATGTCATATCAGATCAACTCCGCAGCGCTCAGCATATTGTAAAGCATCTGCGCGATCTCACAGCGCAGAATCGCTTTTGTGGGTTCGATATTGAGGTCGCTCTGGTCAAGGATATTGACGGAGTAGCAGAACGCCATCGGTTCCTTTGCCCAGGACGCGACACTCCGGTAATCTCCAAACTGCGCCAGCATATCCTTGACCGATGCGGCATCCATCGAGGTATCCAGCCCGCAGAGCTTTGCCGCTCTTGCGACCATTGCGGCGGCTTCCTGACGGGTGATGGTGCCGTCCGGATTAAATTTGCCGCTGCCAACGCCGTTGACAATGCCGCTGCTGTTGGCTGTGCCGATGTAACCGGCATACCATTTGGAGCTGGGAACGTCGGTAAAGACTTTTGTATCCTTTGCAGCCAGACCGAGGGCGCGTGTGACGATGGCGGCAAATTCCGCGCGCGTCATGGTCTTGTTGGGCATGAATGTACCTTTTCCCATGCCGTTGATGATGCCGCGGGACGCAAGTTCTTCGATGGCGGCTTTGTTTGCGTGATTCTTGATGTCCGTGAACGTTGTGCCGGGGGCGGTCACACCGGGGACACTCACAGAAGCGTCTACATTGCCCTTGCTGACGCTCGTGGCGGGTTTTGAGGTGTTCTTCGTCACGTCGCTCATGCGGTACAGACTGTTTTGACCGTTTGCTGCGCGGTCAATAGCAACGAGGGCATAGAACCCCTGTTCCGAGGACATTTGATTGTTGCCGTCCGAACCGTCGAGGACGTGATAGAAGCCGCCGTTAGACTGCCGGAACGAGAGAAGATTTTCCGTCAGCGTGTGGCCGCTTTTCACAAAGCGGCTGTCGTCCAGAGAAATCCCCAGCTCACAGAGCGCGACCACGACCTGCGCGACGGATTCGACGTTGGTTGTTCCCCACGACGCAAAGCCTCCCTTGCTGTCCTGCACATTGGACAGGTAGGCCAGCGCCTTGCCCGTTGCGGTTTTGACCGCTTTCTGGTCCTGATATTTCGCCAATGCCTGCAATGCCATCGCAGTAATATCCACGTCGGAATCGCCAGTGCCGGTCAAGCTCCAGCCGCCATCTTTCATCTGGTTATTCAAGATTTCGTCGATATAGAGCTGCCGCGTGGCCTGTGTCTTTGCAGCGGGATTTTTCGGAATCTCATAATTCCCCGAATCCAAGGCGATGAGCGCCCAGACAGGGCCATTCAGACCTTGCCAGATCGTTTTTTCAAAATCGCCCAGCGGGGTCAAGAGGTTGTATCCCGCGACCTTGGACGGGTCGCGCCCGATGGCAGTCAGCGCGAGAATGACGCGAGAATACTCGGTGTATTTTCTTTCATGCAGCACGCCGGAGCAGTTTTTGACGTACTTCTCGACGCGCGCATAGTAATCTTCATAGTAATTTGTGGGAACAGTGTAACCAGAACGGGCAAGACCGATAATTGCCCATTCGCCGCCAATGGAACCGACCTCCGGGGATTTGACTGCGGACACCATATAAGCGGCGCTGCCTTGTACTTCATTCTGGACGCTGGATGCCGCCAACGCGGGAACGGTCAGCGTCAAAAGGATTGCAAGGGTCAGAATCCAAGCAGAAATTCGTTTGATTCTTCTCATTTGTATTTCCCCCTATAAATGCGGCAATCAGGGCTGCCCCCCAAAGGGGGCAGTCCTGTGCTGCAAGGTGTTATTTGGTGGTCGCTACATTTTCCACAAAGCGGTGGAGAATCGCTGCAACCTGTGCGCGGGTGGCGTTGCCGGTCGGCATGAGCTTACCTGCACTGCCGTTGACCAGCTTTTCGGCAACAGCCCATTCCAGCGAAGCCGTGGCATAGCCGGACACGCTTGCGTGGTCTGTAAATCCGTTCAAGCCGGAGCTTGCGGCGGTATTGTACTTCTTGTACTGCGCATAGCGGTACAGAATTGCCGCCATCTGTTCACGGGTGACATTTGCGTTCGGAGAGAACGTCGTGGTGCTGGTGCCGTTGACGATGCCGTTGTCGGCTGCCCACGTCACAGCGTCCTCATAGTAGCTGTTGAACGTCACATCGGAGAATCCGCTTCTGCCGCTTACGGCAGGTTCACCCTCCAGTCGATACAGAACCGTGACGAGCATCGCGCGGGTCATGGCTGCATTCGGAGAGAACGTCGTATCGCTCGTTCCGGCAAACAAGCCTTCCTCATAGACGAACAGAACATCATTGTAGAACCAATCGGTTTCATGTACGTCTGTGAACGGCAGCTTGCCATCCGTAAACTCAACTTCGATTCTGGTCGATACCGTGAGCTTGTCAATGGTATAGGTCGTGACCGCACCAACAGACTTGCCGTTGACCTTGACATCCTTGACCTTGTAACCGCTATCCGGCTTGAAGGTGAAGGTGACAGACTTGCCGATGTGCTGGAACGTCAGCTTCGGTTCGACCGTGCCATGCTTGCCGACTGTCAGGATCTTGCCAAGGAGCTGCTGGACGTACTGCTCCGGTGCAATGTCCGCAGCGCGGAGCCAGTCATTGTAGTAGGTGCCATTCCCCAACGACGGGTATTTTGGATCGTTGAACCAGTCTGCGACCTCATGCGAATAGTCATTGATGTAATGCCAGACAACAACGTCGCCATCCTTCAACGTCCAATTCTTGAGGCCCTGATTCGGGTGCGAACCATTAACGGTATACATCCAGCCGGAGCGCTTACCATTGGTAAACTCGCTGAGTGCGTAGCTGCCCATGCAGGAGGGGGCATAGATGGTGCTGACGTAGTTGCTTTCCGCACCGATATACCGCAAGCCTGCATCGCTCATGGCCTCAGTAAAGAGATCATAAACCGTAGCGTTCTCCGCGAGTGCATACGTTGTGGTGGGGACCCATGTGACGTATTCGGGCAGATAGCTGTCATTCGTCAGGTCCACATCCTGCGTTGCTTCGAGCGCGCCGATGAGACGGAACGTAACTTCAATATCACCCGGCTTCACAGCATCAAGGTCCGCAATAGCCTTGTTGTAAACGTCCATGACGCGCTCACAGGATTTCGCAGCGTTCATATCCGTCTGTGCCTGCTGGAGAATATTTGCGAGCTTCTTCTTCGCCGCTGTGCTGTACTTCTTGTTCTTGTTATTCAGAAGTTCATCATAGTGCAATTTCAGAGCTGTGTACTGATCCGTCTGCTTCTTTCTCAGAATCGTCTTGTAAGCGTCCTCGGCGGCGGTCAAAGTGCCGTAATTTGTGACCTTTGCCTGATCCTCGGCGGAGAGCTTGTCGTAGGCGATACGAGCTTCTGCAATGGCGTTGTAGCTGCCCTCACCGACTGTGCCGATACGGTTGATGAGGTCGATGACTTCCTGCACGGTTGCATTTGCACGTTTTGGTGCATCAGACATATCGTACAGACGGTTGCTGCCCTTGACATAGCGGTCATACGCGACGAGCGTGTAGGCCGCCTGTTCGGATGCCATCTGATTGACGGTGCTGTTCGGCTGCTTGTCATGCAGGAACCCGCCCGTTGTGCTATCGGCATAGTTCAGGAAGTTGGACAGAACGCTGACACCGTTATACTGGAATCTGGCATCGGTCTTTGCGTCGATCTTCATAGCAGACAGCGCAACAATGACCTGTGCGGCGGATTCGGAGCTGCCGTAATCGCCGTTCGCCTTGTACTCTGCGGACAGCCATTCCAGCGCCTTATCTACCATAGCTTTGGCTTTGGCATTTGTGCTGTAATACGGGGCCAATGCCTGCACAGCCATGGCCGTCGTGTCAACATTATCGCCAAGATGATCGCTGTCGATGTTCCATGCGCCGTTGGAATGCTGGTTGCTGTAAAGCGTGTCGATCCACGCTTCACGCGCCGCATTGCCGGTCGCGTCTTTGTAATAGCTGCCGGAATCCAGTGCGATCAGTGCAAAGACAGTGCCGTTGTTGCCCTGCTCGGAAACAAGGTACTTGCCGCTTTCATTCTTGTCAAGCAGCGGTGCTACAAGGTCGTAGACCGTGCCGTTGGAACCCTTGAACTTCGTCGCATCCTCACCGAGCGCCGTCAGCGCCAGCGTGATACGTTCGTACTCGGTGTGTTTTTTGCCCGTGTTGTCAAGATTGCCGTTCCGCGCGGCAACTGCCGCAGCGGTGTTGCTGAGGTAGGTGTCATACCAGACAGTGGCATTGACATTTCCTCTGGCCACGGACATGACCGCCCATTCTGTACCGTTCGAGTTGCCATTCTTATACGACGGGTTCGGAGCTTCCTTCTGAACGTAGGCAAGCACCTTGTTCAGAGCATCCTCATAGAACGCGGTCTTGCCGAGATCTTCAAGAGCCTTTTCCGCGTCGGTCAGTTTGGAATAATTCTTGACCAGCTTTTTCTGCGCTTCGTTCAGGTTGTTGTATGCAGTGCGCGCTGCTTTGATTGCTGCGCTGTGCTGTGCTGTCACAGCGTCCTTTTCGGGGAGTTGTGCGATCAGGCCAGTTACATAACCGACTTCCAGCATAGAAACGGCGGAAACCGCATTGTTCAGCTTGTTGACCTCACGCTGCGTCAGATAACCCTTCTGCTCATCCGTCAGCTTGTTGTAGGCTTCTTCCGCGGAACGGATTGCGCCAATGTCATCAACAGTCGGCGTTGCAGGCAGGGCAGCAATCGCGTCAGAGACGATCTTCGCTGCTTCCATGTCCGTAATGGCCGTATAGCAATCGTTCAGCTTCTTCTTCAGCGCTGGGGAGATTTTCGTTTTCTGCGCATTGGTCAGGAGATCGAATTGTGCTTTCGCCGTGCGCACATCTGCTGCATTTGCCAGCGTGATCTTGCCCGGAGACGGGAGATTGTTGATGAGCTTCTCCACGTCCGAGACACTGCCTTTTTGCACGACGGTGATGGTATAGCGGGTCGTCGTGTAGTTGGATGCCTTGTTCATGGTGGGCCAGTTCTTATCACCAACACCGACATAGATCACGTCGCCGGACGAAACAGCCATAATGTCGCCGTTTGCATAGTAGGCGTTATCGCTGCCGTAGGTGTTCAGATAAGCTCTGGTCTGGAAATTCTTATTTGCGGCGGAATAGTTGATGCGCGTGCCGATCTGCTCACTGCGAATGACCAAGAGATAATCGGTGGTCGCACCGCTGAACGTCGGGGTCAGCTCGCTGCCGCTGAAGGTCAGACTGGACAGCGCTGTTTCGTTATTCGACCACGAGCTGCCGAGGTCCTCGCCAAGATCCATGGTGTACATGACATGGATCTCGTCGCCGGATTTCAGCCCGCCGTTCTTGACCGTGAAGGCAGCGTAACCCTGATTGACCATCCAGTCATTCAGCGTACCCATCCAGCCAGCACCGGGCGCGCCACCTTTTTCTTCCAGCGATTTATCGCCCTGATCGATGGACGCAATGTAGGTGGTCTTGTAGGAATCACTGGTCACAGGTTCAATGCCGTTCCAAGTGTATCCGCCCAACTCCAACGCTTGCAGGATCATGGTCATCATGCTGTCGTTTTCGCCAAGCGCATATTCGCCGGAAACGAGCGTCCCGGTAATTGGAGCACCTTTCTCCGCAGTCCATGTCGTGTTTTCAACAATGACCGTAACCGAGCCGACCGTATTGCCGGACTTATAATGGGTCTTTTCGGTCGAAATGATATTCGACTTCGCTTTCGGAACAGCCTTGATCGCTGCAACTGCATTATCACGGGCGGTCTTGATTGCTGTTTCCGTTTCCGCTGCATTGATGTTATCTTCGCCGGAGTTCATTGCATCTGTCAGAGCCTTAATGCCGGCTGCATCGTATTCGCTCTGATTGCAGGCATTGAACGCAGCTTCGACGACCGCGATAGCCGCATTTTTGAGCTTGGCAATCGCTGCCTCGTCGAGCGTTTCAAACATCTTCTGGTATTCCGTCTTGGAAACCATCTTGAGCTTGAACGTGATCGTGCTGCCTTCCTCAGCGGTTTTCGGAATCAGATACTTGACAAGGTAGTAGCCGGGATAGGCCACTTTCTCCAAATCCGGCGTAACAAGCGTCTGTTCCTCTGCGGGGAACCAAGTTGCCCCATCATCGAGCGACCATACGAGCCAGTATTGCGCATCTGTTGTCGTCAGATAGTAACGGATAAATACGCATTGACCGGCCTTGGCCGTTGTAGGCAGGGAGCTTTGTGTGTTCAGTTCCCAGCTCTTAGGAGCCGGTATCGTTCCATCCGGACGCGGTGTAACGACCCACTTGATATTGGGCCAGCCGTAGTACGGATTGCCTGTACCGTTTGTGTTATACGGGAAGCTGCTCTCATCCGCATCCAGCTTCATGTTGACCGTAGGCGTAACGGGGAGCGCGGACGTGTCGATCTTAGCAACCTCATCCAGCCGCGAAACTTCCTTGCTGGTCAGGAGCGTCTTTTCGTACACATTCGCGCAAACATCGCTATATGCCGTCTGAATCTGTTTAATCAGCGCGCTGTCGTTCGCGTTCAGCTCGTTCAAATCATCCGGCAGATAGGACAGATTCTCACGCAGCGCTGCAATGATTGCAGCATGGTCGATTGCCGTTGCACCAATCGTCTGCACGGTTGCATAATCTTCATCAAACTGGTCCATCAGCTCTTTGAAGGTCGTAGCAGACTGCTGGTGCAATTTCAGCGTCTCATACGCGGATTTCAGCGCCTTATAATTATCTGTGCTGAAATCGTAGTTATGGAACTGCTCATAATACGCCTTGGCCTGTGCCAGATTTTCAGTGCGGTACTGCGCCATGACTGCGGCGGGATCGTCTGCCTCGGCCACATAAATGAGCGCATAGTCACCAGCATAGTACGAATAATACTGGCCGGGCGTGACCTCAGCGGTAACGCTTGTGCTGCCAAGCTCATCCGGCGACACGTTATACATGGCAACGGTGTAATAGCCGGGTTCACGGAATACATATTGCAGCTTGCCGCCTTCGTCCGTTGATGCCGTTGTCTGGTAGATTGGCTGGGAAAGAGTTTCTTTCTCAATCGGAGCACTGATAAAGAGCGTGACATTTTTCGGACTGAGCACCTTGCCCTTGTTGGTCACGTTCGCGCCGGTAACGGTCGCAGAAACAGCGGTTTTTGCGCCGACCTTAGACTCCGCGGGGGCGATCATGTCGATCATTGCGATGCTGTCACGGTAATGTTCCTCATTGTAGGTGTTATCGACAATGAGCGATGTAGAGTCATAACCGGACGAAACCTCGATGTGCTGAACTGGCTGACCGATACGGACGAGCCGTACTACATCGCGGTCGTGGAATTGGAAGTTTTGCGCGTTCAGCGTGGATTCTTGGAACATCCCGTAGTTATCTCCATTGACAAACAGGAGGAACCACGGGTTGGTATCGCCGGTATTCGTTCCCTTTGTGCCGGGCAGGAAATTATCATTATGTCTATCAAATGTAATTCCCGCCGCTGTGACAACTTCAGGCAGCGTGGCCTTGCCCTTTTCCAGTTTCATGGCAGCATTGGCATACAGATCCGTACCGCCGCCACGGAAGCCTTTATACAGGGCAGAGAAGTTGTTGACGTAGGTGAAGGAGATCGTAATGTCCTTATCGCTGACGAGCTGTTTGCGGGTGTTTTTCAGCGCAGTGACGTGTTTTGGGAAATCCTTCAGCATCGCGTAAGCTTCGGTGCTGCCGCCAACGATGTGATAGTCCAGATCATCTTCCAGCGCCTTATAAGCGTCTGTAAAGGCTTTCCACGATTCCGTGCTATAATCTTCCTCAGTCAGCTTTTTCGGGTCATACTGTTCGATCAGAGCTTCAGCCTCGGTCTTGCCGCTTTGATAGTCTGCATAGGCTGCATTGTATGCGTCGCTGTTGACCAGTTTATGTCCATCCGCCGCCGCTGCCGCAACATTGACCTCATCATTCCGGTCGTAGGTATTAACTCCTTCGACTGGATTGCCGTCAGTGTCATACAGTTCGTCAAGAAGCGTCTGACCGTCAATCTTGGCTTGCGCATAGGCCTCCCATGTCAGCGCTGTGCAGTTTTTCTTGCTGACCGGTGTGCCCTCTTTAAGACGGAGTTCGTTGTAGTACCAACACCAATCCTCATGGAGAGCTTCATAGAGCGCCGTAGCATTGACATTTTCAAGCGGAATCAGATTTGCTTTTGCTTCGGGAAGTGCAGCGTTCAGCGCAGCCAGAGCATCATCAATCTGCTGCTGCGTAGCTGTTTTATCGTCACAAACGTCTTGCGCTACCTTTACAATGTCAATGAGGTCTTGCCAGAACCCCTTTGCGCTTTTACTCGTAATTTTGCCGTTCCAACGGTCATCAGTTGTATAATAGCCACCATCAGGAATAGCATCAGCGATTGCTTTTTCCAGATCATCGGTGTTGACCTCCTCGCTATCATCTACATCTGAAAATAGGAACCAATGCTGTGTAGTATCATCCGTATCTTCTTCGACAACCACTAAGTAATATGTTCCGGTATCGCTTATTGTGATGCCATCTTTTCTTAAAAACTGTATATCTTGAGCGGTGACTGCGTAATCGCTGAGATTAAGTGTGCAGGTTCCGCTATCTTCATCATATTCAAAGTTACTTGGCAGATTAGTTGGATCCTCTAAACAAAAAGTTCTTCTAAGGCTATTATCATATACTTGGTATATACCTTCGCTACCCCGTGATATACTAATTGTGAGAGATTCTTCTGGTATAGTTAGTTCATATTTTTGATTTGGATACGCCGTACCATCTAATTCACTACCGGTGCTATTTTTTAATATAAACGGTGGGTTTGAGCCTGTTCCACTCCAAGCAAAGGCCGGAGTTATTATAGAGGCAAACAGTACAACGCATAGCAACAACGACACAAATGAACGTAAGCGTATGTGCTTAATTGGTATCACTCCCTCATCCAATACGAAGGGCGCGGGCTACAAATCGTAGTCCGCGCCCTTTTCAATTAGCGTATTTTGATATTTTATTTTCCGGTAAATTCTACCAGTTTAATAAATGGACGCTTGGTTCCATCTTGCACAATAAATCTAAGATAGGTTGTTTTTCCGGAAGTAACAGTAAAGCTATATGCATCGCCGGATGTGACTTTCGTTCCGTTGATATATAGATTTTCTGCCGCAGTTGTAGCGTTAATGTAGTATGTACCTGCATCAACAGACTTTTCAATAGCTGTTCCGCTCGTACCCATTCTTACAGTCTGTGTCATAGATGTCTCGCTTGTTCCGTATTTTACGGCAGGAGCAGTTGTACGGCTTACGTCCGAAGTTGCTTTATTGGCTGTTGTAAAGATGCCGCAAACTTCAGCGGAGGTTTCACCGAATGTGCCATTGTCCAGAACCGCAGTATAAACACGGACGTAACGGAACGTCTTGCCAGTTACGTCGATTGGCAAACCAGTTGTAATATCAACGGCCCATTCCAGATCAAAGCCGTCGCCGCCGGTCTTGCCAGAAGCATACGGAGTATAGGGATTGACTGCATCACCGTAGGTGGCCGGGCTGCCGTTCGGTGTCACGTCAGCGTAACCAAAAGCGTAGTCTGCCGTGGCATCAGAATCCGGGATCATCGTCAGGCCGCTGAACATTAGTGCCGTATCACTGTGGCTAACCTGCACATTGGAACCGGTGTTGTTGTGCGAACCAATCATCGGATAACCCTTAGCCACAGTCGGCCACCAGCCATAGCTGTTGACAAGCGGATCAACCGTCATGGTCGTAGTGCCAGAGGTTACAACTGCGCTGATTTTGCTGCTGGTGCCGGTGTAGTTGACGGTTGCATTGTTCAGCGTTCCGGTGTAACCTTTAGAGAATTTGCCGGAAGTCTGCGTTGCAGAGCTTTTTACGAAATTGCCATCATAGTATCTGGAACCGGCCAGCTCATACCAAGTGATGCCATCCTCGGAAACCTGAACGGCACCAGCCTCCGGGTTTCCGGCAAACGCATTGCCGTAAACCACGAAGTCAACACCGTAGGGGTTGTTTTCGTCGTTCGTAATACCTTCCGATGTGACATTGCCCTCCGAATCATACTGCCGGAAATCAAACTCGATATAGCCGCCGAATGCGCCGAGGGAAACGCCAGTGCTGTCCAGCGAATCCTTGCCGACAAATTTGCCGGTCACGCTGCCCCAGCCGGAACCCTGTGCAAACTGACCGATCGGCAGATAGCTGAGAACCGCGCTGGGCGAAGCACCGGATGCGGTAGTTGTTTTCGGGCCGCAGGTCACGGTGTAGGCCACACCATCGACGGTAGCCACAATCGTCGTGTTGCCGCTGACCTTCGGAGAAATGGTGAACGCATAGTTACCATTGTTTGAATAATCGCTTGCCACCGTAGTGCCGTCAACCGTGATCGTGCTGACACCCTTCACCCACAGCGTAAAGCTGCTGGGAATCGTGCTTGCACCATCGCGACCAGCCACAGTACCGTTGTTGCCGTCCCAAGCAATGAACACCGGGTCGCCAGTGGAGATGCTGACGGGGTACGGCAGATAATAGTGGAACACATAGGTATCGAATTTACCCAGCTCTGATCGAACGTTCTTGTGGACGTAGGCTCTGGCCAGCGCGGTGCCCTCATTTACTGTTGCGGTATAATCATCTGCACGCTGCCCCCAAATGATCTGCTGTGCCTGCGGAGGATTCGCGACCACCGGAACTCTGGAAATCACGCAGTCGGTAGGTTCTCCAGCGGCTTTGGTGAAGTGTGCGGCAACAGCCGTGCCATCCGCCGTTTCTTCGTTCAGCGCAATGTAATAGTCGTAAATCGTTCCGTGTGTGTCTGTGCTGATTGTGTAGTTGGGTTCGTAGAAATCTGCGCCATCAATCGTGATGGACGCAATGTTCGTGCCGTGGCCGGTCAGCGACCACGAGGTTGCGGCCGACACGCTGAACGTAAACAGCGATACGGCCATTGCCAGCACAAGGATCAGTGCCAGCGCGCGGGAGTTGAAAATCTTTTTCATGCTTGACTTCCTTTCTGTCTGCATAAAAATCGTTCCTCGCGGTTAAGCCGATGCAGCCGAGGAACAGCTCTGCATCAGCGTTGGGTTTTTTATGTCACAGCAAAAGCTGCTGCAAACAACAAATTCCTGCTTCACACCACAGATACACTACCGCTTCCTGCGCTCCCGCCCGCCGCGACGTAGACCGCGTTTTCTGCCCGTTGGTGCGCTCGTTTCTTCGCGTCGCTTCACCGGGGCAATATGCTCTCATGCTGTGGCTATTCAGTTGTCGATGCGATTCATCATTTCGAGACGGGCGAAGGCCCGGTAGATTTGTTTTGAGATCCCCCGGTTCCGCGTTCCCAATTCGGAACCGGGGATTTCTGCGCGTCAGGGGGTGACGCGCTGGCAGCTTGATCTCAGGGGGATGAGATCAGGTCTATATGCAAATCCGTTCCCAATACGGATTGTGCAAATGAATTATTGTGTGCTTTCCTCCGCAGTCGCTTCCTGCTGCTCGGCCTGCCGCGCTGCGCGCTTGGCTTCCTTTTCTGCCGCCTGCTCCTGCCGGAATTTTGTGAGCTGCCGCTGATACTCAGCCTTGAACTCCTGCGTTTTCCGCACGTTCTTATTCTGCGGGCATTTGAACCCTTGCA
>ENA-OUQF01001498-OUQF01001498.1-human-gut-metagenome-genome-assembly--contig:-NODE-1498-length-13801-cov-3.739997_pt1 | contig 13801 bp, 12 predicted proteins | sample MGYA00237947_ERZ548826 | MGnify/ENA primary metagenome ERZ548826 (study PRJEB26490, sample SAMN05194701) | human gut metagenome | biome: terrestrial biome; feature: human-associated habitat; material... | reverse complement strand
GTCAAGTTTTATCTAATTATAATGATGATATTTTTTATGATAAGGCCATCTCTTTGGCTCAAAAGAAAGTAAAGTTAAATCATAAAGATTCATCATATATTTTAAAACAAAAAATAGAAAACTTTCTATTTAATTTAGGATATGAACAAAGTATGATTAAAGACGTCTCTGCTAGTGTTAATATATCTGATAATGTTATTTTAGAACGTGAAATAGAGAAACTATATCAAAAATTAAAATTTAAATATAATGAAGAAGACTTATTAAATGTTATAAAACAAAAATTATATAAAAAAGGATTTTCTATAAGTGATATAAAAGAAGAATTAATAAAATACCAAAAATAAAAAGTGCTTAAGCACTTTTATTTTTTTATAGCGTCATATCCTTTTTGAATAGTAGAATCATTAATTTTTAAATTATATGACTCACGAATTTCTGCCCAAGTTTTATCAGATAAATCATCATCATTTTTTAAATAGTTTTCAACAAGAGCCGTTTTGATATCTTCTTTTTTATCTTCTAATGAAGGTTTATCAGTAGCACTAACTCTTAAAATAATGTGATATCCATATGTGCTTTTTACGGGAGTTTTTGTATATTCACCATCTTTTAGAGAAACAACTGAATTAAAGAATTCATCAACAACATCACCTTTAGTGAAGTTCTCAATTAATCCGTCACTATCAACACTACCTGAATCTTCAGAATATTCTTTGACTAAATCTGACCAATTAGCACCATCTTCTAATTTTTTGATAACTTCTTCTGCTTTTGCTTTAGCAGCATCTTCAGCAGCACTCTTTTCATCATCAGTCATACTATCAGTAGCTGTTGATTTAATTAAAATGTGTTTAGCACTATAATCACCATAAATTTCTTCATTATAATATTTTTCAATTTCATCATCAGTTACTTTATTTTTCTTTAAATAATTTTTTACAACTTGCTCCTTCTTATATGTTTTTGCATAAACATCAATAAGGTCATCTTCACTATTATATCCATATTGAGCTAATACATCACTAAAGTTATACCCATGTGCTTCATATTGTTGTTTCATTGAAGCTACTTCTGCTTTAGCGTAATCCTTAGATTCTTTACTATCTTCAATTTCAGTATCAGCAATTAAATCGTCAATCATGTTAATAACTGTATTTGTACCATATTGTTTTTTTAAATCATCAAATAAATCTTCTGCTGTAATTTCATGATCTTTTATAGAAGCAATAACTTCCTTTCCATCTTTTAAAGCTACCTTGTGTCCACATCCTGTAGCTAAAAGAGTAGTACATAAAAATAATGTTATAATTTTCTTTTTCATTAATGTTTATCCTCCTTTAACATCATATTATATGATATCAAAGATTATTATAAATTACAATATTTTGAATAAATTTAGTTATAAGTAATCACCATTCTAGGAAAAATCCATAAAATACTGTGAAAAGATAAAAAAAGGAGGAATGCTTTATGTGTAATTCAGGAGTATCTGGAGCTGCTATTGTATTAGTATTATTTATTCTTTTAATAATTATACTAGGGGCTTATATTTAAGCTTAAAGGAGGTGAACTAAATGTCTTGTAATAAAGAATGTCAAAGTCAATCTACATGTCAAGATACAACTTGTCAAAAATCATGTAATAATGGGTATCTATGCATGGTAGTACTTTTTATTCTATTAGTTATAATTTTAGGTTCATTTGTTATATAAACAAGAGATTATTTCTCTTGTTTTTTTATATTATGTATTATTAATACCTTATATGCATAATATTTACTATGAGAACAATAATTCATGATATAGACTGTTTTGATAAAATAAAAAGTGATGATGTTATTATAAATACATGTGAAAAAAATTGTATTGGTTGTTTTAATTGTTGGGTAAAGCATCCTAAAATATGTACTTTTAATGATGAATTAAAACATTTTAGTGATGTTTTATTAAGTAGTGATTCTATAATAATTATTAGTAAGTGTATATATGGTACATATAGCGCTAATGTAAAAAAAATATTAGAACGAGTAATTGGCTATGTAAAACCATATTTTTGTCTTAGAAATGGTAGAATTCACCATCAATCAAGGAGTAATAAAAAATTAAATTTTATTGTTTATTTTTATGGAAATATAGATTCAAATGAAAAAGAATTAGCGCGTAGATTAGTAAATTTAAATGCTTGTAATATAAATTCAAATCCGCCAATCATTAACTTTGTAAATAATATAGAAGAAATAGGTGATATATAAATGTTATTAATAAATGGTAGTCCTAAATTAAAAAAAAGTAATTCTAATTATTTTCTTAATTTAATTAGTAAAAAAGAGCCAATTATCTATTTATATAAAGATAATTTTTCTAAAATAGACTTAAAACATCACGATACAATTGTTTTTTCTTTTCCTTTATATGTTGATTCTATTCCAAGTAAAGTAACAGAATTTATAGAGTATCTTGATAATAGCAATATTGATATTTCAAATAAAAAAATTTATGCCATATGTAATTGTGGTTTTTTAGAACCTATTCATAATGAAATAGCTTTAAAAATAATTGAAAATTTTACTTTTAAAAGACAAGCTCTATATAAAGGGCATATTAGTGTTGGAGCGGGTGAGATAATTGGAAAGAGAAAAGATAATTGTATATATAAAATTATGAGTATTTCTTTTACATTTAAATTTCTATGGCTTAAACATTGTATAAAAAAAGGAAAAGAAATTAATTTAAGTACAACTATTCATCCTATGACTAAAAAAGTATATATAAAGCTCGCTAATAAGAGTTGGAAAAAGAAAATGAAATTAAATAAAATTAGCTAGTATTTTAAATTTAGAACAAAAAATAAAAAAATTTGACAAAAAGTATTGAAATATTACATATAATAGGGTATACTGTAAGAGTCGTTGACACATAAATGGGCCTGTAGCTCAGCTGGTTAGAGCGCACGCCTGATAAGCGTGAGGTCGATGGTTCAAGTCCATTCAGGCCCACCATTTGTGATTTTATCCCTTGCTTGCAAGGGTTTTTATTTTTTAAATATATGTAGTAAGTTGTGTGTTGTAGTGTGAAAATAATAGAATTAAATGAATTAATATCAGTTGAAAAAATGAACTTTAGAAAGAAAAAACATCAAGATTTCTTAAGAATATTAGAACAAGATAAATTAGTCGGTGGAGAAGATGGTTATTTAAAATCATTATTATTTGAAATTAAAGATGAAATAAAAGAAAATATATATGATATTTGTGGTACATCATATATTGTATATTCTAATTCTTTAGCTGTTGGTTACTTATATATTTCCAATCCTTATGGGATAGATGCATATGTTACTGTATCATACGCTATTTTAGAAAAATATAGAGGCCTAGGGTACGCTAAGGCATTATTAAGTATGATTGATATACTTTTATCAAGTGATGTTGCAACCATAAAACTTGTTATTGATAATAGCAATGTTGCAAGTAAAAATTTGGCTGTTTGTTCAGGATATGTTGAAAATACAGATATTAATACTAAGTCTAATTATAAAGTATATCAAAAAAGAAAAATTTCCTAGCATTTTTTAATGCTTTTTTTATATCCTTAAAATAGGAGGATGTATATGTTAAAAAAAATAAATTTTACAAAAATGCATACTAATGGAAATGACTATATTATTATTGATGGTATAAAGGATAAAATTGATATAAATTTTATTAAGTCACATATAAAAGAAATTTGTGAAAATAATTTTGGTATTGGAGCAAGAGGCGTTGTTTTAGTTATGCCAAGTACAGAATCTAGTGCTGAGGTATTTATTTATAATAGTGATTCTAGTGAAACTTTTATGAGTGGAGGCGCTATTTTAAATGTTGCGAGGTATTTGTATGATAACAGATTAGTTAAAAATAAAGATATGAGTATAAAAACAAAATCTGGTATAAAAAATGTTCATTTATCACTAAAAAATGGAGAAGTTTCTTTAGTTTCACTAAAACTTGGTAATCCCAAATTTAGTGCAAAGTTAGTTCCTGTTTTAACAGAAAAAAGTGTTTTTATAAATGAAACTATCCATGCTTGCAATAATGACTATCAAGTAACTTGCGTATCTGTTGGAAATCCTCATGCGATTATTTATACAAATGATCTTGATTCTTTTGATTTAGATGAGATAGGCAAGTATTTATCGACATATTATTTATTCCCAGAGCGTATTAATGTTAGTGCTATGAGTTTAATTGATAAAGATATAATTAGATTAAAAACATTTGAACGAGGTGCTGGGAGAACTTTATCTTGTATAACAGCTGCCTCTTCTGCTGTATCTTCCGCAGTTATAAATGATTATTTAAAACAAAATAAAAATATTTTAGTTTTAGAAGATGGTGGAAGTGAAATAGTTAATTTTGATTCTAAAGAAGGAATTGTCGTGACTGGAACATCTAATTATATCTGTCACGGAAAAATACTTAAATAGGTATAGAATATTGACAAAGTAATGATTTTGCTTTATACTTGAACTATATTTGAATGTCTGTGAAAGAGAAAAGTAATTATTACCTCTAATAAAAGCGAGTTAGGTATGGTGTGAGCTAACAATTATGTAATAATGAATAACACTCTGGAGTTGCTTATGCGAAATTAAGTAGTGTAAGTCGGAAGTAATCCGTTATCATGTTACATAAAGAGACTATCTATGATAGTAAGTAGGGTGGTACCGCGGATTAAACAGTAATTCGTCCCTTTTTGGGATGATTACTGTTTTTTTTGTTAAATTAAATAAAGGAGGATATTATGGCAAAGTTTACAAGTGAAATGGTTGATGATTATGCTGATAAATTACTAATTGGCTTAACAAAAGAAGAAAATCAAATGGTATTAGATGAATTTGATATTATTGATAAAAATATTGATATTATAAATGAAATAGATGGAATTGAAAATGTTGAACCTATGAGTTGGGCATTAGATGATTTTGTATATGAACTTAGAGAAGATGTAGTAGAAGAATCTGTTCCAATTGAAGAGTTATTACAAAATTGTGGTGATTATGTTGGAAATGAAGTTAGAGTACCAAAGGTGGTGGGTAATGATGCACATGAATAAGAGTATTGAAGAAATTCACGAAGCTTTGATTAATGGTGAAGTTTCATCTAAAGAATTAATTCGTGAATCTTTAGAAAAATCACATGAAGTAGAAGAAAAATATAATGCATTTGTAACAATTATGGATGATGCTAAAGAAGTTCCTGTAACTGATAATTTACTTTCAGGAATTCCTTATGGAATTAAAGATAATTATTCAACAAAAGGAATTTTATCTACAGGTTCATCAAATACTTTAAAGAATTATGTTCCATTTTTTACAGCTACTGCTATTGAAAAATTGGAGAAGGCTGGAGCTGTTGCTGTAAATAAAACAGTAATGGATGAATTTGGAATGGGTGGAACAGGAACAACAGGTCATACTGGTGTTGTAAGAAATCCATGGGATAGAACACGTATGTGTGCTGGATCTAGTGCTGGGTCTGCTTGTGCAGTTGCTGCAGGTGTTTATCCATATGCAACAGGATCAGACACAGGAGATTCTATTCGTAAGCCGGCTGCATATTGTGGTATTGTTGGATATAAGCCAACATATGGAATGATATCAAGATATGGATTATTCCCATTTGCAAGTTCTCTTGATCACTGTGGTGTTTTAACACGTAATGTCAAAGATGCTGCTATTGTTGTTGATGAAATGAAAGGTATTGATAAAAATGATATGACTTCATGGGATTCAAGTGATATTCATTTATCTGAGTCATTGACAGGAAATGTTAAGGGTAAGAAATTATGTTATATTAAAGAAATCTGTGATTTAGATAATTATCCACATGCTAGTGATGAACTTAAAAATCATTTGCTTAATTTTAAAGAAGCATTAAATAAATGTAAAAGTCTTGGTATGGAAGTAGAAGAGGTAAGCGTTAATAGAACATTATTAAACGCTATAGCATCCACATATGTTGTTATATCTTGTGCTGAAGCTACATCAAATATGTCTAATTTAACAGGTATAATCTTTGGACCAAGAATAGAAGCTGATAATTATATTGATATGATGAAAAAATATCGTACAGAAGGTTTTTCACCACTTATTAAACGTCGTTTTGTAATTGGATCTTATGTATTACAGGCACAAAATAAGAATCGTTATTTCTTTAATGCTCAAAGAGTACGTAGACTTCTTGTTGATGAATGGAAAAAATTATTTGAAACATATGATGCTGTTATTTTACCAGTATCAAGTGGACCTGCTAAACACTTAGATGGGGATAAAGATATTCTAGATAATGACACAACTGTTTTAGAGGAACACTTACAAGTCGGAAATTTTGGTGGTTTCCCATCAATTACAATTCCAGATGGATTTATAGATTCTCTTCCAGTCGCACTTAATATAACAGGAAATTGTTATGATGATGCGAATGTATTAAATATAGCATACGCCCTAGAAAGTGTTATGCCATACAAAAATCAAATTGCAAAGGAGGTAACACATGAAATATAAAGCACTTATTGGACTTGAAATGCACTGTGAGATTAGTGAAACAAATACAAAAGTTTTCTCGGGTGCTGAAAACTCATATAAAGGAGTTGCTAATACTAATATAAGACCAGTTGATATGGCTTTTCCAGGTACACTTCCTGTTGTTAATAAAGAAGCAGTAAAAAAAGCTTTAATGGCTAGTATGATTTTGAATTGTAAACAACCTGAATATATGTACTTTGAAAGAAAAAATTATTATTATCCAGATCTACCAAAGGGATTTCAAATTACCCAAGAAACAAAACCAGCGCCTGTTGGGATTTATGGTGAGATGAAATATGAGTGTAATGGTGAAATTAAGGTTGCTAAAATTAATAATATTCACCTAGAGGAAGATGCAGCAAGTAGTGATCACTATGCAAGTTATTCAGCAATTGATTATAACCGTGCTGGTGTTCCTCTTCTAGAACTTGTTACCGAGCCAATTTTTCATTCTGCTGATGAAGCAGTTGCTTTCCTTGAAACAATGCGTAGCGTATATCAATATGCAGGCATTAGTGAAGCTGATTCTAAAAAGGGTCAAATCAGATGTGATGTAAATGTTTCTATTATGGATATAGAAAAAGATGAATCTGATCCTAAAAATTGGGGAACTAAGATTGAAATAAAAAATGTTAATTCATTCGGTGGTGTAAGAGACGCTATTAATTATGAAATAGAAAGACAAACTGAAGCCAAGGAAGATGGAACCTATGACAATATGGAACAACAGACTCGTCGTTGGGATGAAGAGAGTGGAACAACTATTTACATGCGTAGTAAAGTAGATGCTATTGATTATAAATATTTTATTGAACCAAATATTCCAAAATTTAAATTAAGTAAGGAATGGTTAGATGAAATTAGAGCATCTATTCCACCACTTGCATTTGAACGTAAAGAAAAATATATAAATGAATATGGACTTTCTAATTATGATGCAACTATTTTAGTTAAAGAGAAAAATATCTCAGATTATTTTGAGGAAACAATTTCATATAATGTAGATAAAAAAGCAGCATCAAACTGGATTACAAGTGTCATTTTGGGACATGTTAATAAGTATGAACTTGATATTTCTAAAATATTTGTTACACCAAAAATGCTTGCTGATTTAATATCTCTTGTTGAGAATAATACAATATCATCAAAACAAGCAAAAGAAGTTTTATATAAAGCTTTAACAGAAGAGATGGAACCAACACTTATTGTTGAAAAAGAAGGATTGAAACAAATTGGTTCTGCTGATCAAATTATGCAAATTGTAGAAGAAGTATTAAATGAAAATCCAACTTCAATTGATCAATATAAGAGTGGTAAGACAAACATTTTAGATTACCTTGTAGGTCAAATTATGAAAAAAACTCGTGGTCAAGCTAATCCAGCTATGGCTAGAAGTATGATGCAAGAAGAAATAGAAAAAAGATAGGAGTAAAACATGAACGAAAAATATAGAACAGAATATTGTGGAAAAATCAGTGAAAGTATGGTCGGAAGTGAAGTAACTTTATCAGGATGGATTGAAAATATCCGTGACCATGGTGGAGTTATATTTGTTGATCTACGTGATATTAAAGGAACAGTTCAACTTGTAAGTAATGATGATAATATGTTTTCAGGATTATCAAAAGAATCAACAATAACAGTTAAAGGAATGGTTCGTGCAAGAAGTGAAGAGGATTATAACGACCATATCAGTACTGGTAAAGTAGAAGTTTTAGTTGAATCATTAAATGTTTTAAGTTCCGCTATTAATCTTCCATTTGAAATTAAAACTTCACATGAAGTAAATGAAGAAGTACGTCTTAAATACCGTTACTTAGATTTACGTAACACTAAAGTAAGAGATAATATTTTATTTAGAAGCAAATTATTATCATATCTACGTAATAAAATGACAGAGATGGACTTTAATGAAGTTCAAACACCAATTATAACAGCATCAAGTCCAGAAGGAGCTAGAGATTTTCTAGTACCTTCTCGTAAATTTAAGGGAAAATTTTACGCTTTACCACAAGCACCTCAAGTATTCAAAGAATTACTTATGGTAGCAGGATTTGATAAGTATTTTCAAATAGCGCCTTGTTTTAGAGATGAAGATTGTAGAGCAGATAGAACGCTAGAGTTTTATCAACTTGATTTTGAAATGAGTTTTGTAGATGAAGAAGACGTATATAAAGTAGGAGAGGATATCTTCTATGATACATTTACACATTTTAGTGATCGTGAAGTATCAAAAAAACCATTTACAAGAATTAATTATAAAGATGCTATGTTGCGTTTTGGAACAGATAAACCAGATTTACGTAATCCACTTGAGATAATTGATATTAGTAAAATATTTGAAGAGTCAGAATTTAAGCCAGTTAGAGGAAGTGTTGTAAGAGCAATTAAAGTAGATGATCTTGCAAGTAAGTCAAACTCATGGTTTAATGAAGTGGTTGATTTTGCTAAAAAGTTAGGAATGCCAGGAATTGGTTACATTACGGTAATAGATGATATGACATTTAAAGGACCAATTGATAAATTTTTAACAGAAGAAGATAGAAAAGAATTAATAGAACAAGCAAAATTAAAGGCTGGAAGTGTACTTTTCTTTATTGCTGATAAAAAGGAAAATGTTGCTGCAAAACAAGCAGGTCAAATTAGAACATACTTAGGAGAAAAATTAGATTTAATTGATAAAAACAAATATCATTTCTGTATTATCAATAATTTTCCAATGTTCGAATATAATGAAGAAGAAGGAAAATATGATTTTGGACATAATCCATTTAGTATGCCACAAGGTGGACTAGAAGCTTTAGAAAAAGAAAAAATAGATGATATTCTAGCATATCAATTTGATTTTGTATGTAATGGTTATGAAATGGCTAGTGGAGCAGTTAGAAATCATGATATTGAATGTTTAGAAAAAGCTTTCAGCATGGTTGGATATTCAAAGGATGTTGTAAAAGAACGTTTCAGTTCACTATACAATGCTTTTAAATATGGATGCCCTCCACATGCTGGTATGGCTCCTGGAATTGATCGAATGATAATGCTACTTAGAGATGAACAAAACTTACGTGAAGTTCAAGCTTTCCCAATGAGTGTTAGTGGTGAAGATAAAATGATGGGATGTCCAAGTGCTGTATCAGAACAACAATTAAGAGAGGTACATATTAAATTAAGATAGTTTAACTATCTTTTTTTCTTTATATGTGCTAGAATATTGACCAAGAAAGAGGATTTTTATGTACGAAAGAGAAAAGGCGTTAGTTGAAGAAGTATTAGAATCATATCCACCTTGTTTTAGAGAAAATTATTATAATAATAAAAAAGCACTAACGATAAATAAAAAAGAAAAAGAGATAAATTTCTGTGGAATTAGTGGGACTTATGATGAAGTAAATAATAAAATTACATTATATGAAGATAATGCTATTATTCATGAACTATTTCATGTAAGTTTTAGAAATGGTAAAAAATTAAATCAAACAATTTCTGATGAATATCCATATTACTATTCTAATGGAATTACCTTTAAAACTGATAAAAATAAAATTGGAGAAGGATTAACAGAAGGCTTTGTTGAATATTTAAGTAGAAAAGTTTGTAATACTAAAGGACACTGTTTTGAATATTTTATTGTTGATTTACTTATTTCAATATATGGTGAAGATATTTTAAAATATCCATTTACAAATGATATTGTAGGATTTTATCAAGATAAACGTTTTTTTGATATTATGTCACTAATGAGTAATTTAGACTTTTATTTTATTTATAAAAAAGATATTACGTTATTTGTAGAATGTAGCAAAATAATTATGGAAGAGGAAACAAATGTTGCTTTAGCAAAAACAAAAATTAAAAGAAATCTAAAACATATTGATAAATCAATACTAGAACTTTATAAAAACATAATTAATTGTATAAATATAATTATTAAAGAATATGAACATTGTGATTATCCCAAAATTGAACAATATCAATTTACTTCAAAAGTAGAAGAATTTATAAAAGATCCAAGTTACAAGTCTATTATTAATTTATTTGAATATAATAATTATGACATAAATAAAAAAATAGAAAAAAGTTTAAGAAAAATAAGAAGAAAATAATAGGTTATTTTAATAAATTAAAAAATTTTTATAAAATATAAAAAAAATATAAAAAAGGTATTGTCAAAATAAAATTTATAGGATATAATGTAATAGTCTTATGACAACGGATGCCTAATTAGCTCAGTTGGTAGAGCACTCGGCTGTTAACCGATAGGTCGTAGGTTCGAGTCCTACATTAGGCGCCATTTATTTTTGGCCAGTTGGTGAAGTGGCTTAACACACTGCCCTTTCACGGCAGCATTCACGGGTCCGAATCCCGTACTGGTCACCAGGTAGAAGACATAAGCCTTAGGGCTTTTTTAATTTCTATAAATTAGGAGCTAGATTATGGATACATGTTATAATGTTGAAGAAAATAATAGTTTTGAAGCTAAAGTTATAAACTATGAAACTAAACTTAAAAGTGGAATTAGTCTTGATGATGTTGTAGATGATTTAGAAGAAGAGCATGTGTATAGACTTATCGATAAGTTATCAGGTGATGGTGATAATTTACTTGAGAGTGTTATCTTTGAAGAAGATGCTACCATGGATTTGGAATATAAAGCTATAATTGAAGCTTGCGTTCACCAAAATATTGATTTTAATACTAATCAAGTCTTAGTAAAAGAAAGAGAAAAGATAAAGAAAATAGGATAAAACTTCATTTTAAAAATGAAGTTTTCTTTATATATTAATGTGTTTATGGTATAATATCCACGAGATGTAGATGTAAGGTGATTATGTGAAAAGAGAAGATGTAGATAGAAGTAAAGTAACTCCTATGATGTTACAATATTTAGAAATTAAAGATAAAAATCCTGATATTATTTTATTTTTTCGTTTAGGAGATTTTTATGAAATGTTTTTTGAAGATGCAATTAATGTATCTCATGAACTTGAATTAACATTAACTGGTAAAAATGCAGGATTAGATGAAAAAATACCAATGTGTGGAATTCCTCATCATGCTGCAAATATATATATTGAAAAATTAGTTGATAAGGGTTATCGTGTCGGAATTTGTGAACAAATGGAAGATCCTAAGGCTGCAAAAGGAATTGTAAAGCGAGATATTATTCAAATAATTAGTAAAGGAACATTTATGAATGATGACGCTTTAATCGAATGCGAAAATAATTATGTTGGAAGTATTATGGATTTTGGTCATTTATACGCTATTGCTTATGCTGATATATCAACTGGAGAAAGTTATGTTTTAAAAGTAGATCATAATGCTTCTAAACTTGTAAGCGAAGTTGTTAACATAGGTTTAAAAGAAGTAGTTGTAAATGATAAATTAGAGAGTAATATTGTAAACATTTTAAAAGACCAATTTAAGATAACGGTAACAGTTTTTAACGATATTATGGATATTGATGAATATAAATATATATACGAAGACATAAGTGATATTTATTATGTTCAAGTATTAAAATATTTACTTACATATATAACAACAACCCAAAAACGTAATTTGTCACATTTACAACATGTAATTGTAAAAGAAAACAAAAACTATTTAAAAATGGATATTCACACTAAGAGAAATCTTGAACTTACAGAAACACTTAGATTAAAACAAAGAAACTATTCTCTTATATGGTTGCTTGATAAAACTAAAACAGCTATGGGATCACGTATGCTTAAAGTAATGATTGAAAATCCACTAATAGATAAAGATGAAATAAATCGTAGATATGATATTATTGATACATTGCATAAAGAATTTATTTTACATGACGATTTATGTAGTGCTTTATTTGAAGTATATGATTTAGAAAGACTTAGTGGTCGTATTGCTTTTGGAAATGCCAATGCAAAAGATATGCTTCAATTAAAACAATCACTTAAAGTTTTACCTGAGATAAAACGAATTTTAGAAGGTATTAAATTTTATAAAAACATTGAACCTTTAGATGATTTATATGAACTTCTTGATAAAAGTATTTATGAAAATCCACCCCTTTCAATTAAAGAGGGATATATTATTAAGGATGGTTATAATAGTGAATTAGATGAATTAAAAAGTCTACGTCGTGGCGGAAAAGACTTTATTGCTAAATTCGAAGCTGAAGAAAAAATGCGTACAGGTATTAAAAACTTAAGAGTAGGTTATAATCGTGTTTTTGGATATTATATTGAAGTATCAAAAGGTAACGCTAATTTAATAAAAGAAGAATATGGATACGAAAGAAGACAAACACTTTCTAATTGTGAGAGATATATTAGTCCTATTTTAAAAGAAAAAGAAGCACTTATTTTAAATGCTGAAGAAAAAATTGTTGAACTTGAATATAATATATTTATAAAGGTAAGAGATATAGTGAAGACATATATTCCAAAATTACAAGAAATTGCTAAAGTAATTAGTGAAATAGACGTTTTACAATCTCTTGCTAAAGTAGCTGAAGAAAACGGATATGTTAGACCTACAATATGTAGTGATAGAAGTGTTAAGATTATAGGAGATAGACATCCTGTTGTTGAAAAAGTTAGTAGTTCACTTTTTGTTTCAAATGATATCATAATGGACGAAAATACTGATATTTTGCTTATTACAGGTCCTAATATGGCTGGTAAATCAACATATATGCGTCAATTTGCTATTACAGTTATAATGGCACAAATTGGCTCTTTTGTTCCTGCTAGTTCAGCTACACTTCCTATTTTTGATGCTATATTCACAAGAATTGGAGCTAGTGATGATTTAGTTAGTGGTGAATCTACATTTATGGTTGAAATGAATGAAGCTAACTATGCTATTTCAAATGCAACTAGCAATAGCTTGATTTTATTTGATGAGTTAGGTAGAGGTACAGCTACATTTGACGGTATGGCACTTGCACAAGCAATTATCGAATATATTCATAATTCAGTTCATGCTAAAACATTATTTTCAACACATTATCACGAATTAACTTCATTAGAAGAAAAACTAGAAGGAGTAAGAATTTATCAAATAGCAGTAAAAGAAAAAGGCGAAGATGTAATTTTCTTAAGAAAAATTATACCAGGCGGAACAGACGAAAGTTATGGTATTCACGTTGCAAGACTTGCTAAGATGCCTGATGAACTATTAGATAGAGCAGAAGAAATACTAAGTGAATATGAAAGCAATTCTAAAAAGAAAAAACCTGAAGAAAAAA
>ENA-OUQF01001496-OUQF01001496.1-human-gut-metagenome-genome-assembly--contig:-NODE-1496-length-13802-cov-6.045537_pt1 | contig 13802 bp, 13 predicted proteins | sample MGYA00237947_ERZ548826 | MGnify/ENA primary metagenome ERZ548826 (study PRJEB26490, sample SAMN05194701) | human gut metagenome | biome: terrestrial biome; feature: human-associated habitat; material... | reverse complement strand
GGGCGCCACATACCTGCCCATCGAGCCGCTGGTGATCGTGGGCGTCATCTACTTCATTATGACGTTCGTGCTCAGCAAGGTATTCGGCCACTTTGAAAGAAAAATGAAGAAGGCCGACCGGAACAACGGCTATGGGCGCAAGCGGAAGCAGCAGCGGGAGGTGCATATCTGATGGCACAGACGCTTATCCAGGTCAAGGACCTGAAGAAATACTACAACGGCGGCGACGTCAAGGCGCTGGACGGCGTCACGGTGGACGTGTACAAGGGCGACGTCATCGCGGTGATCGGGCCCTCCGGCGGCGGCAAGAGCACATTCCTGCGGAGCCTGAACCTGCTGGAAACGCCCACCTCCGGCTCCATCCTGTTTGACGGGGTGGACATCACCGGCAAGAAGGTGGACCTCCCCCTCCATCGGCAGAAAATGGGCATGGTGTTCCAGCACTTCAATCTGTTCCCCAACAAAACGGTGCTGGAGAATCTGACCATGGCGCCCATCAAGATCAAAAAAGTCCCCAAGTCGGAGGCCGAGCAGAAGGCCATGGCGCTGCTCCAGCGCGTGGGCCTGGCGGACAGAGCCAACGATTACCCCGCCCAGCTGTCCGGCGGACAGAAGCAGCGTGTGGCCATCGTCCGGGCGCTGGCCATGGAGCCGGAGGTCATGCTGTTCGACGAGCCCACCAGCGCCCTGGACCCAGAGATGGTGGGCGAGGTGCTGGAGGTCATGCAGGAGCTGGCCCAGTCCGGCATGACCATGGTGGTGGTCACCCATGAGATGGGCTTCGCCAAAGAGGTGGGCAGCCGCGTGCTGTTCATGGACGCCGGCAAGATCGCCGAACAGGGCACCCCCGCCGATGTTTTCGATCACCCCCAGAGCCCTCGCCTTCAGGATTTCCTGAAGAAGGTGCTGTGAAAAAGGAGCAGACAATGAACGATGCAAAAAAGGCGGCGCTGGCCGCCATTGACGAGAAGAAGGAACTGGTGGCAGAGGTGGCGGACGCCATCTGGGACTATGCCGAGCTGTCGCTGCAGGAATATAAGTCCGCCGCCCTGTTCGTCAAGGTGCTGAAGGCTGAGGGCTTTCAGGTGGAGGAAGGCATATGCGGCATCCCCACCGCCTTCTCCGCCTCCTTCGGCAGCGGTGGGCCGGTCATTGGCCTGCTGGCGGAGTACGATGCGCTGTCCGGCCTTTCGCAGGCGGCGGGCAGCACCGCGTACCACGAGCTGGTGAAGGGCGGCAGCGGCCACGGCTGCGGCCACAATCTGCTGGGCGCGGGAGCCATGGCTGCCGCCATCGGCCTGAAGCACTATCTGACCCAGACCGGAAAAAGCGGCACCGTCATCCTGTACGGCTGCCCCGGCGAGGAGGGCGTGGCGTCCAAGGCCTATATGGCTCGGGAGGGCCTGTGGTACGGCCTTGACGCGGCGCTGACGTGGCACCCCGGCGACAGCAGCGAGGTGACTACCGGCTCCACCAACTCCTGCATCCAGATGATCTACACGTTCCACGGGCTGGCGTCCCAGGCATCCACCGCGCCGGAGCGGGGCCGCAGCGCGCTGGACGCGGTAGAGCTGATGAATGTGGGCGTGCAGTTCCTGCGGGAGCACATGCCCCGCGACGCACGGATACATTACTCCATTCTGGACGCAGGCGGCGTAAGCCCCAACGTGGTGCAGCACCAGGCCAGCGTCCTGTACATGATCCGTTCCAACTTCGTCAAGGACTGCATGGCCCTGCACCAGCGGGTGGACAAGATCGCGCAGGGCGCGGCGCTGATGACGGACACCACCATCGAGCGCCGCTTCGTGGACGGCCTGTCTGACACCGTGTGCAACCACGCGCTGGAGAAGGTACTGTACGACAACTTCTCCCAGCTGGGCGTACCGCCCTGCACGGCGGAGGAGCACGCTTTCATGGAGGCCCTGTCCGCCACCTACGAGGGGCGTGACGTCCCCGGCGGCGTGGGCGCGGAGAACGATCCCGCCTTCGCCGAAAAGGTGAAGGCCATGCAGACCGGCCACTTCAACGACTTCCTGATGCCGCTGTATCAGGGTCCCGCCTTCAACGCCGGTTCCACCGACGTGGGTGATGTCAGCTATCAGTGCCCCACGGCACAGATCCATGTGGCGGTGTGGCCCAACCACGTCCCCTGCCACAGCTGGCAGGTGGTGTCCTGCAACAAGACGCCCATGGCCCATAAGGCCACCGTGCACGCCGGCAAGGTGCTGTGCGCCGCCGCCATCGATCTGTTGGAGCAGCCCGCGCTGCTGGAGGCCGCCAAGGCCGAGTTCCGGCAGCGGACGGCGGCCGGGTACAACTGCCCCATCCCGGCGGACGCCGTGCCGGCGCCCCTTGAGCTGTAAAGAAAGAACACCCCTGACCTGCCGGTCAGGGGTGTTCTCTTACAGATGCAGCTCCTTCAGCCGCCGGAAGCTGCGGCTCGCCAGCAGCAGGCCCAGCGCCGCCAGCACCAGCGCCGCCGCGCCCAGCACCCAGGTCAGCGTGTCCGTCAGCCCCCGGCTGCACAGCCAGGAGAACAGCCGGTAGGCACCCATGACCAGCAGGATGCCCGCCAGCAGCAGTGCCACCAGCACGGTGGAATTCTCGCAGTTGTCTATCTTTTTCATGGCGTCCTCCCCTGCGCCGGAACGGCCCCGGCGCTTTTGTCCACCATCATACCATCCGCCGCACAGCCCGTCAAGGGCAGAGAGCCGGGGACTGTCCTCACGGGCAGTCCCCGGCTTCGCGTTTACGCCAGCAGGGCGCGGTCGTTGTCGTATTCCTGGCCGCTGACCTTGCTGAACAGTGCCAGCAGGTCCGGCACCGTCAGCCGGGCCTTCTCCTCGCCGGAGATATCCAGCACGATCCGCCCGTTGTGCAGCATCAGCAGGCGGTTGCCGTAGTGGATGGCGTCGCGCATATTGTGGGTGATCATCAGCGTGGTCAGGTGGTTCTCCCGGACCAGGCGGTCCGTGATATCCATGACCCGCTGGGCCGTCTGGGGATCCAGGGCAGCGGTGTGCTCGTCCAGCAGCAGCAGCTTGGGCTTCTGCAAGGTGGCCATCAGCAGCGTCAGCGCCTGCCGCTGTCCGCCGGAGAGGGTGCCCACCTTGGTGGTCAGGCGATCCTCCAGACCCAGACCCAACTCCCGCAGACGGCGGCGATAATCCTCGCGCTCGCCGCGGCGGATGCCGGGACGCAGGGTGTGATGCCGGCCGCGGCGCTCCGCCAGAGCCAGGTTCTCCTCGATCTCCATGCCGGCGGAGGTGCCCATCATGGGGTCCTGGTACACGCGGCCCAGGTAGCGGGCGCGCTTGTACTCCGGCAGGGAGGAGACGTTGACGCCGTCCAGCTCGATGCTGCCCTCGTCGGGCTGCCAGGTGCCGCAGATGGCGTTCTGCATGGTGCTCTTTCCGGCGCCGTTGCCGCCGATGACGGTGACGAAATCCCCGTCCCGCAGCGTCAGGCTCAGGTGGTCCAGCGCCACGCGCTCGTCCACGGTGCCGCTGTTGAAGGTCTTGGTGATGTTATTCATTTTCAGCATGGCCGCTGTCTCCTTTCTTACTGCGGGAATGGGCTTTCAGTTGTGCTTTGACGTGGGGCGCGCCCAGGAACACGGCCACCACCACGGCGGAAAACATTTTCAGAAGGTCGGTGTCGAAGCCGGCGAAGATGATGACCTGGTACACGATGTAGTAGATCACCGCGCCCAGTATCACACCGCCCAGCTGCACGGCCATGCGGCCGCCCCGGCGGCCCAGCACGGCCTGCCCGATGACCACCGCCGCCAAGCCGATGACCACGGCGCCGCGGCCCATGTTCACATCGGTGTAGCCCTGGTACTGGCACAGCAGCGCACCGGACAGGGCCACCACGCCGTTGGACAGTGCCAGACCGATGACCTTCATCAGCCCGGTGTTTACGCCCTGGGCCCGGCTCATCACCGGGTTGCAGCCGGTGGCCCGCAGGGCACAGCCCAGCTCCGTACCGAAGAACAGCACCAGCAGTGCCACCAGCACCACGCAGAAGCCCAGCAGCACCGGCAGCGCACCGCCCACGTCCATCTGACTCAGCAGCACCGGAGTGGTGCGGGCGGGCAGCGCCTGGTTGGCCTTGCCCAGTAGCTTCAGGTTCACGGACCAGAGCACCATCTGGGTCAGGATGCCCGCCAGGATGGGCGGGATGCCCAGGCCCACATGGAGCAGGCCTGTCACGGCGCCGGCCAGCACACCGGCCAGCACGGCACACAGCAGCGCCAGCCACGGGCTCTGCCCGCCCAGCAGCAGCATGGTGCACACCGCCGCGCCGGTGCAGATGGAGCCGTCCACGGTCAGATCGGCGATATCGAGCACTTTATAGGTAATGTATACGCCGACGGCCATCACGCCCCAGATCAGTCCCTGGGCCAGAGCGCCGGGCAGCGCGTTCAATAGCTGTGTCATGTGGGTACACCAGACCTTCCTGTCTGAATTTTATTCCATGGCCTCGTAGCCCTCCGGGGCAGTGATGCCCAGGGCCTCGCACATGGTGGGGTTGTACATCTTGGCAGCGGGCGCGTACTGGATGGGCATCTCAGCGATGTCCGCCTCGCCGGTGAGCACCTGGGCGGCCATCTCGCCGGTCTTGTAGCCCAGGTCATAGTAGCTGATGGACAGCGTGGCCACGCCGCAGCCGGTGCAGAGGCCCTTCTCGCCGGCTACCACCGGGGTCTTGGCGTTCAGAACGATGCTGCCGATGGTCTCGGTGCAGGAAGCGGCGGTGTTGTCGGTGGGAATGTAGATCACGTCGCTGTCGGCGGCGGCCTTGGTGGTCACAGCGGCCACGTCATTGGAGTCGGAGAAGGAGTAGCGGGTGCAGGTGATGCCCTTGCCGGTCAGGTACTCCTCCACCACCTGGACCTGGTACTCGGAGTTGGGCTCCGCGGAGCAGTACAGCAGTCCGACGGTCTTGGTCTCCGGCAGCAGCTCCAGGATCATGTCCGCCTGCTCCGTCAGGGGCGCCAGGTCGGAGGTACCGGAGACATTGCCGCCCACGGTGCCGGAGAAGTTGTCGATACCCAGCGCCACGCCGTACTCGGTAACAGAGGTGCCCAGAATGGGGATCTCTGCGGTGGCGTTATAGGCCGCCTGCAGCGCCGGGGTGGCGTTGGCCATGATCAGGTCGACCTTCTTCGATACGAAGGTGTTGACGATGGTGGTGCAGACGTTCTGGTCATTGGCGGCGTTCTGCACGTCAATGGTCACGTTCTCCTCGCCCAGCTTGTCCTTCACCGCGTCGATGAAGCCCTGGGTGGCGGCGTCCAGTGCGTCGTGGGTCACCAGCTGGCACACGCCGATGGTATACTTCTTGGCGCCGTCGGCATCGCCGGTGCCGTCCGTCTTGGTGTCGTCGGTCTTGCTGCCGCAGGCGGCCATGCTCACGCACATGGCGGCGGCCAGCAGGGCGGTCGTCAGCCGCCGTGTGATGTTCTTTTTCATGGTGTGGTTCCTCCTGATGGGTGTTTTTGAAAATTTGGCTGCAAAAAAGCCGCCCTGTGGATCTGTGATCCATAGGGCGGCTTTGATGTCAGTGCGTCTCCGTGGGAGAACGTCCTTATTTCATCAGCAGCATTTCCGGGCATCACAAATCACTCTTACTTTATCCGCATAGGTAAAGTAAAAGCTAAATGCGTATGCCTTGTACAGCTGCTTCATCATGTGTGGCGTTCTCCTTTCCCGAAGTTTTCTGTAAGATATCACAACAGGGAGCCACCGTCAACCGTCATATCCACCAAAAACATTTGCCAGGAATAAACACTCCGCCACGCGCTTTCGCGCTTTAAAGTTCGGATGCGCCCGGTGTTCCGGCAAATATCCGGCACTTTCCGCCGTCATTTTCCGCTGGACATATCGCCCAAGGCCCCGCCGTCCTCTGTCAGCAGCGTCAACCCGGCAGGGCGCTCCGTCAGCAGATACTCCAGCACACCGCGGCTGACATCGTCCATCTCCCCGGCGCGGCGGATGTGCACCGCCAGCGGCTGCCGCGCCGCCAGACCGGTGAGCCACCGGATAAACGCCTGGGCCACCGCCGCCGGCGCGGCCGCGACCTCACCCTCCACACCGGCACACACCGCCGCAGCGGGCTGTATAGCCCCCAGCACCCGCAGCAGCGTCCGGTCGTCCGGCCGCACGTCGTTCCCGACGGCGTCCAGCAGCTTTCCCACTGCGTCCGCCATCCAGAAGCAGGGCACCGCCCGGAGGCAGTAGGTCCGCACGTGCAGGCCGGGAACGCTGTCCGCTGCCGGAGCCGGCTCCGGCGCGGCGGGCGCGGCCTTCAGCTCCGCGTATTTCTGCGTGATGGCGCTGCCGGGATAGATCTCCAGATTGGAGGCCAGCCGGTTGCGGAACTCGTTGAAAAACCGGATAGCACGGCTGCGGTCGCCGCCGCGCTCATACAGCGTCATCAGCCGCAGGGCCAGCTGCTCGTTGTAGGGCTCGTATTCCATGACCCGTTCCAGAATGCCCACGGCCTCCGGCAGCATATCCCGCTGCTCATACAGCTCCGCCGCCTTCATCAGCAGCCGGTTCTTCCGCTTCTCATAATAGATGCGCTGGCTGAGGATCAGCTCATTCAGGTCCTCGCAGTGGTTGAAATAGTACCCCTCCAGCAGCTCGCCGCCGAAGGCGTCACACGCCCGCTTCAGCTCGTCCGCCGACCGGGTCTCCGGGTCGATCTCGTCGATGGTCTGCAGATCGCAGACATAGTCGTATGCCCGGTCGATGCAGCAGTACTCCCGGTCCAGCTTGATGAGCGACCGCCCGCCCTCGCCGATGTCGGTGCTCTTTTTGATCTTCCACAGGGTATAGCGCAGATTATACTTGGCAGCGCTGACGGCGCTGTCCGGCCAGAGGTAGGCCGCCAGCTTCTCCCGCGCGTAGTAGTCCCCGCCCCGCAGGAACAGGATACACAGCAGGGCGCACCCCTTGTTGCCCAGCTCCGGGGTGATGTCCGTGCCGTCGCAGATGACCTGCGGCTTGCCAAACAGTCTGATCTGAAGCATGGCCGTCACCTCACTGCCGGCTGTGCAGCACCGACCCGGACTTGATGGTCACGGTCACGTCGGTCTGCTCCAGCTGCTCTGCGGGCACGGCGCGGATGTCGCGGTCCAGCACCACGATATCCGCCAGGTATCCCGGCGCCAGCTTTCCCTTGCGCTTGTCCTCAAACAGCGCGTAAGCGCCGTTGACGGTGTACATCTCGATGGCCTGCTCCACGGACACGGCGCACTGGGGCACGGCGCGGTTCACCGCCGCGTGGATGCCCAGCATGGGCCGCGGCTCCGTCACGTCGCTGTCCGACCCGCCGCACACCACCGCGCCGGCGGCGAACATGGCGGCAAAGTCGTTGGAGCGCAGATAGCGCTCGCCCACCCGGCGCTCGTACATACCGCCCTTGCCGCCCCACAGATAGGCGTAGGCCGGCTGCACCGAGAAGATCAGCTTCATATCCGCCGCCCGGGCGATCTGCTCCGGCGTGGCCATGATGGCGTGCTCGATGCGGTGGCGCAGGGCGGTGCTGCCGCCCTGACGGATGGCCCTCTCGTGGGCCAGCAGCACGGACTCGATGGCCCGGTCGCCGATGCTGTACAGCGCCAGCTGCATATCCTGCCGGTAGCACTGCTGCACGAACTCGTCCAGTCCATCCTGGGGCAGGAAGATCTGTCCCCGGTAGTCCGGCCGGTCCGCGTAGGGTGCCGACAGGGCGGCGCTGTGGCTGGACAGGGTACCGTCCACCATAATATTGCCGCCCACCCGGCGCAGTCCCAGCTTCCAGACCTTCGCCAGGTCCATGGTCTGATAGAACAGCGGCATATCCACCGGGAACTCGCCGCTGTGGGCGTAGATGAACTCCGCGTCCCGGTCGTCGAACAGCCAGCCGCCCTCGATGGCCGCCACGGTGGTGATGCCGTTTTCCAGCAGCCGGGACATGGCCAGATGGATGGCCTCCATGCGGAACTCGTCCGGCAGGCTCCGCAGCACATTGGAGCGCAGCACATAGTTGGCGTTCCGCCGGAAAATACCCGTAGGCAGGCCGCTGCCGTCCAGCTCCACGCCCTCCAGGGAGAAGGGAACCTTGTAATACAGCAGGGCATGGGTGTTCAGCATACTGACGTGGTACTCCTTGGAAAACAGCACCACCGGACTGTCGCTGCAATACTTGTCCAGCACATACCGGTCCGGAAAACGCTTTTCCTCGAACTGCGACTCCTCCACCTGGCAGCCCAGCACCGCGCCCTCCCGCTTTTCGGCGGCGGCCAGCATCTCGCCCAGCTCCCGGTGGGACCGCGCACCGCCCAGATCCACGCTCATCATGTTCACAGCGGTCTGCATCACATGGAAGTGGTTGTCGATAAACCCCGGCAGCACCGTGCCGCCCCTGGCGTCGATGACCTGCGTGCCGGGGCGCACCAGCTTCTGCCAATCATCGCCGCGGCCTGCGGCGCAGATCATTTTCCCCGCCGCGGCCACCCAGTCGGCCCCGCCATCGCCGCACATGGTCACGCAGCGCCCGTTTTTAATGATGATATCCGCGTACATAGCGTCCCGTCCTCCTGTTGAAAGCCGTGTTGTGTTATGGCCGTATTGTACACCAGGGCGGGCCGTCTGTCCAGTGGCGCTGTGTCCCCGGCGGCAAATGTACCAAATCGTTTGTTGAAAAGCGCGGCATGATTTGCTAAAATGTTTAGTAACAACGGAAATTCAACGCTTTTCCCACGCGCGGCGCAACATCTCCCGGTTACAATGACATCAAACCGAGGCGGAGCACGGCCGGCGCGGCCCCTCTCCGCCCTCCCGAAAAAACGAAAGGACAGGGATGTATATGAGCGTTTTGATTTTGAACCGCGAGCAGGTCAAGCAGGTCATCTCCATGAAGGAAGTCATCCAGGAGGTGCGCGAGGTCTATCGTCTGAAATCCCAGGGCAAGTCCGTGATCTGGCCGCTGGTCAACTATGAATTCGTGGACGAGCACGCCGCCATGGACATCCGTTCCGGCTATATCAAGGGCGTACAGCTCCACGGCCTGAAGATGCTGAACAACTTTCCCGAGAACCGGGAAAAGGGCCTGCCGCCCTTCAACGGCATCATGATGGTCTACGACTCCAACACCGGCATTCCCGTCAGCGTCATGGACGCCTCCTACGTCACCTGTATGCGTACCGGCGCCGCCGGCGCGCTGGGCGTGGACCTGCTGGCCCGTAAGGACGCCAAGCACCTGTTCATCCTGGGTGCCGGCAAACAGGCTCCCTTCCAGATCGCCGCCACGCTGCTGCTGCGTCCGGCCATCGATAAGGTCTACATCGCCGACCCCATGTTCCCCGACAACGCGGTGCAGTTCGCCGCCCACATTGCCCAGCAGCTCTCCGATGACTTCGGCATCGACGCCTCCGGCGTGGAGTTCCTGCCGGCGCTGGATATGGCCGCCGCCGTGGGCGACAGTGACGCCATCATCACCGTCACGCCCTCCCGCAAGCCCATCATCCAGAAGGCGTGGCTGAAGCCCGGCACCCACCTGAGCTGCCTGGGCTCCGACATGGAATCCAAGCAGGAGATCGAGAGCACCATCTTCCAGGGCGCCGCCTTCTACGCCGACGACCGCGCCCAGTGCATCCGCGTGGGCGAGATGGAGCTGCCCATCAAGCAGGGCGTTGTCAGTGCCGACGACATCACCGGCGAGATCGGTGACCTCATCGACGGCAAGGTCCCCGGCCGCACCAGCGACACGCAGACCACCATCTTCGACGCCACCGGCCTGTACATTCTGGATCTGGCCGCCGCCAAGGTGGCCATCGACCGCGCACTGGCCGAGGGCGTGGGCCTGCAGGCCGACCTGTAAACCCGCGGGATATATCCGCTTACCCTACAAAACAGACGAAATGAGGAGGACAATAAAATGAAACTGGCATGGTTTGGTGTGGAAGAGTGGCTGAATCCCATGGACTCTCTGGCCCGTATCAATCTGGGCAGCAGCTGCGTCAGCGCCCTTCGTATGGACGAGCTGTTTGACCTGACCGGCGAGGATCTGGACGCTTTCCTGAACGAAATGCGTACCATGAGCCTGCATTATCACCACGGCGACGCCACCGGCTCCCCCCGGATCAAGGCGGCGGTGGCCGGCATTTACCCCAAGGGCAACGTGAAGCCCGAGGAAGTGATGATCACCCACGGCGGCACCGGCGCCAATGACCTGGTGCTGATGAGCGTGCTGGAGCCGGGTGACAACTGCGTGGTGATCAAGCCCTCCTATCAGCAGCACTACGATATCCCCAAGGGCAGCGGCATCGAGACCCGCGTGGTCCAGCTGAAGGCCGAGGATAACTATCAGCTGGATTTTGACGCCCTGGACAAGGCCTGCGACGCCAACACCAAGATGATCGTCCTGACCAACCCCAACAACCCCATCGGCGTGACCCTGTACGACGAGGGCCTGCGTAAGATCGTGGACATCGCCGCCAAGCACGACGCCTGGATCCTCTGCGACGAGGTCTATCGCGGGCTGGACGAGAACTATATGCCCTCCATTCTGGACTACGGCTACCACAAGGCCATCTCCATCAGCAGTATGTCCAAGATGTACTCCATGGCCGGCACCCGTATCGGCTGGATCGTCTGCCGCGACCACGAGATGTACGAGGTCATGAAGACCCGCCGTTCCTACAACACCATCTGCTGCGGCATCTGGGACGAGATCATCGCCTCCATCGCGCTGGAGCATTACCAGGCCCTGTGGGCCCGCGCCCGTTCCATTCTGGAGCCCAACCGCAAGATCGTGGAGGACTGGGTCGCCTCCCAGCCCCATCTGCACCTGCGCGCCAAGGCCATGGGCACCACCTGCCTGATCGACTATGATTACGACGTGGACTCCGAGACCCTGGCCAAGGATGCCATGGCCACCGAGCAGATCCTGGTGGTCCCCGGCGACTACTTCGATATGCCCAAGACCATCCGCGTGGGCTACGGCGCCTTCCGCGATCCTCAGGTGCTGAAGGCCGGTCTGGAGGAGTTCGGCAAGTACCTGGAGAAGTACAACTAACTGACACATCCCTCTCTCACAAATTTCTTCCCCCCTGCGGCACGTGCCGCAAAACAAGCGCCCGGCTTCTGCCGGGCGCTTGTTTTTTCCGTATTCCGTTGGCGCTCACACCCGCGCCCAGCGCATCCAGCCGTCCTCGAACAGGGCTGTCAGCCGCCCCGTGTCCTTCAGCCACGCCAGATAGGACCGCACCGTGCTGCCCACCAGCACATACTGCTCAAAGCTCATGGTCAGCCCGTAGGCGGCAAACAGCTGCTGCAGGATGTCCTCAAAGCCGCGGGGCACAGCGCAGAGGTCCACGATCCTCTCCGCGATCTCATGCACCTTTCGGATATTGTACTGCGCCAGATCGGCGATGTCCTCCGTCACCTCCGTGTGCGCAGGCACAAATACCTTCGCGGTCATGGCCTGCACCTGCTCCAGCGTTTTCAGGTACCCGGCCACGTCGTAAATAAAACCGATCTGGTACTTGTCCAGTATCTCCCGGCTGGAAAGGCAGTCCGCCAGAAACACCACGTCGTCCGGCGTCCGAAAGCCTACCATGTCGAAAAAGTGCCCGGGCAGGGGGATAGACGCAAAGCCCTCCGGCAGCTTGTCCGCCGTCAGCTCCGCCGCGTCGCTCTCCTGTGCCAGCAGAAACTTGTGCCGCAGGTCCTTGGGCGGATATCCGCCGTAGAGAAACGACGGCTCCAGCACCGGGTGCCGGGTAAACGCGCAGTCGATTCCCGGCGCGTAGATCCTGCAGCCCGTCTGTCCCTGCAAATACCGGTTCCCGCCGATGTGGTCGGCGTTGGCGTGGGTGTTGTAGATCGCCGTCAGCTGCCAGCCGTTGGCGTCCAGCACCTGCCGTATCCTCCGCCCCGCGTCCTTGTCGTTGCCGCTGTCGATCAGGCAGACGTTTTTCTCATCCAGCCGGAAGAGGCCGATGTTGGTGGGGCTCTTGATGTAATACGTCCTCTCGGTAAGCTGTATCAGTTCGTACATAGCGGTATCCCCTCCGTTACTTTTTTGTATCGCCATCCGATCATGTTTTGTTGCTTCCTTGTCCTGTCATCCTATCAGTTTTTCCGCCTCTTTGTAATGTCATTCTATCATGTTTTGCTGCTTCTTTGTATTGTCATCCTATCATATTTCCCCGCAAAACACAAGCGCCCGGCCGATAGCCGGGCGCCTGCGTACCTCATCTGTATATGGCGCCGCTGGCCGCCACACAGTTCTTTCCGTTGTTTTTGCAGATATACAGCTGCCTGTCCGCCTTTGCGATGAGTGAAAAGTCCTTCAATTCCCGGCCTGTCCCGCACGCAACACCGAAAGAGGCCGTAACAATGTGCCGGTCCGGCAGGTCCTCTCTTGGAACAGCCGCGGCGCGCACCGCGTCAAGAAGCGCACCGGCGATACGGCGGGCCTCCTCCTCGCCGATACCCGGCAGGATCGCCACGAACTCCTCGCCTCCAAAGCGGAAGAGATACCGGTCGGCCGCCGCCAACACCTCGACCACGCTTCCGGCCACACGCCGCAGCGCCTCGTCGCCCTTCATGTGGGAGTAGTTGTCGTTGTACGATTTGAAATCATCCACGTCAAAAATAATGACGCTGACCCGTTCCGGCGCGGTTTTATCGGCAATGAACGTGCCATACGTCTCCATCGCCTTTTTATTCAGTGTTTCCGTCATCACGTCGTTGTAGGCCAGCTTGATGAAAGCGTGACCCATTTCCTTGATGTGCCGTTCGTTGGCAGACTGCCGAAGGAAGATGGACCGCAGCACGATAAAACCTACAATGATGGAAAATCGCAGCAGGAAATGCTTGAACAGATCATAGTTCTCCGCGTAGGGAAGCTGTCCGGGCAGCCACCAGCTGATCAATATCAGAACACATACCGCCACGGTATCCACACGGCGGTATGTGGGCGCGATCATGATCGCAAACAGATAGCACATGGAGATGGACAACCCGACCCGGTGAAAGTTGCAGGAGACCATAAAGACGGTAACGCTGGCGATCACCACCCCATAGTAGGCCAACAGCGCAAACCGCGCCGGCGGCGCATCGTATTCTCCTCCACGCTTTTTATAGGCGATCGTAAACACCAGCATCGCCAGCGAGCCGCCGATCATCATGTAAAGCGGCACCATGTCAATGGGGATCATCGAGCGCGCCGCGATGTTCTTGACCAGGTAGATCCCGTTGGTCAGTATAAACAGAATGGCTGCATAAAATACGACCGAAAAATTCTGCCGCATAAGGATGCTCTCCACAGTCGGAATCTCATCGATCTGTATTCCCAGCACACGATCACTAAAGCTCTTAAACCTGGCAAACGCCATATCCGATATCCAGCAGGACACCCTCTGCACAATATCGACCTTATCCCCTCGTCTTTCCATACGATCCCTCCAGCAAATAATACGACCCCGTTTGTCTGCTTTTGTTGATCTATTGTTATATTTTACCATGCTTCCGCCCAAAACACAAGCGCCCGGCTGATAGCCGGGCGCTTGGTATTATGCGGGAAATCGAGCCCTTACTTGGCGTCCTTGATCGCAGCCTGTGCGGCGGCCAGACGGGCGATGGGCACGCGGAAGGGGGAGCAGGACACATAGTCCAGACCCACGCGGTGGCAGAACTCCACGCTGGAGGGGTCGCCGCCGTGCTCGCCGCAGATGCCCAGATGGATGTCGGGGCGGGTGGCGCGGCCCATCTCAGCGGCCATCTTCACCAGCTTGCCTACGC
>ENA-OUQF01001495-OUQF01001495.1-human-gut-metagenome-genome-assembly--contig:-NODE-1495-length-13827-cov-35.235187_pt1 | contig 13827 bp, 18 predicted proteins | sample MGYA00237947_ERZ548826 | MGnify/ENA primary metagenome ERZ548826 (study PRJEB26490, sample SAMN05194701) | human gut metagenome | biome: terrestrial biome; feature: human-associated habitat... | reverse complement strand
GCGCAAGTACCCCAAGACCGTGGAGGTGTTCATGTCCGCCGTCGGCACCAAGGGCACCATCGTGGGCGATATCTACAATAAGAACACCTATGTGCAGAACGGCCTGAACGGCGAGTACCAGTGCATGTTTGAGGCCCATAAGATCCAGGGCCTGTGGCCGTCCATCGAGACCGACTTCTATCAGTACGTGCGCGGCGAGAAGAAGGAGCTGGAATCGCTGAGATACCACATGAATTCCATGCAGGCGGTAGTCGCCGCCTACGAGAGCGTCTATTCCGGCAAGGCCGTCAAGGTGGATAACATTTAAGAAGTAAGGAGAGAAAATATGGCAATCAAACATACTGGCATCAGCTACTACGGCCTCAATTACGTCGAGCACGCGGAGCGGGATTTTCAGGAGATGCTGGAGCACGGCTGCGATACCGTGATCCTCGCCATCACCGAATTTGATATGGACTTCTGGTTCCCCAATATCAACCCCATCGTGAAAAAGGCGCATGAAATGGGCCTGCGCGTTCTGGCGGATACCTGGGGCATCGGCAAGTACTTCGGCGGCGAGCAGATATCCCTGTTCCTGCAAAACAACACGGAGCACCGCCAGGTCTCCGCGTACACCGGCGAAAAGCTGAATGCGGCATGCTTCAATTCCCAGTCCTTCCGGGACTATTTCAACGGCATCTGCCTGAAGCTGGCCCGGGAGACCGAGGTGGACGGCTTCTTCTGGGACGAGCCCCACTACGCGCTGCCCGAGGGCCTGATCAACGGCGGCGGCCACGACTGGACCTGCCGCTGCAACGAGTGCATGAGAAAGTTCAAGGATTATTACGGCTATGAGATGCCCCGGATCGCCAACGACGATGTCAGAAGCTTCCGCTGGAGAGAGGCGCTGTTCACCCTGTCGGATGTGTCCCGCCGCATCAAGGAGGTAAATCCCAACCTGGAGATCACCTGCTGTGTTCACGCCACACTGGACACCTACTACGTGACGGAGCTGCGGGGCTATGACCGATGGGAAATGGTGGCGGCCTGCCCGTATTTCGACGTGTTCTCCTCCACCATCATCGGCTGGGGCCAGCCCAAGAGCGTTTTCACGGATATCACCAAGCGCACCGTGGACATCGCCCGCAAGTACGGCAAGCAGTGCGAGCGCTGGATCATGGGCTACTATGAGCAGCCGGAGGATTTTGACGAGATCGACCGGGTGGTTGACCTGTACGAGAGCATGGGCGTGGACAGGATCGCCGCGTGGACCTATCGCGGCGGCTACGGCACCAACCTGGCATCGAGGGATGCCCTGGCGCTGTGGGACCGCATCGGCGAAAACTACAAGCGCGTGCTGAAGCGGGAGGATTAAGATGAAGGATTACGGCTTTTACCAGAGCATCATCGACAACCTGGAGCAGATCAATGCCACCCAGGGAGAGAACATCGAAAAGGCCGGCCGGATGATGGCGCAGGCCATTTCCGAGGACCGCCTCATTCACGTCTACGGCGGCGGCGGACACACCACGCTGCCTGTGGGAGAGATGTTCTTCCGCGCCGGCGGACTGTCCTGCATCAATCCGCTGATGGAGACAGGCCTTTCCGTGTTCAATCAGGCGCTGAAATATCTGGAGCTGGAGCGCACCGTGAATTACGGCGCTGCCATCGTGAAGTATTATGAGCTGAAAAAGGACGATGTGGTGATCATCTTCCACAACATCGGCATCAACCCCGCCACCATCGACGCCGCCATGGAGGCAAAGCGGGCCGGGGCGAAGATCATCGCCGTGTCCAGCTCCTACTGGCAGGAGCAGATCCCTGCGGACCACTTCATCCGCCATCCCAGCAAGAAGAATCTGTTTGATTTCGCCGATGTGTGCATCAACGACTTCAACCCCGTGGGCGACGCCCAGGTGCTGGTGCCCGGCATGGATACCCCCATCGCCCCCCGCTCCAACATCGTTGATTTCTACATCGCGCATCTGCTGGAGATCGCCGCCGTCCAGGCCTGCCTGGATATGGGCGTCACACCCCCGGTCTGGGCCAGCGCCAACGCGCCCGGCGGCGACGAAAAGAATGCCGCTGCCCTGGAAAAGTACCGCCCCAGAGTGAAAATGCTATAAGACAGCACCACGGTTTCACGGACTGCTTTGAATCCTCCGTGAAGTCTTCCTTGTACAAAATTGCCGCCCGGTCCGGGCGGCAATTTTGGTTATACGCCGGTGGGATACCGGCTGGCCTGATAAAGAAGCTCAGCGGCGTCCGCGCGGGTCAGGGCGGCGGAGGGGAACAGGAAGCCGTTCTGGGCGGCGATCTCCTGATAGGTGGCGGCGGCTTCCTCCTCCTGAGCGGAGAGGGCAGGCTGCTGCTGGCATTGCAGGCCCAGGGCGCTGCACAGCATGGCGGCGGCCTCCTCGGCGCTCACCGGCTGGTCGGGGCCAAAGCTGTCGGCGGCCTCCAGCCGGGCTGTCAGGCCGGAGCGGATGGCGGCGGCCAGATAGGGCCTGAGCCACTGGGGCACGTCGGGATAGCCGGTTTCGGTGACGGCTTCATCCGTGGGCAGGTTCAGCGCCTTCACCAGCATGGTCACAAATTCGCCTCTGGTGACCTGCCGTTCCGGGGAGAAGCAGGGACTTCCGCCGACGTTTTCACCCACAAAGATGCCGGAGTTCTTCATCCACTCCGCGCTGAAGCGGCAGCTCTTCCCGGCGGTGTCCGTATACTGCCCGGCGTCCGTGGGCTTCAGGATGCTTACGGTGACGGTGGCCTCCCGGGAGGTTTTCCCGGCGGGGTCGGTGGCGGTGAAGGTAAAGGAGTCCACGCCCACCTTATTCTTCTTGGGCGTATAGGTGAAGCGCCCGTCGGGGCTGATCTCAATGGTGCCCCGCTTGGGCGGGCGGGTCAGGGCGAACTGCATCTCCTGGCCCTCCGGATCGCGGACCTTCAGGGTGCCGGTGACCTCCAGATTTTTGTAGGTCTCAAAGGCGCAGTCCTCGGCGATCGGGGCCTTGTTCTCCCGGCCCCGGATGGACAGGGTCATGGTCGCTTCCCCGGCCAGACCGTTGGCAAACACCGGCAGATAGGAGATGGTGGCAGTGGAATCCTGCTGGACGGAGCCGGAGACGAAGGTCATTTCCCCCACCTGCTGGGCCGTCAGCACATCGCCGGGGCGAAGCAGGCGCTCACCCAGCATCAGCAGCCCCTGGCTCTTCTCCGGCAGCTGGGTCAGGCAGATGCCGGCCAGCTCCGTCTCACCGGGGGAAAACTGCTCCGCGCCGAAGCAGTAGACGTCCTGGCTGTCAATTTCCGCCGCCGAGGCGGACAGGGTAAGCCCCGCCGCCAGCAGAAAGCCAAAGGCGGGGCACAGGATGTGTTTCATGTTTATCCCTCCAAAAGTTTTTTCCACAGGTATTGTTTGCCAGCTTTGGAGGATTTATTCCAAAAAAACGTGCTGTCTGAGGGCAAAATACCAACGCAGACCCGCCGCGTCACGCGGCGGGTCTGCGTTGGCGAGTGCGGGCCTATAAGCCGGGTTCTGTTTTGACAGCCATCTATCTAGCCCTGCGGTTGCCCGCAGGGTCAAGCCGCCTCCTTGGGACGGTCGGGCCGACCTGTTGTCCCTCCACGGCGTTGCTCCGGGATAGAGTTTACATCGTAAAACCCATGTTGCCATGGGCCGGGTGCGCTCTTACCGCACCTTTTCACCCTTACCCCTTGCGGGGCGGTATCTCTCTGTTGCACTTGTCCTGAGGTTGCCCTCGGCGGGCGTTACCCGTTATCCCTGCCCTGTGGAGCCCGGACTTTCCTCATCTGGGTCCTTTCGGTTCCCATCCGCGGCTGTCCAGCCTGCGCTGCGGGATTATTCTAACCCAAAGCGGGCGAATTGTCAAATCCCCTTGCAAAATCTTTTGGAAAAGGGTATACTTGCACCATGGAACTATGGAACCTCTGAATAAATCATCTGCGGCTGAGTAGCGGACCTTTTTCGCCCACTCTTCGGTACCGAAAACGGGAAATACATACAGTATTCCGCCGCTTTCGATACCTCGATTGGTCGAAAAATCTCTCGCTGTCAGCTCTTGCCGATTGAATCAGAGCTTCCTTATTTGAGAGGCGATGATCATATGGATGCGTTTGAAGCGTATTTTGAGGCCCTGCGGGGGAAGAAAATTGCCGTCCTGGGCCTGGGCGTCAGCAACCGGCCCTTGGTGCGGCTGCTGCTGGAATTCGGCTGCGACGTCACCGGCTGCGACAAAACGCCCCGGGAGAAGCTGGACGCGGAGGTACTGGCGCTGGAGCGTGCCGGCTGCAAGCTCTGCCTGGGGGAGCATTACTTAGACGATGTGTCGGCGGACGTGGTGTTTCGCACCCCCGGCATGCATCCGGGCAATCCGGCCATCTGCCGCCTGCGGGAGCGGGGGGCGCAGATCACCTCGGAGATGGACGTATTCTTCCGGGTCGCGCCCTGCCATCTCATCGGCGTCACCGGGTCGGACGGAAAAACCACCACCACCACCCTGATCTCTGAAATGCTCAAGGCGGCGGGGAAGCGGGTCTGGCTGGGGGGCAATATCGGCACGCCCCTGCTGCCCCTGTGCCGCCGGATGGAGCCGGAGGACTACGCCGTGGTGGAGCTGAGTTCTTTCCAGCTGATGGATATGACCCACAGCCCCCAGCGTGCGGTGGTCACGAACCTGGCCCCCAACCATCTGGACGTGCATAGGGATATGGAGGAATATGTGGAGGCGAAGAAAAACATCTTCCGCTTCCAGGAACCGTCAGACCTGCTGGTGCTCAATGCGGACAACGCCATCACCGCCGCCTTCCGGGGCGCGGGGCAGACCCATTTCTTCTCCCGCCAGGCCCCTACCAACTGCGTGTGGCAGGACGGCGACTGGATCTATCGCCGGGGAGAGCGGGTGCTGAACGTCCATGAGATCCTGCTGCCCGGCGTCCATAACATTGAAAACTACATGGCCGCCATGGCTGCCGTGGACGGCCTGGCAGACGACGAGGCCATCCGCCGGGTGGCGAAAAACTTCGGTGGTGTGGAGCACCGCATTGAGCTGGTGCGGGTGAAGGACGGCGTGAAATTCTACAATGACTCCATCGCTTCCTCCCCCAGCCGCACCATCGCGGGGCTGCGCAGCTTCCGCCAGAAGGTGATCCTGATCGCGGGCGGCTATGACAAGCACATTCCCTATGACGTACTGGGGCCAGAAATCTGCGCCCATGTATGCAAGGTATTCCTGTGCGGGGCCACCGCCGGGAAGATTCGCGCCAGCGTGGAAAATTGCCAGGACTACGCCCCCGGCGCGCCGGAGCTGATCGACTGCGGCGACTTTGATTCCGCTGTCCGGGCGGCTGCGGCCGCCGCCGGGAGCGGGGACATTGTGCTGATGAGCCCTGCCAGCGCGTCCTTTGACCAGTTTAAGAATTTTATGGAGCGGGGAGATCGCTTTAAGCAGATCGTGAGGGAGCTGTAAGCCATGAACATTTCCAAGCTGACCCGGCTGGGGCGCAGGGCGCTGCCGCTGAAGCGCTGCGGCGCGGTGATCGTGGCGGCTGGCTCCGCCTCCCGGATGGGGGGCATTGACAAGGTGATGGCCGCGCTGGGGGGCGAACCGATGATCGCCCGTACCGTCCGGGCTTTCCAGCAGTGCGGGGCAATTGCGGATATTGTGATCGTCACCCGGCCCGACCTGATCCGCCCCATTTCCGCCCTGTGCGCGCAGATGGACAAGGTGCGCATGGTGGTGGCCGGCGGGCAGAGCAGGCAGGAATCCGTGGCCCTGGGGCTGAACGCCCTGCCCAAGGGGCTGGAGCTGGCTGCCGTCCACGACGGGGCAAGGCCGCTGATCACCGACGCGGTGATCGACCGCACCGTCCGGGCTGCCAACAGCTACGGCGCTGCCGCTCCCGCCGTGCCGGTGAAGGACACCATCAAGGTGGTGCGCGGCGGCCTGGTGACGGACACGCCGGACCGGGCGTCCTTACAGGCGGTGCAGACCCCCCAGGTGTTCGATTTTGACCTGCTGCGGGGAGCGCTGAAAAAGGCGGCGGAGGATGCTGCCGCCGTCACCGACGACTGCTCCGCGGTGGAGCGGCTGGGCATGGCCGTAAAGATCGTGGAGGGGGACGAGCGGAACCTGAAGGTCACCACGCCCATGGATCTGAAAATCGCGGAAATGCTGCTGGAGGAAATGAAATGAGAATCGGACATGGCTATGATGTGCATCGCCTGGTACCGGGCCGGGACCTGATCCTGGGCGGGGTCAAGATCCCCTATGCCCTTGGCCTGGATGGACATTCGGATGCGGACGTACTGCTCCACGCGGTGATGGACGCCCTGCTGGGCGCTGCCGCCCTGCGGGATATCGGCTACCATTTCCCGGATACCGACCCGGCCTACAAGGGCGCAAATTCCCTGGAGCTGCTGAAGATCGTGGGGCGAAAGCTCACCGCCGCCGGTTACCGGGTGGGCAACATCGACGTGACCATGATTGCCCAGAAGCCTAAGCTGAAGGACTACATCCCCGCCATGGCGGAAAACATTGCCGCCGCTCTGGGCATCGGGGTCGGCCAGGTGAATGTGAAGGCCACCACCGAGGAGCATCTGGGCTTCACCGGCACCGGCGAGGGCATGTCCTGCCACGCGGTGTGCCTGCTGGAGGAAGCCGTCTAATACTATTTCCTTGAGAGAAAAAGACTGCAATGTCAGCGTGCCCTTTGGGCAGCTCGCATTGCAGCTTTTTCTTGGGCAACACCGCACAATTATGTCTGCGAGCCGCAGCCGTCTTTTTGCCCCACTTCTTCAGTTTGAAAAACGAGAAATACATACAGTATTCCTTCGTTTCCCAAACTTTGAATTGAGCCAAAAATCCAGGCTGGGGCTTCTTGCCAAATTGTGCGGTGTTGCCCTTGTACAAACGACCATTACTGTTTGCGGCGCAGTCCCATGTGCAGGGCACCGGCGGGGCAGGCTCTGGCGCAGTCGCCGCAGCGGATGCATTCGGCGCTGTTGGGCGTTTTGCTGGGGTCGACGCACATCCGGCAGGCCTTGGCACAGGCCCCGCAGTGAATGCACTTGTCTGCGTCCAGGTGGGTGCGGTACAGGGCGAATCGGTTGAACAGGCCGTAAATTGCCCCCAGCGGGCACAGATATTTGCAGAAGGGCCGGTAGATTACCAGGCAGGCCGCCGCGACCCAGAGCAGCACAAAGAACTTCCACAGGAAAATGCCTCCCAGCTGGGCGCGCACCATGCTGTCCCGAGCGGCCAGCAGGATCCCCGCCAGGGTGCCGGAGGGGCAGAGGTACTTGCAGAAGAAGGGCGTCAGGGGATACAGCAGCGGAAGAACCGCCACCAGCAGCACCAGAACGGCATATTTCAGCCTGCGCAGCGGCCTGTCCAGCCGGAAGTGATCCCGCTTGGGCACGCCGGGAATTTTATTCAGCAGCTCCTGAAGAAACCCAAAGGGGCACAGAAAGCCGCATACGGCCCGCCCCAGCACCGCACCGAAAAACAGCAGCAGTCCTACAATATAATAAGGTATCCGAATCCGCAGCCCGGAGAGAAAGCTTTGCAGCGACCCAATGGGGCAGGCCCCCACCGCGCCGGGGCAGGAATAGCAGTTCAGGCCGGGCACACAGACGCTTTTGAGCGGCCCCTGGTAGATATTCCCGGTAAAGAAGCCCTTGAGGTTGGCGTTGTGCAGCAGCGCGGCCAGGGCCTGGATGCCAAAGCGTTTTTTATCCAATGCCCACACACTCCATGCATACCCGGATCGCCTTGGCCAGCACCTGTGCAGGCTGCTGCTGCGCGACGCCGATGATGATCAGCACGGCAGCCAGGGCCAGGGTCACAGCGGCGGGAAGGTTCTTTTTCATAGCAGGCCCTCGATCAGCGCCGTCCAGCCGTCATAGTCCATCGCGCCGGAGAATGGCTCCGTCAGGATATTGCCGGAGCTGCCGATGATGACGGTGGTGGGCACATAGCCGGTTTGCAGGAAATCAAATTCGCTGGTGTAGCGCAGAATGGGGTAGGTGACGCCGGTTTTGTCCAGCACGGCCTGCACCTCCTCGTCGGCGTTCGGCGTGGCGAACACGCCGATGACCTGCACGCCCTTGCCGACGTATTCCTGGCTGAGCCTTTGCAGGTCAGGCATTTCGCTGACACAGGGGCCGCACCAGGGCTCCCAGAAATTCAGGATGGTCAGCTTGTGGCCCGCAAAAAGCTGCTCGGTGACTTCGTTGCCCTCAAAGTCTGTGGTGCTGAACAGGAATTCCGGGGCAAAGGGCGTGTCCTGCTCCTGCCAGCGGAGGCTGATATCGGTAACGTACAGGTTCTCGCCATCGGAGAAAATGGAGTAAGAGAGCAGCGTGCCGTCTTCCGGGTCGGCGGGGGAGAAGCGGACGGTCTCCATCCCCTCCGCCAGGGCGGTCAGGGTGAAGCGCGTATCCGCGTCCTCGCTCTGCTGGGCTTCGATTTGCAGAATATCGCCAACTTCGGCCTCCGCGTTCCAGGAGCCGGGCAGAGTGATTTCGCTGCCGGTGGTCACATTCAGCCCCTCATCCACGGTGACGGGGATGGTGAACCGATACAGCGGCTGCACACTCTCCCAGGGGCGCAGGTAGGACAAGGTGATCTCCGCGCTTCCTGCCGCCGCACCGGCAATGCGGAAATTCCGTGTGGCGGGAGCGCCCACCAGATAGGGATCCTCCTCGGCGGTGGCAGTGCCGAGATCATCCACATATGCAATGTTCTCATCGCTGGTGCTGACCATCCATTCATAGCCGGTGCTGGGATTGCAGGCCAGTGACAGCTCCACGCACCGCTGGGGTTCTCCCTCGTAATCGGCCAGCGCCGCCGGGGCGGACAGCAGGGCAAGGGTGAGGATCATACAGAGTAAACGTTTCATAGCAAATTCTCCTTGGGGTTGGTTTTCCCGTCCAATATACGATATGCGGCCCTGAAAATCAACACCGCAAAGTTTAATCTATTTTTAATTCCTAAAGAACGGGTATCAATAATAAAGCGTACCGACCCTCCCAGCCCGCGCCGGGACATCGGTACGCTTATCTTTTACAGGCGGTGCTCTGGAAGCCGGGGACCTGCTTCCCCGCAATGGCGCTGGCATCCTGGCAGAAGCCGCCGGAGAGGATGGAGATCAGGGAAAAGCAGATGGCCAAAAGCAGCAGAGCGATCCCAAAGGAGCGCAGGATCCGTTTCATGTGGACCTCCCTTCCGTGCGGGCCAAGCCTAACTTAGGGAACCTCCGAATAAATCGTCTGCGGCTGAGCAGCGGATCTTTCTCGCCCACACTTCGGTACCGAAAACGGGAAATACATACAGTATTCCGCCGCTTTCGATACCTCGATTGGTCGAAAAATCTCTCGCTGTCAGCTCTTGCCGATTGAATCAGAGCTTCCTTAGAGTGATACTGCAAATCATAATATAATTACTCAATGATATCAATTGACAGTTATGACAAAAATATACATGAGTAATTATATGCATTTCCATATACGTACGTTAGTATACAGTGGTGGAGGTGCGAGATGAAATATACAGATGCACAGAAAGAAGCGACCGCCAGATACAATAAAAAAGCCTATGATCGGATCAATGTGATCGTCAAGAAAGGGCAGCGCAGGATGATAAAAGAGTTTGCCGCCAGCCAGGGAAAGAGCCTGAATCGGTTCATCTGCGATGCCATTGCGGAAAAAATGAATGAAAATGAGGAAGAGAAAACCGTGTAGTCCGGCGTCGATGGGTCCGGCCGACACGGTTTTTCTATATCCATATTTACCGCATAAACCATGCATGATTATGTATATGCGGATGAAAATAAAATTCTCTGATATCTACGAAAATCGGGGCAAAACTTTGTAAAAAATCCTGAAATAATGCTTGACATTTCAGCCGCGAAATGGTATCATAGTCCCGCACGTTTTGGGGAAGACTCTGCGTGCAATGCGATGATGCAGGAGATTGCGTTGAAAAACGGTAACTTCTGCGGAGTATGTCCGGTCATCGGGCGGCTGAACGCTTCACTGCGCTGGCGTATATCGCCGGGCGTGAGGAATGGTCGGCGCTTGTCGGCCAATTTTCATGCCCCGGAATGATACGCACGGAGGCGCGGACAGAAGAGTTCGACCGTACCCAGCCATCTCACAACTGAGTACGTCACATCAAGGAGGAAAAACAAACATGGCAAACCAGCAAATGATCCGCATCCGGCTGAAGGCCTACGATCACCAGCTGATCGACTCCAGCGCTGCAAAGATCGTGGAGACCGCCAAGCGCAACGGCGCCCAGGTTTCCGGCCCCATCCCCCTGCCCACCAAGAAGGAGGTCGTCACCATCCTTCGCGCTGTTCATAAGTACAAGGACAGCCGTGAGCAGTTCGAGCGCAGAACCCACAAGAGACTGATCGATATCCTCAACCCCAACCAGAAGACCATCGAGGCTCTGATGAGCCTGGACCTTCCCGCTGGTGTTGAGATAGAGATAAAGCAGGCGTAATCCCCCAAGGAGACGCCGCTGCCCGCACTGTCTGGCATCGGGCGGACGGGTCATGTTGGCTCCTGTTCCCAATGCAGAAGTCAACCAATAACCTAATCAAAAGGAGAACCAAAAAATGCAGAAAGCAATCATCGGCAAAAAAGTGGGCATGACCCAGATCTTCGATGAGAGCGGCAAGGTGATTCCTGTTACCGTTGTGGAAGCAGGTCCCTGCGTCGTCACTCAGAAGAAGACCGTCGAGACCGACGGCTACGTAGCCGTCCAGCTGGGCTTCGGTGATGTCAAGGAGTCCAAGCTGACCAAGCCGGAGGCAGGCCACCTGAAGAAGGCTGGCGTCGCCCCCAAGAAGTACCTGAAGGAGTTCAAGCTGGACGGCGCTGCCGACATGAACGTCGGCGACGAGGTGAAGGCTGACACCTTCGCTGCCGGCGACAAGATCGACGTGACCGGCATCACCAAGGGCCACGGCTACCAGGGCGTTGTCAAGCGCTATGGCGCAGGCCGTACTCCCATGACTCACGGCGGCGGCCCTGTCCACCGTCATGCAGGCTCCATGGGCGCTTCCTCTCACCAGTCCCGCATTTTCCCGGGCAAGATCGGCGCAGGCCAGATGGGCTGCACCCAGGTCACCATCGAGAATCTGGACATCGTGAAAGTGGACGCTGAGCTGAACATGATCGTTGTCCGCGGCGCCATCCCCGGCCCCAAGGGCGGCCTGGTGTACCTGCGCAACACCGTGAAGAACTTCAAGGTCAAGAACATCGAGACCGGCATCAGCAAGAACCCGCAGAAGGCTTCCGGCAGAAATCCCCAGAAGGCTTCCGCAAGAGGCTAAGGAAAGGAGATCTTAAATCATGCTTACGAAAGTTTACAATATGGCTGGCAAGCAGGTTGGCGAGATCGAACTGCCCGAAGCTGTGTTCGGCATTGAGCCTAACGCTGCCGTCGTTCACGACGCAGTCAAGAATCATCTGGCCAACAAGCGTCAGGGCACGCAGAGCGCTCTGACCCGCGCTGAGGTTTCCGGCGGCGGCCGCAAGCCCTGGCGTCAGAAGGGCACCGGCCGCGCCCGTCAGGGCAGCACCCGCGCGCCTCAGTGGACCCATGGCGGTATCGTGTTCGCTCCCAAGCCCCGCGATTACAGCTATTGCCTGAACAAGAAGGCCAAGCGCCTGGCTCTGAAGAGCGTCCTGAGCGCCAAGGCCTCCGAGCAGTCCGTGGTCGTCATCGACGCCATCAAGATGGCTGCTCCCAAGACCAAGGAATTCGCCGCGTTCCTGAACGCCGTCGGCTGCTCCACCAAGACTCTGGTGGTCACCGCTGAGGTCGATCAGAACGTTGTGAAGTCCGGCCGCAACATCGCCGGCTGCCAGGTCACCTTCGCCAACCTGCTGAACGTGTACGACGTGCTGCACGCCGACAAGCTGGTTGTCGATCAGGCTTCCCTGGCCAAGATCGTGGAGGTATTCGCCTAATGAAGAACGTTTACGATATCATCAGAAGACCCGTTATCACCGAGCAGTCCATGGAGGCTGTGGGCGATAAGAAGTACGTCTTCATGGTCGACGTGGAATCCAACAAGACCGAAATCAAGGCCGCTGTGGAGCAGATCTTCGGCGTCAAGGTCGCCAAGGTCAACACCGTCCGCATGCAGGGCAAGGTCAAGCGCACCGGCGCTTATCCTGTCGGCAAGCGCGCCGAGTACAAGAAGGCAATCGTCACTCTGACTGCTGACTCCAAGACCATCGAGTTCTTCGAGGGTATGGTCTAAACCAAATCTCAAAAAGGAGAGAAACGCAAATGGCTATTAAATCTTTCAAGCCTTACACTCCGGCCCGCAGAAATATGACTGTTTCTGCTTTCGACGGCGTGGACAAGAAGGCAAAACCTGAGCGTAGCCTGGTTGAGACCCTCAAGAAGAATGCAGGTCGCAACTCCTACGGTCACATCACCGTCCGCCACAGGGGCGGCGGCAACAAGCGCAAGTACCGCGTCATCGATTTCAAGCGCCAGAAGCTGGATATGCCCGCGACTGTGCAGCGCGTCGAGTATGACCCCAACCGCTCCGCGTTCATCGCCCTGATCAAGTATGAGGACGAGACCCTGAGCTACATCCTGGCTCCCTATGGCCTGAAGGCCGGCGACCAGGTGGTCTCCTCCGCCGCTGCCGACATCAAGCCCGGCAACTGCCTGCCCATCGCCAACATCCCCGTGGGTACTGTGATCCACAATGTGGAGCTGCAGCCCGGCCACGGCGCACAGCTGGTGCGTGCCGCCGGCGGCGCTGCCCAGCTGATGGCCAAGGAAGGCGAGCTGGCTCAGGTCCGTCTGCCCTCCGGCGAGGTCCGCTACGTTCGCATGAACTGCACCGCCTGCATCGGTCAGGTGGGCAACCTGGATCATGAGAACATCCACATCGGCAAGGCCGGCCGCAAGCGCCACATGGGCGTCCGTCCCACCGTCCGCGGCTCTGTCATGAACCCCAACGACCATCCCCACGGCGGCGGCGAGGGCCGCGCTCCTGTTGGCCGTCCCGGTCCTGTGACTCCTTGGGGCAAGCCTGCGATGGGCTACAAGACTCGTAAGACAAAGAACCGCACCAACAAGTTCATTGTCAAGCGCAGAAACAGCAAGTAAGGAGGAAATGAAATGAGCAGAAGTATCAAAAAGGGCCCTTTCGTAGCTCCCGAGCTGTATAAGCGCGTTGAGGAGCTGAACAAGGCCGGTGAAAAGAAGGTTCTCAAGACCTGGTCCAGAGCCTCCACCATTTTCCCCTCCTTTGTCGGTCACACCATCGCTGTCCATGACGGCCGCAAGCACGTTCCCGTCTATATCACCGAGGATATGGTCGGCCACAAGCTGGGCGAGTTCGTTCCTACCAGAACCTTCCGGGGTCACTCTGGCAGCAAGACCGCAAATTCCAAGTAAGGAGGTACGAAAATGGAAGCATTTGCACATGTTAAGTACGTCCGCATGTCCCCCCGTAAGGTCAAGCTGGTTTGCGACATGATCCGGGGCCAGGACGTGAAGACCGCTGCCGCGTACCTGAGCAACACCTCCAAGGCTGCCTGTGAGCCCATGGCCAAGCTGCTGAAGAGCGCCGTTGCAAACGCCGAGCACAATCACGAAATGAACGCTGAGAACCTGTACGTCTCCACTGTTGTTGCAAACCCCGGCCCCATCCTGAAGCGCGGCCGTATCGCATCCCGTCGTGGTTTCGTTCGGATCAATAAGAGAACCACTCACATCACCATCGGTGTGAGTGAGAAGGCTTAATCAGGAGGTAGCTATGGGACAGAAAGTTAATCCCCATGGACTG
>ENA-OUQF01001492-OUQF01001492.1-human-gut-metagenome-genome-assembly--contig:-NODE-1492-length-13834-cov-4.702809_pt1 | contig 13834 bp, 10 predicted proteins | sample MGYA00237947_ERZ548826 | MGnify/ENA primary metagenome ERZ548826 (study PRJEB26490, sample SAMN05194701) | human gut metagenome | biome: terrestrial biome; feature: human-associated habitat; material... | reverse complement strand
TCATGTTCTTCGTGGCCACGAAACGGGCCACGTTCAGGGAGCTGAACAGCCAGCAGCGGCCGGAGCGATCCTGATGGGTGGCTTCGCCATTGTCAACGATGGTGGAGAAACGACGCTGCATCAGACGAGCGCGGTCATAATTGCGAGCCACCTTGTCGATGCCGGCGGCGGTCACCGCGTTCATGGCCAGACGGTTGGTGCCGCTCTGTGCGAAATCGCCGCGCAGGGTATTCAACTCTTCGTCGGTCAGAGGCGTCAATTCACTCATGTCATACTCCTTCTGTGATGGTGCGCTTGTGGCGCAGATTCAAACGAATACGGCACCTGGCTCGAAAGCGCAGGTGCCGTAATTCTTACCGCTAGTAGTCTAATCGAAGGCCTGTCATTCGCCGTTCTGCTCAGATACGGCCGGATTCTCCTGAGTCGGGGCCTCCGGTTCGCCCTGTGTCTGGTGCTCGGACGGCTCAGACGATTCGGACTGCTCATTCTGCGCAGCCGAATCAGCCGAATCAGCCGAATCAGCCGGTGCCGCATCTGTCTCATTGTGATCGTCGGCAGCCGACTCGTTTCCGCTCAACTCACCCGGCTGGTCATCGGCCTCGTTGTGTACAGGCTTGACTTCCGGGACGGGCGCAACCACCGGCAATGCCGCCGCGGCAGCGGCTTCCTGATCCTGACCAGAGGCCGCCGCATTACCGCCGAAAGCGAATCCGGAGAACGCCTGCGAGAACATAGAACGCAGTTCCGAAACACGCTGGGTGATGACGGACTCGCGTTCCTGCAGATCGGCGATGCGCTTGGACAGACCGTCAAGCTCGCTTTGGGCGGCGGCGCGACGCTCCTCGATCTGCGCATCGGCTTCCTCGCCCGCCTTATGTACGATTGCGGCGGCCTGGATGTCCGCCTCCTCGCGCTTGGACGCGGCATACGAATCGGCTTGGTCGCGAGTGTTCTTGGCCTGACCGACCAACTCATCGGCTTCCCGCTTGGCCGCCACACGACGCTCTTCGAGGTGCTGCAGCAGTTCGTTGACCTTCTTCGTGGCCTCATCCTGCTGAGCGGCGATGTCGTGACGGATCTGCTCGACCTCGGCGTTGACCTGGCTCATCGTGCTGGTGCGCTTGACCTCGGCCTCATCAGTGATTTCCTGACCCTTGGTTTTGGCCGCATCAATGATTTCGCTGGCCTTGCGCTGGGCTTCGGTCATCATCTTGGACACTTGCTCGCGCACGTCGGCGAGCTTCTTGTTGGCCTCGGCGAGCGCCGCCTCAATCTGATCGTTGGAATCAGACTTAAGCTTGGTGATCTCCTCATTGGCGCTTTTGCGCATTGCGGCAACCTGCTGGGTCGCCTCCGCCTTCATGTCGGCGATTTCGCGCTCTTGAGTGGAGCGTTCGGAAGCCATCTTCTTAGTGTGCTCTTCGCGCGCGTTGCTGAGCTCAAGCTCGACGGTCTGACGCTGTTCGGTGATGGTCTTGGCAGTTTCGGAGCGCAGTTGTGCGGCATCCTCGTTGGCGGAGGTGGTCACTGATTCGGCTTGATTGCTGGCGTTCGTCAGAATCGAGGCGGCCTTGGCATTGGCGTCGTCAACAATATGCTGGGCATCCAGCTTGGCGTTGTTGATCAGTGTTTCGGCCTGAGCCTGAGCCGTGGTACGGATGGAGGACGCGTCCTGCTTGGCGCGTTCCAGCAGTTCGGTACTCGTCTGTTCGGCGGAGGCAAGCATCTGCTGGGCGTTCGCTCCCAAGGAAGCGAAGCTGTTGCCTTCCGGCTTCTTGTTCTTCTCTTCCTGAAGTTGGGCCTGCAGTTGCAGAATACGGTCGTCATCCGCCGCAATCTGCTCACGCATGCTGGCCAACGTCTGCTGCGCACGCTTCATACTCTCCTGAGTAGCGTCGAAGGCAGCATCAACCTTCTCCTTGTCATATCCTCGCAGCACCACCGGGAAACGATCCACCATCGCTGTTTATTCCTTTCGCACACGCATAAAGCTCTTGGCACATCCTTGAAGCACTGTAGCGCATCGCACTAGCGCTGAGCGTTGAGCGACGCGCAATCGTTACAATGCGTGCGAACCATGTTCTATTCCGGCGTGGCGCACAGCGTGCTAGGCGATGAGGATGTCGGAGCTGGAGGGCTTGAGATAGTAGCGCACGGCTTCGCGCACCACATCACGGCCAGCGGCGATCTGCTGGTCGAGTGGTAGACCATGCTGGCTGGAATGCGCCGGAACGACCGGAGGGAAGCTGACGAATCCGCCCAGCACCTGCTCCTGGGTGGCGGTCCAGTTGAGCAAGTTGTAGAACAGCGAATTACATACGAACGTACCTGCGTCCGAACTCAAGGTGGCCGGAATCGAATCGTCCGTGAAATCATTCAGGATCGAGCGCAACGGCAGGCGGGTCCAATAGGCGGCCGGGCCATTGGGATCGATGGGTTCGCGGCGTGGGATCACGTTGTCCGCGTCTGGCTTGATCGCGTCCATCAGGTTGGTGGCGCATCGTTCAAGCATCACGCCTCGGGCTGCGTGCTTGAGCCCGGTGGCGATGACGATATTGGGCTTGGTGGCCTCAATCGTCTCTTTCAGCGTGGGCCAGGCTTTGGCGAAGCTCACCGGGATGCTGACAGCATGAACGGTGACGGCGACCTGCTCCAACGGATCGTCCGGAGCAGAGGAGACGCCCAGTCCCTGCTCGGCGATGGCCTTGGGCACTTCGACGGCGGGATTGACCTCCACGCCGTCATAGTGGTCGAAGCCGGAGATCACAACATTGAGTTCACGCATAATGCCAGTCTAGCGATGCATCTGGCCGGCCGCTTGGGCCAGCAGGGCGTGCATGCGGGCGCGGGCCTCTTCCTTGGGATCACGACCGAGAATCTCCTCGGCGATACGCTCAGCTGTGGGAATATCTTCCAGCGTGGTGATCTTCAGGTTGGTTTCCGCACCGGAGACAATGGCGACGGGTTCATCAGGCAGATAATCGACCACTACGCGCGTGTCGTCGGTGGGATGGAAGTCCGGGTCGGCGGCAGCCAAATCGTAAGCGTGACGAATCGTCGCGAAGCGGAAGGATTGCGGGGTCTGCGCGCGGAAGGTGTTCGGGCGGTCCGGCACCGACTTGACCACTTTCAAATCGCCCAGATCCTCGGTCAACAGCACGGTGTCGGTTGAGGCGTAGGCCACGGTTGCGGCCGTGAACTGGTCGAGCGCATCAATCGAACCGTCGATGGCGGACTGTTCCACGAACGGACGGACGGCGTCATGGATCAGAATCTTGGCATCGTCCGGAATGCCAGCCGTAGCCAGCATGTCGAGCGCGGCGGCGGTACTGTCCACACGCTCGTCACCGCCGTCAATGATGACGCGGACCTTGGTGTAGCCCATCTCGCCAACCAACGTTTCCACTTCACCGCGCACCTTGGGATTGACCACCACCACGATGTCGCTGACGCGGTCGCAATGTTCAAAGGCATCAATGCTCCAGCACACGATGGGCTTGCCGCCCACGGAGACAAGCTGCTTGGGATTATCGGGGTCGAAGCGCGTACCGAAGCCGGCGGCCAGCACCACGGCCACCACCGGCACGGTTTGCGCCGGTTTGGCGCCCTGAGCGGGGACCGGCTGGACGGTAGGCGTCTCGACGGGGGTATCGAAATCTCTCTCAGTCATAGGCACCACCGTAGGGTGAGGGCTGGCCGTCCGTGAACTGCATCACATCTTCTCCACGGAATGTGCTCGCATTCTCCGTTTAGTCACGCACGATGAGGGCGAGGAGGCGGCCTTCGTGTGTTTTGTTGGCGAGCGCGGCGCGGCGGTGCGAGTACCACAGTGGGTTTTCGAGCGTGCACATGCTGTGGCTGATGTTGTCGATGCGCTCCGCGAGCTCGGCCGGGCCTTCGCCATCCGTACGGCACAGTTCGGCGAGTTCCGGGTCTTCCTCAAGGTACTGGGTGGCGGCGTGCACGCGCGGCATCGAATCGACCACCTGATGTACACCGGCGAAAGCGAGGTCGATCATCGCGGCTTCGGCGATGTCGATGCCGGCACCGCCGAAACGGGTCTTCGTCTTGGTCAGCGGGAAGCGCTTGATGAACTGGTCGGCGATCTCGTCGCCCACTTCATAGCAGTCGCCGCAGATGCGCGGGCCGAGTGTGGCCACGATGTTCGCCGGGTCGGCACCCTTGCTCTTCATCAGGTCCACCGTGGTGCCGATCACGCCGCGCTCCAGACCACGACGGCCGCAGTGGGCCGCACCGATGATACCGGTGACCGGGTCGCCCAGCAGCACCGGCAGACAGTCGGCCGCGAACATGCCTAGGGCGATGCCGGATTGTGCGGTGACCTGGCCGTCCGCCTCGATGACGTGCGGAGTGTCAGTCTCACCATGTGTGCCGGACACGTCGAAGCCGAAGGGGGTGTTGATGACGAACGAGTCGTCCACGTCCACAGCCACGCCGGAATGTACTTGGGAGACCAGCGATAGGCGGGCTTGCACCGCTTCGGCGAGTGCGATGCGGTTCGACAGCACGGCCTCAGGTTCGTCGCCGGACTTGCCGCCGAGGTTCAGGTTGCCGTAATCGCCGGCGCTCAGGCCGCCCAGTCGCGTGGTGTACACCACCTTGATGCCGGGGGCCAGTGCGATGGGGATGGTCACCGGAATAGGGCGACCGGCTTTATCGGTAGAGCTGATGCTGTTGGAATCGAGGATTTCTTCGCTGTATTCAGGCATAAGGCATTCTTTCTTGGGTGCGGGCGGTGTTCATGATTTTCATGACCACCCCCAGTCAGCGGGGGCGGAGTGGTAGGTTATTCGGCTTTGAGGGTGGGCTTTTTGGTGCGCGAGCGGATGGCGGCGTTGATGGGCACCTGGTGCGGGCAGGGCATCGAGAACACGTGCGCCGGATTATTGATGGCGGGTACTGGCGCGCCATCGGCATCGCGCAGGCCGGTTTCCGGCACGGTAAAGACCAATGGTCTCTCGCCAGGCAGCAGGAATTCGACCTGTTGACCGGGCTCAATCTTGTTACGGCTCATCAGCGTGACACGTCCGTCTTCGTCCGCGCTCCAGCTCAGCACTTCGCCCACTACCAGCCATGAGCGGAAGTAGGCGGAGCGGTCGGTGTTCTGTGTGACCTTGTGCTCCGGGTAATAGAAGCCGGTGGAGTAGTCGCGGTGGGCCACCTTGTCGGTTTCCTCGAGCAGCCATTCGGGCAGTTCGACGTGTGGGGCCGGGCGAACGGCCGCATGTTTCCAATCGGTCTCAATCTGTTCGACCGCGGTGTTGGACTTGCGGCGCGTGGAACGGGCGTGAGAGCTCATGCCGTCGGGTTCGACGGCGGTGCCGGCCGGCGTACCAGAGGCAGTTGAGTCGACGGCATCAGCAACCGTCACGCGGTCACGTTCTGCGGCAACCGAGCCGGTGACCGAATCGGCAACCGCAGTATCAGAGCCACGGTCATATCCCTCATCGGCCACACCGGCGAACGCGGCATCAGCATTGCGCATCACTTGATCTTCGGTTCCTTGGCCAAAATCGGGGTCGCCCGGGCGAATCACACGGTCATGGAAAGGCTTCAAAACATTGCCATCAGCGTCTTCAAAACCGCGTTGAATCATGTATTCATTAACCGCGGTTTTGTAGGCGTTGGTCATGGCGGCGATATAGTAGGCGCTTTTCGCGCGGCCTTCGATTTTGAGGCTGGTGGCACCGGAGTCAATCAAATCATCCAAGTGCCCCAGCATATTCATGTCCTGCGAATTGAACAGATAGGCGCCGTTCTCGGTCTGCTCGATCGGGAAGTACTGGCCGGGGCGCTTCTCTTCCACGATCGAATACTTCCAGCGGCATGGCTGGGCGCATTCGCCGTGATTGCCATCGCGGCCGGTCAGATAGTTGGAGAACAGGCAGCGGCCGGAGAAGGCCATGCACATAGCACCGTGGACGAAGCATTCGATGTCGAGGTCATCGGGAATGTTGGCGCGAATATCACGCACGGCCTGCAAGTCCATCTCGCGGGCCAACACCACACGGCGAGCACCAAGCTCGTAGAAGGCGTTCGCAGCCTGATAATTAGTCACGCCGGCCTGGGTGGAGACGTGCAGTTCCAGATTCGGAGCCACCTGACGGGCCATCATCATCACGCCAATATCGGAGACGATCAGCGCGTCCACGCCGGTGTCTTTGAGCTGGCCGACGTACTCGCGCATGGCTTCGATCTCGTTGTTGCGCGGCAGCACGTTGCAGGTCACGTACACGCGAGCGCCGCGTTCATGGGCGTAGCGCGATCCTTCCTCGAAATCCTCAAGGCTAAGGTTTTTGGGGGCCGATCGCATGCCGAAGGCTTTGCCGCCGCAGTAGACGGCGTCGGCACCATAATCGACCGCGGTTTTCAGGCCCCTCAGGTTGCCGGCCGGGGACAACACTTCGGGCTTTTTGCGGGTGGGGAGGTTCATCGTCGTATTCATCACCGCAATAGTGTAGTGGTGGCCGTGTAATGCGGGAGGGGCTACCGTTAGGCTGGATGACATGAAGATCGATATCGTGAGCGTGTTCCCCGAATACTTTGAGGTGATGAACCTCAGCCTGATGGGCAAAGCCCAGGCCAAGGGATTGTTGGAGATCAAGGCGCACAACCTGCGCGACTGGACCCACGATGTGCATCATTCGGTGGATGATACGCCAGTCGGCGGCGGGGCCGGCATGGTGATGAAGCCCGAAGTGTGGAGCGAATGTCTGGACGAACTGCTGGGATTCTCGCAGCCGTCCGGATCCCCCGCCCCATCCGGCGCACCGGTGCTCATCTTCCCGAACCCATCGGCCCCGTTGTTCACCCAGCGCGACGCCACCGAGCTCAGCCATGCCGACCATCTGCTGTTCGGTTGCGGCCGGTATGAGGGCTACGATGCGCGCATCCCGGACTACTACCGCGCCCAGGGCGTCGACGTACGCGAATATTCGATCGGCGACTATGTGCTGAACGGCGGCGAAGTGGCGGTGTCGGTGATGCTTGAGGCCATCACCCGCCTGATGCCCGGATTCATGGGCAACCCAGATTCGATTGTTGAGGAATCCTACACCGGCGAGGGCGCACTGCTTGAACATCGCCAGTACACCAAGCCGGCCGTGTGGCGCGGTATTGCGGTGCCGGATGTGCTGTTGTCCGGCGACCACGGCAAGGTGGACCGTTTTCGCCGCGACGAAGCGCTGGCCCGCACCGCCGAGATTCGGCCAGACCTTATCGCGGCACTGGATTGCAAGGCGCTGGATAAGGCGATCGCAAGACCCTGATGGCCTTGGGCTGGGAGGTCTCCGCCGCCCATCCGCGCCGGCTCGCCGATTAATTCACCACACGGTGGGAGATTCACTACGCGGCGGAATCGTCGGAACGCTCTATATCCGAGTCGTCATCCGCGGATTCGATGTAGAAGACGGCGGTTTCGCCGTAGTTGCGGCTTTCGGTGATTTGCCAGCCTCCGGGGGCAGTGGGATCATCCGAGCGTACCGAGCGTTCGAGCATGATCACCGTGTTCTCGTTGGTGGCGCTGCCCGCCGCCAGATCGGACAGTAGCTGATTGCATTCAGCGGTCTCATAGGCATAGGGCGGGTCGATGAATATCACGTCGAATGGTTCGCCGAAGCCGCCAGCCACTTGCTCGGCTTTTTTGACCAGCACACGGGCCTTGAGCGAAGCATCCCACGAACGATTCTTCTGTAACTGCGACAAGGTCTTGGTAATCAGCGCCGCCGCAGGCCGGGAACTTTCCACGGCCACGAGTTCTCGCGCGCCACGGCTCAGCGCTTCGATGCCCAACGCACCAGTACCGGCGAACAGGTCCAGTACACGGGCATCATCCAGCACTCCCCATGAGTCGAGGTGCGAGAAAATCGCCTCTTTGGTGCGATCCGTGGTAGGCCGGGTACCCGTTTTCGGCGTAGCAAGCGCCACACCCTTGAATCGTCCAGAAATTACACGCATAGCTTTCACTGTACAGGTTCATCTGCGCATACCAATCATGAACAACAATGGGGTGCTCGAAGCGCACCAATGATATATGCACTTCGAGTACCTCATGTACGAATGGTCTTGCCTCCACTGAAGCACATTCGAGGGCTTCCCGACCGTGATTTCCTCACGATCGGCATACGGAAAAACTATATCGTGCGATTACGGGGGCGCAGCCCTAGCCTCAGCTGGAGGTGCCTCAGCTGGAGGTCAGGAAGGTTTCGTTGCCTCGGGTGAAGTCGAGGACGGCACCGGCGAGTTGGACCTCACCTGCCAGTTCGGGGTCGGCGGCCAGAAGCTGCCCGGCACGGGTGCGGGCGTCGGCGATCATGTCGGCGTCCTTGACCACGCGCAGGAGCTTCAGGCTGGACTTGCCGCCGGATTGGGCGTCGCCGAGCACATCGCCGGCACCGCGGAATTCCAAGTCGGCTTGGGCGATTTCGGCACCGTCGAGCGAGTGGTGAATCACTTCGAGCCGTTGCTCGGCCGGGGAGCCGGGTTCCGCACGGGAAACAAGGAACGCCCACGAGTTGGTGCCGCCACGCCCCACGCGGCCGCGCAGCTGATGCAGCTGAGAGAGGCCGTATCGGTCGGCATCAAAGATGACGATGCAGCTGGCCTGCTTGACGTCCACGCCGACTTCGATCACCGTGGTGGACACCAGAATCGGAGTCTCGCCGCCGGCAAAATCGGCCATGACCTGGGTTTTGACGTCATCCTTGTCGCGGCCGGTCAGAGTCGCAAACCGAATGCCTTGGAACTGTGGAAGTTTCTGCAACCGGTCGGCGATTTCGGCCACCGCATGCAATGGCGGGCGAGCCACGGTTTCGCCATTTTCGTCGAAGGTTTCGTAGGGGTCGTCGATGCCGATGGCATCGGCCGCCGCGCGCGTCACACGGCCGCCCGCAGCTGTGCGGGCACTGGAACCAGATGCTGCGGCGCGTCCGCGGGCAGAACCGGCTGCTGCCGAAACGCCGGAACCGCCTTCGTTCTCCTCATCATCCGCATCAATGCGCGGGCACACGATATAGGCCCGCTCCCCCGCGTCGACTCGCGCGCGAATGTGCGCGAACATACGCCCCATGGTGGCGGCGTCGGCCTCATTGACCACCACGGTACGAATCGGTTTGCGGCCGCCAGGCAATTCGGTGAGCCAGGAAATATCGAGATCGCCAAACCAAGTCATGGCGGCGGTGCGCGGGATGGGCGTGGCGGTCATCACCAGTAGATGCGGCGTGGTGCCGTCATCGGTTTTGGCGTTGAGGCTTTCGCGCTGTTCCACACCGAACCGGTGTTGCTCGTCGATCACCACCAAGGCCAAGTGCGGGGCTTGGAAGGTCTTGGAAAACGCCGCGTGCGTGGCCACGATAATGCCCGGCTCACCACTGGCGGCCGCAGCGAGCGCCTTACGCCGGGCGGCAAGCTTCATACCACCGGTCAGCAGGGTGACGGGAATTTCCGCAGTCACCTTGGAAGAAGAGACCGTCGAAGCACCGGACGCGCCCATCGCGCCCTCAACGTCGGCCGCGGCATCGGTCTCCTTGGCACCCGGCTGTGCAAGGGTCAACCCCGACACCATCTTGCTGATGGTCTCGTAATGCTGTTCGGCAAGCACCTGAGTGGGAGCCACCAGCACCGCCTGATAGCCGGCGCCGACCGCCTGCAGCATGGCCGCGAGCGCCACTACGGTTTTGCCGGAGCCGACTTCGCCCTGCAACAGACGCTGCATGGGCCAGTCACGTTCAAGATCGGACGCGATGTCGTCCACCACCTGACTCTGCCCGGCTGTCAGTGTGAACGGCAACGATGCGATGAAGCGGTCGCGCAAATTGGGCAAATTGGGCAGATCAGGCAGATCGGTCGCAGAACCGCGCTCCGATGCTTCTGGTTGCGTACTTGGCTCCGCAACCGCTTCGCCCACCGACGCTCGAGCTGTTTCCAGCGCCTCGTTCAGCGGGCAAGGATGCGCCGATGACTTGTGCGCGTGCTGTCGAGACTTCAGCAGCGAGGTCTGCGAAACGAAAGCCTCCTCATAGCGCAGGGTTTCGATGGCCTCCTTGAACCGGGCCGTGGAGGCCGGATCATGAATGGCCAGGAACGCCTCAGCCCGATGCATGAGGTTCTTGGCCTTGCGCACCGATTCGGGCAGCACATCTGGGATGGATTGGGAGAGCGCCTCAGCACCGGATTCGGCGGTCGTGCCGGAATTCTCTTCCCCGTTTTGGACGGCGATGGTGTCAGTCGCGGGAGCCACAATGCCGGCTGCCCCAGCGCCAGCGAGTTGCCCGTCAGGCGTGGATGACGTGCGGGCCCCCATCATCCACAGCAATCCCAGAATCGTCTCATGAATATGTTCGGACGAGATACGCGAACTGGCGTGATATACCGGGCGGGGCCGGCAGACGCGGGTAAGCGCCTCTTGCACGGTATCGGCGTCGTATTTCAACGCGGCCCCGGAAGGGGCAGTCGCGGCCGGCGGATACGCGGACTGCGCACTGGCATACGGATCGGCACTTCCCGCAAACGCACCATTGCCGGATGCCGCGCCCCGAGCGTAACCCTCAAGCCCCGCTCCTGCTCCGGCCGGCACGGGCGCGACAGTGAGGATTTCGGGATGGGTGAACTGCAGCTGACCCATGTATTCGCCGGGCATACCGGAGACCACCACAGACGTGCCGGCGCGCAGTCGCACGCTGACCCAATCCACATACGATTTACGATACGAGAAGAACGTGAGCCGGGCCGTACTGCCGGGTACGCGACGAGACCGGGCGAAGTCGGCGTCATCGACCGTCGCTTCGAGTCGGTAGCCGCGGCGAGCGTTCATCGGCACCACGCGCATATCTCGTATCACGGCGGCAAATGCCATCTGCTGGCCGGGTGCGGCCTCGCGGATGGCGCGAAGCGGCACCGGTTCGGTGACGCGGAAAGGATAGTAGGTCAGGGCGTCGCCGACAGTGACGATTCCCAGCGATTTGAGCGCGGACACGCGACGCTTGTTGGTGACCAGCGAAGCGAGAGTGGTGCCCATAGTGATGCTCATATTGGCCTATTCTATTCGCACGGCCTCTTTAGGCCGCAGAAACAACAAAACCCGCCAAGCCGAAGCTCAAACGGGTTTTGCTCCACGTTAGTACGCGATTCACGCGGCCACGCGCTGAACCTTGCCAGCCTTGAGGCACTTGACGCACACGCGCAGGCGAGTGTTCTCGCCATCAATCGTGGTGCGCACAGACTGCAGGTTCGGGCGGAAGCTACGCTTGGTACGACGGTGCGAATGGGAAACGGTGAAACCGGTCTGCGGTCCCTTGCCGCACACTGCGCAACGAGCTGCCATGATGGACTCCCTTAACCTTGATGTGTCAAGTCTTTCACGCATTCGACCGCCGGTTTCACCCGACATGCCGAACACACAACTTCACAAATATATAGCCCAATACCGACAACCGCAACTCTTGCGTGTATCATGGGCGAACCTCGGCGGTTCACGCGCGGTTCGAGCGTAACTTGCGAGTGGGCCATCAGCGGTTCACGAGCGGCTCGGCATTGGTTCGCCAGCGGTCCGCAAGTAGTTCGTCAGCAGTTCGCCAGCGGCGAATTACGCTGCAAATCATAGCGTTTACCCGATAAAACACGCCGGCCTTCCTTTTCCGCATCCAGCAAACTCTCATATAATCTCGGTATAAGAGACGGCAAGGGACGAAGGGGTCCTCGTGCAACTTGCGACGTGCAACTTACGACGAAGGAGGCTGTCATGTTGAATCTCAAGCGAGGTATCGGCACTCACGAGCCCAGCGTGATTTCACTGGGGCAAGTCTGGGTGGACATTATGCTCAATGTGGACAAGGTGCCGGCACAGGGCGGATTCGCCGTGGCCGATCATCCGAAGCCCTCCATTGGCGGCAGCTATCGCGTGCTGCAGGCGGCCAGCCGCATGGGCGTGCCGACCGAGCACGCCGGCATTCTGGGCAACGGCCTGTGGGCGCATTTCATCCGCCAGTCATTCCAAGACAACGGCATTACGCATATCGGCCAGGATCGTCTTGATGAGGATTCCGGCTTCCGCGTGGTGCTGAGCTCCGGCGCGCCGAAGAAGACATTCATCGCTTCCTATGGCGCCGAGGCTCATGGCGACTCGGACACGTTCGACACGCTGGAGCCGCAGCCCAAAGACGTGGTGCACATCAGCGGCAACACACTGATGGACCACACGGCCACCGGCGTGGACGGATTCCTGCTCAAGGCCGGTACCGACCCGGCTGCACGCGACTACACGCTGGTGATCAACCCCACCAATACGTTGCGTTTGGTCAACGACCATATGCTTGAGGACCTGGTGCTCGCACGCCCGGTCTGGTCCTGCAACCGTCAGGAGGCCATGACGCTGGCCGAGCGACTTGGTGCGCCAATCGACGACAGCAAAGTCACCATTGGCGGCGGACTTGACGACTTCATGCACCAGTTGTGCGACGGCTTGGGCGCTACACTGCGCGCGCCGCTGGTGGTGCGTGTCGGCGCCCGCGGCGCTTGGATTCGTGAGCCAGGTGGCGAGACGATTCATATCGAGGGATACCCGACCAAGGCCGTACACACCCGTTCGGCGGGCGGTTGCCACACCGGCGTGATGTGCGCGATGCTGGCAAAGGGCCATAGTCTGGCCGAATCGGTAAAGATCGCCAACGCGGCGGCATCCATCGCCATCCAGCACAGCCTCAACGGCGTACCGCAATGCCCCGATTACGACGAGGCCATCGCGCTGATCGGCGAATAGTCGACTATAGGTAGCTCCCCCCAGTCCGCTTCGCGGCCAGCTCCCCTCAGCGAGGGGAGCTATTTTTGCTCTGGCTCCCCTTAGAAAGAGGCCCGGCATTATTCATCCGCCGTTCAACCGGAATGGCTCCCCTACCCTAGTCCGCGCTTCTACGATAGATTGAGTTGAATACCGTCGAGGAGTGTATATGACTGATCCCACGAATGTCCACGAACCGGTGCCGCAAAGCGCCAAACTGACCGCCCGCGAGAAGAAGTGGATCATCTACGACGTCGGCAACTCGGCATTCGTGCTGCTGTCCACCGCCGTCATCCCCATTTACGCCAAATCGCTGATGCCGGCGGACGGCAACATCGTGTCCGCCTGGGGCTACGCGCAAACCATTGCTTCCTTGGTCATCGCGCTGCTCATGCCGTTGCTCGGCTCCATCGCCGACGTGCAAGGCATGAAAATCAAGTTCTTCCTTGGCTTCTTCGGCACTGGCGTGGTCACCTGCTGCGCAATGGCCCTGCCCCTGGCCTGGCTACCGTTCCTAGTCGTCTACATTCTGGCGACCATCGGCCTCAACGGCTCGCTAACGTTCTACGATTCGATGCTCATCGACGCCACCTCGAACGAGCGCATGGACAAGGTCTCCTCGCATGGCTACGGCTGGGGCTACATCGGCTCCACCGTGCCGTTCATCTTCTGCATCGCGCTGATCTTCGGCGGCCCGTCGCTCTTCGACTGGTCCACGGTGGCTTGCACGCGCGCCTCGTTCATCATCACCGCCATCTGGTGGGTGGCATTCACCATCCCGCTGCTTACCAGCTACCGCCAAGTGCACTATCGCGCCACCCGTGACCAGCTGGGCTCGGCCGTGCGCGGCACGTTCAGCGAACTGGCGGGCACGTTCGGCAAAATCGTGAAGAACAAGCCGTTGTGGATGTTCATGATCGCGTTCTTCTTCTACATCGATGCCGTGAACACGGTGATTTCGATGAGTACCTCCTACGGTGCCGAGCTTGGCATCGACTCCACCCAGCTGGCGGTGGCACTGCTCGTCACGCAGTTCGTGGC
>ENA-OUQF01001490-OUQF01001490.1-human-gut-metagenome-genome-assembly--contig:-NODE-1490-length-13842-cov-12.068108_pt1 | contig 13842 bp, 10 predicted proteins | sample MGYA00237947_ERZ548826 | MGnify/ENA primary metagenome ERZ548826 (study PRJEB26490, sample SAMN05194701) | human gut metagenome | biome: terrestrial biome; feature: human-associated habitat... | reverse complement strand
GGGCTTCCACCCGGTTGGTGTCCATGTTGTAGCGGCAGGAAAGCAGTTTGTTCATAAGGAAACCTCTTTCTATATAAAGTAGTGTCTGTTCGATTGTCCAAATCTCTGCCATGAACCATAGGTGTGAATGTACATTTGATGCTTGGTCTAAACAGATAATATCGTAGCTGCCGTTTTGGGCTCGAACCCGACCGGTTTCCCGGCTTTGCATAAAAATCCGATCCCTGTTTTAAGGGGCTGATTTTGGCTCTGCACATTTTTGCACACTTTTTGCACACCGGAACGGCTGGATAACGGATGCAAGAGGGAATAACAGGTGCAAAGGATGCAGCAGATGCAAAACGCAAATTTACGGTGAAACGATAAAAGTAAATTTTTTGTTATGTAACCCCGAAAAATCGGGGCTTGCACGGTCAATGCACGGTTTTTGCACGGTTGGTGTTTTCATAGGAATACTCTGCATGGGCTGGAATTGCTTTGAAATGCGTGGTAAATTTTGCATCAGGTCAGCAGAGCCAGACGGAGCTGCGCCTTTACTTCGGGGTCTGCATTTTTCGGAAGTTCCAGCAGAGCAGTCATAGAGAATGTGTCTGTCTATACAAACACCATTTGCGTTGCAAAACGCTTGTTGGGGGATACCCAAACCCTTGAGCTGCGTCCGGTGGATGCAGATGATGTGCTCTTGCGGCCTTCATCCCAGCTTCTCCCACAGTGCATTCAATGCGGCAGCAGTATCCGCATCCATGCCCTCGTTCAGGCAGCGGGCGGGGTACCAGAGGGCAGAACTTTCTCTTTGCGCATTGGAAAGGGGTGTTGGTGCTTGCCGTCTGCACTCGGACGGCCGAAGTTGTAGATGCGGTAGGAACTGCCTGCGGCGGTTGCTCTACGGAGCGCGCCTGTGGCCGCGGTGCAGAAATGTAATAACTCGATATAACACTTTCGCCTCTGTAATCTGCAAAGTGCAGTGGACTCTTCGAAGGGAAAATGCGCTTTTTACGGGCGGCTGGATGGGAAAAAACTATTGTTATTTTTGGCGAAGAGTGATATTATCACTATCATGGAAGAGTGTTTCTATTAAAGAAAAAATACGCGCCGCCAGCCATTAAAAAGAGGCCGGACGGGCAGCAACGGTAAATGCAATGGAGATTTTACTCACAGGTTTTACAGCATTTCTGACGCAGGAGTGGATCGAGACGGCATTCCCGGATGATCATGTGTTGACCACCCACACAAAAGGGGAAGCGCTGCTGGACACCCGGATCAAGACGGTAATGCTGGAAAGCAAGCAGCTGCTGGATCAGCTTGCAGAAACCTACCAGTTTGACCGGGTTGTCTATTTTTCTGAATATCTGCTGCCACACGGGAATCAGGAAGGTGAACTGGACCGTCTGCGCCGGGTGCTGCAATCCTGCCGCGAGCGGGAGGTGGAGCTGTTGTACCTCTCAGGGCCGGAGGCAGCATTGACGCCGTCCTCCGGCAAAACGCTGCTGGCCAATGCGGCAGAGGAACTTTGCTTCCATTACGCTAAAACCAGCAAACTTCAGGTTAAGGTGTTCCGCCTGCCCTATCTGTATGCCGTCTCGGCCAGCGGTGCGGAGCAGTTTGCACGGCTGTTCGAGCAGATATCTGCCGGTACGGTTCAAATGGATGAACAGGCCGCGCAGCCGCTGCTTGCGCTCTGTGCAGAAGAACTGGCTGATCTCGTTGCCCGGGTGTTCGATACATGGACGCCGAAGCCGGAGCGATTTACGCTGCCGGATGTTTTTGGGAATACGCAGGAGCAGCTGGGCGAGGTGCTGCAAAAGCTGCAGCCCGGGCTGCAGGTGCTGTACGGCACCGATACCATCCAGACCTATCCCGCAGCGGATAATACTGTCCGCCGCAGGTACGGCTGGTTCCAGCGGTACAGCATTCTGGATGATCTGCCCGCGATCTATAATGTGTGGTGTGCCCAGCAGACGGAGAAAAAAAGCTTTGCACGCAAAACGGTGGATAAGATCCGCCAGAGCCCGCGTCTGCTGCGGCTGGTAGAGATCGCTGCCGCGTGGTTGGTCACGGAGCTGCTGGTGCGTATTACAGGCACGGACGCGCAGTTCCAGATGATCGATTTCCGGCTTATGTTCGTCGTGCTGATCGGCACAGTCTACGGCCTCAATGCAGGTGTGCTGTCTGCGGTGCTGGCATCTGTTTCTCTGGCAGTGGGCTATCTGCGGCAGGGCACTGCCCTGATGCTGCTGTTTTATGCGCCTGCCAACTGGTTGGCGTTCATTGTATATTTTGTGGTGGGAGCGTCCTGCGGGTATGTGCAGCTGCGTAATACAGAGACCGCCCGTTTCGTGCAGGAAGAAAACAAGCTGCTGTGTAAGCGGCTTGAATTTACCCGGAAACTGTATCAGGATACGTTGGAGGATAAACAAATGTTCCGCCGCCAGATCCTTGGCCGCCGGGACAGCTTTGGCAAGATCTATGCTGTGACCCAGCAGCTGGATATGCTGCAGCCGCAGGAGATCTACCGCAAGACGGTGCAGATCATGGAGGATGTGCTGGAAAATCACAGTCTCACCATCTACCGGATGGAAAAAAACCATGGGTTTGCCCGCCTTACAGCCGCCAGTGCCGGGATGACGCCGGAGCCGGCGCACTCGCTGGAGGTAGAGCAGTGGTTGGATGTGATCCGTGCCATTGAACAGGAGGGGCTGTGGGTGAATCGCGGTTTCCTCCCCGGACATCCGATGTATGCTGCAGGTGTGCGGCAGAACGGCAGTCTTGTGGTACTGATCTGCCTGTATACGGCCAACGAAGAGCAGATGACCCTGTATTACCAGAACCTGTTCCGCATCCTCTGCGGACTGGTGGAAACAGCACTGGTGCGTGCCTTTGCGTACGAGAGTGCTGTGCGGGAAAACTGGTATCTGCCCGGTACCTGCCTGCTGCGTCCGGCTGTGTTTGCGGAGCAACTGGCTACAGCCTGTACCCTGCAGGAAGAAAAAATGGCGCACCATCTGCTGCTGCGGGTGACGGGTGAGTTTAAAGACCGGGCCGAATTCAACGACCGGGTGGGGCGCTCCATCCGCAGTACCGATGCAGCAGGCGTTGGAACAGACAACACCGTCTACCTGCTGATGAATCAGGCCGATGAAGAAGATCTGCCGCTGCTGACCCGGCGCTTGGGTGAAAAAGGGCTTCATGTCACTGCGGTGCCGCTGGATGAGCAGCTGCGGCTGATCAAGACTGCAAAACAGGAGGCACCGCATGTGTAACGGGTTCTGGCTTGGCCTTGTGCTGCTGACGGTGCATCTGGTTGTATGCGGGGGCCTTTGGCTGCTGGCCCGGGCACGGACACTGGAGGTGGAGGGATATTTTGTTCCGGTGATGCTTCTGGTGCCGCTGTGGGGGCCCCTGTGTGTGCTGTTACTCCACACGTCCAATCGCCTTACAGGCGAGTGCTCGCGAGAACAGATGCTTGAAAAACTGCGCATCAACGAAGAAATACATAAAAGTATCCTTGTGGCAGATGACGAGGGTAAGGAGGCGGTTGTTCCGCTGGAGGAAGCCTTGCTGGTAAACAGCCCTGCACAGAAGCGGAAGCTCATCCTCTCGGTGCTGACGGATGATCCCGCAGGCTATTACGACCTGCTTCAGCAGGCCCGCATGGATAACGACAGCGAGGTGGTTCATTACGCTTCCACGGCGCTGTCGCAGATCACCAAGGAGGCAGATTTGAAATTACAAAAACAGGAGCAGCGGTATGCCGCTGCCCCAGACGATGCCGCCGTGCGGGAAGAATACTGCGATTATCTGGAAAGCTATTTGGAAAGCGGCTTTGTGCAGGGCAAAGCGGCGGAGATCCAGTATCATCAGCTGGAGCAGCTGCTGAAAAAACGGATGGAAAATCTCGGTGGACGCCGCAGCTGTACGCTGGAATGCAAGCTGGCAGATGTGCAGCTCAGTCTTGCGGAGTATGACCGCGCAGAAAAAACGCTGGAAGACCTTACGGCGCGCTGGCCCCAGCGCGAGGCGCCGTGGGTGCTCCGCCTACGGCTGGCAGCAGCGCTGCGTGATGGGGCGGCTATCCAAAAAACGCTGCGTCAAATCGATGAAAAGGAGGTCTACCTCAGTGCAAAGGGCCGCGAAGTCGTGCGGTTCTGGCAGGGAAAACAGCAATGATAAAGGAAATCTTTTCCCGGCTGCGTGCATTCCGCTGGCAAAAGCTGCTGATCATCTGGGCGGTGTTCGTGGCGATGGCCGCTATCCTGTTTGCGGAGCGCAGCGGTATTCGATACGATGCAACGAAATTTAAGATCAATTATCTCCCCCGGACAGAGGCAAAGCCTGCACAGATCGCCATGTTCGGCCAGCCCGTCACCTGCCTGTTGCTCTACGATTCCGGGCAGGAAGGCACAGACAATGCCCAAGAGCAGTTTGAACAGATTTTGCTGGATATGAAAGTAAGTACACAGGCTGTGGATGTGCACACAACGTCTCTTGCTGATATCCCGGAGTTTGACCGGTATAAAACCGTTGTGGTCCTCATCAGTGATCTGGATGTGTTAGGCAAACGCCTGATCGACCTGATGAATTGGGTGCAGGACGGCGGCAGTGTTCTGTTTGCCATGACGCCCCAGAAAACAACCTATTTTGACGTGATCTCACCCGAACTCGGTGTCCTGTCCTCTTCATGGGAGTGTAAGACCGCAGAAAGCATCGTTCCCACAGAGGAGTTTATGCTGGGCGGCGGGCAGCGGTATGAGCTCAGCGACCCATTTGAATCCTCTCTCAGTGTCAGTCTCCGGGAGGAAGCCACGGTCTATGCCAGCACAGGGGACGAAGGCGTTCCGCTGGTATGGGGCACAAAGTCCGGTGCCGGCAGGGTGGTGGTGGACAACATCGGCGTCTACGACAAAATCATGCGCGGCATCTATGCAGCGTCCTTCAGCCTACTGTGCGATGCCGCTGCTTACCCCGTCATCAACAGTTCGGTGTTCTATCTGGACGATTTTCCCTCTCCGGTGCCCGGCGGCGATGGTACTTATATCCGCAGGGATTACAGGATGAGCATAGCGGACTTTTATTCCAAGGTCTGGTGGCCGGATCTCGTAAAGCTTGCACAGCAATACTCTATCCGTTTTACCGGTGTCATGATCGAAAACTATGAGGACGATACCCAAAGCACGCCGGTCCGTCAGCCGGACACTCGGCAGTTCCGCTACTATGGCAGCATGCTGCTGCAGCAGGGCGGGGAAGTGGGCTTCCACGGCTACAACCATCAGCCGCTGGTACTGCCCGATACGGATTACAAGGATCTTTACAGCTACCGTCAGTGGCCCAGCGAGGATGCCATTGTGGCTGCGATGAACGAACTTATCGATTTTCAAAAGACTGTGCTCCCCAACACCGAAGGCAGTGTCTATGTGCCGCCCTCCAACATCCTTTCCGCTGCCGGGCGGAAGGTGCTGGGCAGCACGGTGACCCAGATCCGCACCATTGCCAGCACCTACTTTGCGGATGCCACATCTCTGCCCTATGTGCAGGAATTCGGTGTGGCCAGCGACGGTATCGTGGAGCAGCCTCGCATCGTATCCGGCGGTATGGTGGGAGATACCTATATGCGGCTGGCTGCGATGAGCGAGTTGAACATGCACTACGTCAGTACCCACTTTATGCACCCGGACGATCTGCTGGATGTGGACCGCGGTGCGGCAGAAGGCTGGGAAACTTATAAAGGTGGCCTGAAAGATTACCTCGAATGGCTCAGTGCCGCTGCACCGGATCTGCGCAGACAGACAGGCACCGAGTGCTCTGCTGCCATTCAGCGGTATGCACAGCTGACGGTCACGCTGGACAGCACCGATACCGCGTGGACGCTGCATCTTGGCAATTTTGTGGATGAAGCATGGCTTTTCTTCCGCGCCAATGAGGGGACTCCCGGCAAGGTGACGGGCGGCGAACTGACCCGCCTGACAGGGAACCTTTATCTGCTCAAAGCCAATGCCGACACCGTCCGTATTGAAAAGGAGGGGGCGTGACCATGCGCATCTGTCTGGTGCTGGAAGGGTCTTATCCCTATGTTCACGGCGGCGTATCCACATGGATGCACGCGTATATTCAGGCCATGCCTCAGCAGGAGTTTTCCCTCTGGGTCATTGGGGCCAAAGCGCAGGACCGAGGAAAATTTGTGTATGAGCTGCCGCCCAACGTGAAAGAGGTGGAGGAGGTTTTTCTGGATGATGCCCTCCGCCTCCACGGGGAGCGGCAGCCGGTCCTGTTTACTGCAGACGAGCGTACCGCCTTGCGGGAACTGGTACGGCTGGGCAGCCCGGATTGGGATGTGCTGTACCGTCTGTTTCAGGAAAAAGGCGTCCACCCGCTCTCTTTTTTGCAGAGCCGGGATTTTATGGAAGTGTTCAAGGATATCTGCCTACAGGAGTATCCTTATGTGGCTTATGCGGATGCGTTCCATACCATGCGTTCGATGCTGTTGCCGGTGCTCTACCTGCTTACGGGCCGGGTGCCGAAAGCAGATGTCTACCATGCCATCTCCACCGGCTACGGCGGTCTGCTGGCCTGTCTGGGCGGTAGCCTGAACCATGCGCCGGTGCTTCTTACAGAACATGGCATCTACACCCGCGAACGTGAGGAAGAGATCATCCGCGCAGAGTGGGTGGTGCCCTCGTTCAAGAGCCGATGGATCCGATTCTTCTATATGCTTTCAGAGGAGATCTACCGGCGGGCGTTCCGGGTCAGCAGTCTGTTCTATAATGCCCGCCGGACGCAGATCGAGATGGGATGCGATGCTGAAAAGTGCATCGTCATCCCAAACGGCGTCCAGTATGAGAGGTTCTGCAATATCCCGCTCAAACAGGAGGATGGCTGGGTGGATATCGGCGCGGTGGTGCGTCTGGCCCCCATCAAGGACGTCAAGACCATGATCTACGCCTTCTTTGAGCTGGCCTCCCGGATGCCCAATGTCCGGCTCCACATTATGGGCGGCGTGGACGATGAAGATTACGCCAAAGAATGTTATGCGCTGGTAGAGCAGTTGCAGCTCAAAAACCTGATCTTCACCGGGCGTGTAGACGTGGTGCAGTATATGCAGAAACTGGATTTCACCATCCTTACCAGCATCTCGGAGGGGCAGCCGCTGTCTGTGCTGGAATCTATGGCAGCCCGCCGTCCCTGCGTGACCACCGAGGTGGGCTGCTGCCGGGAGCTGCTGGAAGGTGCGCCCGGCGATGAGCTGGGAGTTGCCGGGTATTGTGTACCGCCGATGTACCGGCAGGGTTTGGCCGATGCCATGGAGAAGATGTGCGCCAGCCGTGCTCGCCGCGAAGAGATGGGGCGCATTGGCCAAAGACGGGTGGATGCTTATTTTCATCACGAGCAGATGCTGGCAAACTACCGCAAGATGTACGACGAAACCGCAAAGGAATATCACTTGGAGTAGCCATGGCAGGAATTGGATTTGAATTGAAAAAGCTGTTCCGCCGCAAAGGGCTGTTTGCCTCCCTGCGGGCCTACGGCTATGCGGGTATCATCTGCACCGGCCCTATGCTGCTGGGCGTTGTGCTTCAGTTTGGTATCCTGCTGCTCTGCGGCTGGGTGGGTGCCCAGCGGGATCAGCAGGATCTGCTGGTCTGCATGATCACCTATACGCTGCTGTTTTCCCTTACGGTCACCAGCTTCTTTTCCATGCCGGTAACACGGTATCTGGCAGATATGCTGTATGAGGAACAGGAACAGACCATCCTGCCTTCGTTCTGGGGGTCCAGCAGCCTGATGCTTGTACTGGGCTGTACGCTGTATGGGCTGTTTCTGCTTGTTTCTGGGGCCACCCTTCTGCAGGGGCTGCTCTGCCTGTGGCTTTTTGCAGAGATGATCGTGAACTGGAATGGAATGAGCTACCTGACCGCCATCAAGGACTACCGGGGCATCCTCTGTTCGTTTCTGGCCGCCATTGCGCTGGCGTTCGGGCTGGGGTTCGTGCTGGTGCTGCTGCTGGGCTGTCCGGTGCTGGAAGGAATGCTCTTTGCTGTGACCATGGGTTACGGCCTGATGATGGTCTGGGATGTAGTACTGCTCTACCGTTACTTCCCGCAGAGTGAGGAGAGCCCTTGGGCGTTTCTGCGCTGGGTGGATGCGTTCCTTCCGCTGGCCTTTACGGGGCTGTGCACCAACATCGGGCTGTTTGCCCACCTTGTCATCTGCTGGGCAGGGCCGTCGGGTGTGCAGGTCAAAGGCCTGTTTTATGGGGCTCCGTACTATGATGTTCCTGCCCTTATTGCGTTTTTGACCATTCTCGTCACGAGCGTAAATTTTGTGGTGTCGGTGGAGGTCAATTTTTACCCCAAATATCGGAATTACTACAGCCTGTTCAACGATGGCGGCGTTGTGGGCGATATCGTCACGGCAGAGGAAGAGATGCTGGCTGTGCTGAACCGGGAACTCCGGTTCACTGCCCTCAAACAGCTGTTCGTCACTGCGGCGGTACTTTCACTGGAGAACACTCTGCTGGATCTGCTGCCTCTTGGGTTCAACGACCTGATGCACGGCTACTTCCGCACCCTGTGTGTAGGGTACGGCCTCTATGCCGTGGGCAACACCATTCTGATGATCCTGCTTTACTTCACGGATTACGGCGGCGCTGTCGCAGCTGCCGCTGTGTTTGCTGTTTCTGCCAGCGGGCTTACGGCGCTTTCCATGGCGTTTGACCCTGCGTTTTACGGGTTCGGTTTCCTGATCGGTTCGGCATTGTTCTATCTGGTCACGCTGTTCCGGTTGGATGCCTTTACGGCTAACCTGCCTTACCGGGTGTTGGGGCAGCAGCCTATTGTGGCAGAAACAAAAGCCGGGCGCTTCACCCGGCTGGGGCTGTTCTTGGAACATAAAAAGGGAAAGCATCGAGAGGAAAAGACAAATGAAGAATAGAGATCTGATCCCGCGCCGCAGGGTGCTGGGGCTGGGGGTGGCGCTGGCCGGGCTGTGTGCAGGCTGCGCCGTGCTGCCGGCCGGGAGTACAGAGAGCGCTGCCGGTTCACAGGCAGCGTCTGGGAATAAAGCAGCTGACAAGGTGGAAAAGGCTCCGCCGGAGGATATCAACAGTGTCCACCTGCGGGATAATCCGGAACTTTACACGGTCTACGATGACAGCGGCGTGGTGACAATGTACCTGACCGTGAGCCGGGGCAATGACAGCGAGAACACCAACCACAGCTGGGCCGAGATCAACCATTTTTCGGCTTACGATTATGAGGCCATGGGTGTGCCACGCTATCAGGTGAACGGCCTTTTGCAGGTGGGCGATGAGAACGGCCCAGTCGTGGGAGAGCTTGGATATGATACCCTAACCCCAAACGCCACCGTTCAGATACGCGGTCAGACCTCCAGCCGAAATAGCCAAAAGAACTATAAGATCAAACTAAAGAAAAATAAAGGCAGCTGGCGCGGTCAGCGCACCATCGCTCTGAACAAACACATGGGCGAGGGACTGCGCTTCCGTAATAAGATGGCTTATGACCTTATTAAGGGAATTGACCAGATGATGGGCCTTCAAACCCAATTCGTGCATTTGTACGTCAAAGACCTGACTGACAGCGACAGCGGTGTATTTGAAGATTATGGACTGTATACTCAGGTCGAACAGCTGAATAAAACAGCTCTCAAGACGCATGGAGTAGATTCAAACGGCCAACTGTATAAAATCAATTCCTTTGAGTTCTTGCGCAATGAAGATATCATCCGCCTCACAACGGACCCTGCATATGACCAAACGGCATTTGAGGCGCTGCTGGAAATAAAGGGAGACAGTGACCATTCCAAATTGATCGAAATGCTGGAAGTTCTCAACGATGCAACGTCGTCCATGGATGATGAGCTCTTTGTAACGTACTTTGATAAGGAAAATATCGCCTATTGGATGGCATTTCAGCTGCTGACCGGCAACACAGACACTCAAAATCGAAATGTCTATTTGTACAGCCCACAAAACTCCAGCAAATGGTATCTCTGGGACTGGGACAATGACGGTATGCTCCGCCGCCGGGAACGTGAAATCATCAAGTTCTCGGACTCTGAAAGCTGGGAACGCGGCGTGAGCAACTACTGGGGCAATGTTCTGTTCCGGCGCTGTCTGCAAACACAAAGTTACCGTAATATGCTGGATGCTGCCATGAAGGAGCTTTATGCTTACATGAATAAGACGCGCATCCAGTCCATGCTGGAACATTACCGAAGTGTGACGGAAACGTATGTCTGGCAGATGCCAGACCGGATGTATGTCCCTATCACACATGCCGAATACGAAGATGTTCTGAAGAGTATCTGGCCGGAAATCGAAGAAAACTATAATTACTACTGGGAGAGCTACCGTAAGCCCATGCCATTTTACATTGGTATACCGCAGGTAGCAAACGGTCAGTTGCATCTGAATTGGGATTCTTCCTATAATTTTACGGTTGAGGATATCTATTATACGGTCGAACTTGCAAAAGATTATCTGTTTAACAAAGTATTGTACCGGCAGGAAAACCTGATCCTGCCAGAGCTTACAATGGATACGCTTCCTGCTGGACAATATTTTTTGCGGGTTCGCGCAACGAATGCATCCGGTTACACGCAGGATGCGTTTGATTATTATGTTACCGAGGCCGGTAAGCATTATGGCATGATCTGTTTTTACGTCCAGCCTGACGGCAGCATTGCGGAGGATACCTATGAAGAATGAGTCCGCATTCTGGCAACGGTGCTTGGAGCGGGGAGAGCAACTGCTGGCTCCGCAGCCCCGCAGCCATACGGAAACTTACCGCCACGAGTTGAAATATCTCATCTCATGGGCGGACAAGGCTGAACTGACAACACGGATGTCCCCCGTTCTCAAACTGGACCCCCACGCAACGAATGGCGGCTATTTCATCCGCAGCCTGTATTTTGACGATTACTGGAACACGGCTTATGAGGAAAAAGATGCCGGTGTGCTGCTGCGCAAGAAATACCGCATCCGCATTTATAATTGCAGCGACCGCAGTATCAAGCTGGAACGAAAGAAAAAATTCGGCAGTTACATCTATAAAGAAGCTGCACCTTTGACCCATGCAGAGTTTGATGCGATTCTCGCCGGAGACTATGACTTTCTGCTGCACAGTCCCCACCGTTTGTGTCAGGAGTTCTACACCGAGTGCGTGTGCAATGTGCTCCGTCCCCGGGTCATCGTGGATTACGACCGCGAACCGTGGATCATGGACGCCGGCACAGTGCGTGTCACCTTTGACATGGACGTTCGGGCTGCTGTGGGCAGTTGGGATATTTTTGATCCTGAGCTTCCCACCCTGCCGGTGCTGGAGCCGGGCAAACTGGTCATGGAAGTAAAATTTACAGAGTATCTGCCACAGATCGTGCGGGATATCCTCCCGCCCCGTGCACAGGAGCTGACAGCCGTTTCCAAGTATGTGCTGTGCTGCGATAAGACCGCTTATCAGCACGGGTTTGAATACTGGAACGAAACCTGAGAGAAAAGGAACACAATTAACCATGAGCACAAAAGACTTTATTAAAAAATCTGTTTTGAATGCTTTTGTCCAGTACGATGCGCCTAAGCTTGCCGTGGCGCTGCTGGCGGCGCTGGCGCTGGGCATCCTCATTTATCTGGTCTACCGCAAATTCTATACAGGCGTAGTATATTCCCGCAGCTTTGCGGTAACGCTGGTGGGAATGTGCGTGCTTACCTGCATGGTCACGCTGGCCATCAGTACCAACGTGGTCATCTCCCTTGGTATGGTGGGCGCATTGTCCATCGTCCGCTTCCGCACCGCAGTCAAGGACCCGCTGGATCTGTTGTATCTGTTCTGGTCGATCACCACGGGCATCACAGCGGGAGCCGGAATGTATGCACTGGGGCTGGTCACGGCGGCTGTCATGATCGTTATGATCTGCCTGTTTTCCCACTGGCAGGCGAAAGGCAGGGTGTACATTGCGGTGATTCACTATGTGGGCGCTGAGGCCGGAGACGATATCGTCCGGGCACTGGGACGCATCAAGTATGCAGTCAAATCCAAGACCATGCGGGGCGAAAACACCGAGATGGCGGTGGAGGTCTTCTGCAAAGACCCCAATATGGAATTTGCAGACCGTATCCGCGCTGTAAAGGGGGTACAGGACGTCACCCTTATCCAGTACAACGGGGAGTATCATGGGTAAAATTTCATGGATTCTGGCGGCGGGGCTCTGTCTGCTGGGGATGGGAGCTGCAATGATCACATCGACCACAAAGACAAGAACCTATGCTGCGGATGACAGCGCATTTTCCAATGCCCAGATCGGCTATGCTCCGTTGATCGATACTGCAGAGGCGGGCGATGCAACGCTCCGCTATCTGGAACTCACATGGCGGGAGATTGAGCCGGAAGAGGGCGTTTATGCATGGGAGGCAATCAGCGAAAAATACGGCTTTGCCTCACTGCGGGAGCAGGGGATCCATCTGGTGCTCCGCTTTGTCTGCGATGTGCCGGGACAAGAGACGCATCTGGATATCCCGGACTGGCTTTATGCGCAGACGAAGGATGGCAGTTGGTACGATACAGATTATGGGAAAGGCTACTCTCCAAACTATGCCAATGTGGTGTTCCGGGCTGCGCATCACCGTGTGCTTTATGCGCTGGCAGAGTTTCTGGGCACGGATGGTTTTGTTTCCTATGTGGAGCTGGGCAGCCTTGGCCACTGGGGCGAGTGGCACATCAAAAGCGAAGATGGTCTGGTACCCATGCCGGACGAGACGATCCGGGACGAATATGCCGCAGATTACCTTGCGGCTTTTCCTACGGCAGAGCTGCTGATGCGCAGGCCGTTCCGCTTCGCGGCAGAACAAAGCCTCGGCCTTTATAATGATATGACCGGCGAGGAAAAGGATACGGATGAGTGGCTGGGATGGATCGCAGAGGGCGGCTGGTACGGCAGCGACCCCAATGCGCTGACGCCTATGCCGGATTTCTGGCAGAATGCCCCGGTGGGCGGCGAGTTCACCAGCAGTCTTTCCATGCAGGATATGCTGGTGAAAAATCTTCCCCGCACGCTGCACCTGTTGGAGATATCGCACATGAGCTTTCTGGGCCCCAAAACGGCACAGGTAAAGTATGCGAGAGGATATAATGCCGTGCTGAGGAGGCTGGGCTATCGGCTCCGGGTAACGAAACTGAAGCTGAACCTGTGCACAGACGGCGTTTCTGCAGAACTGACTGTGGCAAACGAGGGTGCGGCACCGTTCTACTGGGATTGGCCCGTGAATCTTTATGTGGAGGATACAGCAGGCAGCACTCTGTGCACGGCGCGTCTGCCGCTGTCCCTGCCGGAGCTGATGCCGGGGAAGAGCCAAAAAGTATCGGTCACGCTGGAAGGGGCAGATGCACAGGAACTGCTTTGCGGAGGGTGGAAGCGCTTATTCCGAAGCCCAAAACATCTGACGATTGGAATCGTGGATCCAATGACGAGCCGTGATGCAGTGCGGTTTGCCATGAAGGCGGCACAGAAAAACGGAAGAACTGTTTTGCTGTAGGCTGCCGTGCAAAAAGTAGAATTTCATAGGATTTGATTTTGATGTGCGGTCGCTCAAACCAATGCCGTCAAGCCGGTGGGGGATAGGGTGATTTTTGTTTGTTGGAGAGTAAGTGCACGGTTTCTGCACGGTTTCAAACCGTGCAAAGGGTGCTTTCCGCTGCAAAATCCGACAAAGAGGGCAGAAATTACCGGGTGAAAAATGACGTTGTTTTGATGCAAAATAACGATAACTCGAAACTTCCATGAATTGAGACGAACCGGCGGCTTGCTCTCTTAATCAGTGGGCCCAGGGTTCGAGTC
>ENA-OUQF01001489-OUQF01001489.1-human-gut-metagenome-genome-assembly--contig:-NODE-1489-length-13853-cov-19.006160_pt1 | contig 13853 bp, 15 predicted proteins | sample MGYA00237947_ERZ548826 | MGnify/ENA primary metagenome ERZ548826 (study PRJEB26490, sample SAMN05194701) | human gut metagenome | biome: terrestrial biome; feature: human-associated habitat... | reverse complement strand
GCCATTCATTATCATAGAAGATCTACGTATTTACAGAGTTTTCTTCACACACTCAGGAGCACAAAAACAGCTTTCTGTACCCTTGACAAGTCAGTTTTTTTCATTCTATTTCAATTCATTCTTTTTCTCATTTTCACTTTTCTCATTGCTTTGCGAAACCTGTCACGCCATGGTTTTGTAAGCCACCCTACCAGTTGGGAGATACATTCCACGACATACTCAAGGATAAAATCAGCTATGAACTCAAAGGCAAATTCCATATGGGATTCCTCCAACTTCTGATCTCGAAAATCACTTTTACTATACCAGATCGTTCTGAATACGCAAAAGGTTATTTCCCCTCAAAAATCTTTTTTGAAAAAAATTTATTTTTTAAATCTATTTTTGAAGTGTTCTTGTCTAACAAGTAGAAAGGAGCAGAACACAATAAAAATTATCATAACAAAAAAGCAAAGGAGTGGATGAAAATGAGTATTCATGTAAGAGCAAACAGGATTTTAGCTATGGCAACAGCAGTAACGGTTATGGGGGCAGCACTTGTCGGGTGTGGAAAGGCGGAAAGCATAGAAGGCGGGAAAGAGCCCACTGTAACCGTAACCGTGAATGAGACGCCGGAAGTTGAAGACTACACCTACTGCAGTCTGCTGTCCGATCCCTATTTCGATATGGGTAATGCCATCAAAGATGAGCAGGGGACGGAATTTGCAAGAGCCGTAATATCCTCGGCAAAAGATAAGGATATCCTTTACAACATTATCGACGGAAATACATATGTTGAGATTTCCGGAGCCGATGTTTACGAGGTGAACAAGACAATTACCGTATATAACGCAAATCTTTCTACAAACCTTGCTTACTACGGCGTGGATCCGAATCCGGGAGCCAGCGGCGGACCTTGCTACAGATTCAATCTGATTGAAACATCCTATTTGGGCGGTGATTGCGCATGCGAAATCCATGACGAAACCGAGATCAAGGTGTTGAGAGCTTACACGGTTCCGGCGGACGAAAATGGCGAGAAGAATGGCATTGTTCACTTTAAAATGATGTCGGTCTCGGGGCTCTGCGAAGTAGAATACAACGGTGAACATTATTGGACGGGGGATATTGATCTTCGGAATGTCCTTCCGCAATAAGGCGAAATTACAAAAGAAAGAAGGTGGAGATTTATGAAGAAATGGACGAAAAAAGCATTCCTGTTTACGGTAATCATGACTGCCGTGCTGGCGATGTCCGCATGCGGAAACAAAAATATAGGGACGACATCCGGGCAGGTGGAAGTCATGGAGTCAACAGAAAGAACAGAAAACATGGGAAAAATGGGAAACACAGAGAACGTGAAAGACATGGAAAATACGGAAAACGTAAAGAACATGGAAAACACGGGAAATATGGAAAGCCCGGAAAACGTGGAAAGCCCGAAAGAAATGGGAAACGTGGAAAAAACGGAAATCACAGAGCTGTCCGCTCCCGGAATAAACACCGGCTCTGAAAAGCAGAACGACACAGGAGGAGTGGACGAGACCGAAGAGGCGGTGGTGGGGAACACAGAGAGCACGGATGAGACAGTCATGGAGGAAAAATCAGAAACGGAAAAGACTGTCACATACACCTACACAGATGTAAGCAAAACCATGTACGCGAAGCGCTCCGTGAACGTGAGAACCTTACCCTCCACGAGCGGGGCAAGGTTGGGGAGCCTTAAGAAAAATAATGAGGTCACCGTCACGGGACGGTGCAACGAGACCGGCTGGTACAGGATCGTTTACGGTGATGGTGAAGCATTTGTGAGTGATAAATATTTATGCGATGAGAAGGTTACCGAGACAGTAAACGCTGCGCAGACGGACTTCCTGACCCCTGACGGGTTTCTGAACCCTAACAATCCCATTGTTGCGGCGGCCTATGAAAAATACGGCGAAAACATCGCCATCTGTGAGGACGGAACCGTTCTTGACGGTGCGACCTGGCAGGTGCTTGGCAGAATTGACAATATGCCGGGAAGCAACGCCGACGAGCCGGGCAGCTTTGACAGAGCCGCGGCGGAGGAAGTATGGGCGCACATGAATGAAGAAAGAGTATCAGCGGGCTTGAACGCTCTGGCGTGGGATGAAAATATATACAATTTCGCGTGTCAGAGGGCACAGCAGATTGTCACGGATTTTTCCCATAACGGCTGTGGCAATTATGGAGAGAATATCCAGTCTCAGTCAGGAACTACACCCAACGGACTGAGCATACATATGATATGGTTTCTCTCTCCCGGACATCATGCCAACTACCTGAGTCCCGCTTACGGCTCCGGTGCGTGTGCCGTATATGTTTATAACGGCATGACGTATGCCGTCCAGAACTTTACCAGTGCTTTCAATTCTCAGCCTGCGGGCGGGGGAAACGGTGAACCCGCAAACGCCGGAATTTCCAACACAGAGACTTCGGGTACGGAGAGTGAAATTGTGGGGGAGATTGAAAACGGTACGACATGGACGGCATCAAACGGCGTGGCTCTTTTCATCCGAAGTGATGGACTGGTGGCTGTTCTCGGAGGCGGCGACCATACGCCGGAAGAATGTAAGGCAGCACTGGATGAATACAACGCAACTCACTGAACTGTATCATATTTCAAATGAAAGGAAGGTAATTTACCATGAGAAAAAACAAAATGATCGCCATGATGATGGCAGCAACATTAGTATGTACGACATTCACAGGATGCGGAGGAAACGGCTCTGCTATGGAACCGACATTGGGAGCGGGAGAAACGGTGAATGAGCCGTTGACGGAGGAAAGCAAGGTCATGGAAGAGAGCAAGGTTGAAGAGGAAAGCAAGGCCGTGGAAGAGAGCAAGGTTGAAGAGGAAAGCAAGGTCATGGAAGAGAGCAAGGTTGAAGAGGAAAGCAAGGCCGTGGAAGAGAGCAAGGTTGAAGAGGAAAGCAAGGTCGTGGAAGAGAGTAAAGTAGAAGAGGAAAGCAAGGTGGCAGAAGAGAGTAAGGCGAGCACCCCGGCAGCGCCGGAAACTCCCGCACCGTCCCCGGAACAGTCTGAGGCACCCGCAGCGGAAACGCTTCCCGGCATTAACAGAAACGGCAGATATGCAGATATTCCGGAAACGGTTCTGCCAAGCAGCGTAGCTGCAAACGCCGAGTTTGTAGACGAGCCGATCTACACAAAACCATGGCCGGATGTCACCGGCACAATCTATGCCGATTACATGAGAACGCAGGTGATCAAGGTCGCAGAGTACGGTGTGGACGATTGCATGCTCATCGCCTATTGTGGAGCGGATGAGGCGAATGGTAAGTATGGTAACTGCATCGTAATTTACAACGGTCAGTATGCAATCATCAATGAGGTATTGTTTGCAGTATGGGTAAACGGTATCGATCCTGAGTATAATTAAAGCGGATGCGCTGTGGGAACATAGGAGAAATAAGTTCAATAACAGGGAGGAAGGATATGGTGAAAAATATCATCAGGTGGTTTGTGCTTTTGCTGCGCAAGGATATGCAAAGTTTTGAGATGGATGAAGCTACGAACAAAACTATTCACAGGCAGATTATGAGACGAACCGGAAAAGACGGTGGGAAAGAGTAAAAGTATTCAGTGCCCGTTTAATGAAAATAGTGTATAATATACGAAAGATACACGCAAAGAAATGAGTGGGGGACAGAAGAGAATGACATATACAGAAGCCGTGGAAATGGCAAGAAAAGGGGAAACAACAGGGTTTGATTTTCTTTACAATTCAACCAAGAGCAATAAATATTATCTGGCTTTGAAGTATGTAAGGAACGAAGAAACCGCAAAGGACGTTCTGCAGGAGGCATACATAAGGGCGTGGAAAAATCTGGACAGGCTCAAGGAGCCGGAAAAATTTGATTCGTGGTTGTCACAGATTGTCGTGAACACAGCAAAAAACGAATTGGAAAAGAGAAATCACACGCCCCTTGACCTGCGGGCGGACAGCGGGGAGGACGAAGACGACACAGAGATCTTTGACAGGGCAGTGAGCTCTTGGGACAATGTGCCCGAATTGGAGTACACAAAAGAGGAGACCAGACAGCTTGTCCATGAACTGATTGATTCCTTGTCAGACGAACAGCGTCTTGTGGTGATCGCTTTTGAACTGGAAGGTCTTACCACCAGGGAGATAGCGGAGCAGTTGGGCTGCTCCGAGGCTACTGTGAAATCCAGACTGCGCTACGGCAGGAACAATATCAAAGAAAAGGCCGAAGAACTGCAAAAGAAGGGCTACAAGCTCTATAGCTTTGCACCGGTACCTCTGCTTTTGGCGTTGCTGCAAAAGGAGCAGGCGGCATTTGCTACAGAGGTTTCGACGGAAGCGGCACTGATGGAATGTGCAAATCAGGTTCTGAAAAAAGCAGTTTTCGGCAAAGTTGTCAAGGCACACGCCGTTACCGGAAAAATTGCAAAGAACACATTCCTTACAACCAAGATGGGAAAAATTACGGTAGGCATTGTCGCAGCGACTGCTGTCGGCGCGACCACCACAGCGGCAATTGTTCTCAATCAAAACAATCAGGCGCCGGATATTGAGGTGGTTAAGGAAATTGAGACGATGCCCGAAAGCACAGGTGACGAAACAGGCAGCTTTGACAGAACCGCGGCGGAAGATGTGTGGACCCGCATGAATGAAGAAAGGGTCTCGGCAGGCTTAGATGCGCTGGCATGGGATGAAAGCATTTATGATTTTGCATGTGAGAGGGCACAGCAGATCGTCACGGATTTCTCCCATAACGGCTGCGGCAGTTACGGTGAGAATATCCAATCCCGGACAGGAACCACATACGACGGACAGAGCATTCATGCGTATTGGTCGCGATCTTCCGAAGATCATGAAAATTATCTGAGTGACGCTTATGGTTCCGGTGCATGTGCCGTATATGTCTATGACGGAATGACCTATGCCGTTCAGGATTTTGCACAGGCTTCCGATCAGGATGCACAGACCACGACCGAGGCAGGTACGGAGAGTGAACTGGTTGGGGAGATTGAGAATGGTACGCTGTGGACAGCCTCAAACGGTGTGACTCTTTTCATCCGGAGTGATGGGCTGATCGCTGTCCTTGAGAGTGACAAACACACTCCAAAAGAAAGCAAGGCGGCGTTGGATGAATACTACGCAAACCATTGAGTTGCGCTGCTTGCAAAACTATTTTCACCAAGGGTACGGTGCGACAAAAACAGTCGGCTGTACCCTTGAGTCGTTTAAAATCCCTGTTGCCGGGAATCTGCCTGTCACGGGTACAGGAGAGCAAAAACGCCCATCTGTACCCGAAAATGTGTTCAAAATCCGCTTTCCACGGGTACAGGAGAGCAAAAACGTCCATCTGTACCCGAAAATGTGCTCAAAATCCGTTTTTTTCGGGTACAGGAACATAAAAACGCCCTCCTGTACCCGACAGCGTGTCAAAAATCCGCTTTTTTCGGGTACAGGAGAGCAAAAGCAGCCATCTGTACCCGTATGGCATCTTAAGCGTGGTTTGGAAAAGTTTGTCTTAGGCTACTCTGTTCTTGCTCGTGACATAGATATGTGCGATTCCAAATACGATGCCAAATGTGATCAGAAGACCGTACCGCATTGTGATACCGCTGAGTATAAACTGGCAGGTGGGTATCACGGCTAATGCAATCTGCTTCCCATATGTCTGTTTATGAAAGTATAATATCCATACCACCCAATAGGAAATGAGCAGTAATGCGCTCCCGAACAAATATACCAAAAAAGCGCCGACGGATGGAAAGCCAAACTCAGCGATTCCAAAATGAAATACCATGAGAATCATACATCCGTAGCGGCCTATTTGTTCCATTATATTCATGAATTTATTTGTGCATTTGTTTTGCTGGTTCTTTGCTTTAAGAGCATAAATGATATTTGGAATAAGCAACAGAACAACAAATATCAATCCGAATAGGTTCAACCAATTCAGACCCAACTTACCGGCCAGAAATACGGAAGTCGGTCCGTCTGCACTTCCGATTATTGAGATACTGCCTGACATGCTATGTACTCCTCTTCATAAAGAAATTGAAAACCCGGCAGAGACAACTATACAGCCATTGTAACACAAAATAGGAAAAGAGGGAATTACCATAATAACGGAACAGCGACAGAGGCACAAAACGTTGATAATTTTATTGTAATATGGTATCGTTTGTATAACAAATAGGGGAGAAGATGCGTATGGAAAAAGAGATTGCCGGATTTCAAAAAGGGATGGAGGCACACCACTCCACATCTGTGACAGCCACAAAAGGGGAACAGGTGCTTGTCTGGCTCAGTGTGATCCTCATGTTTGCAGCCATTGCAAGTTCCGTTTTGATTTGGAAGAGTCCGCTTGCCATGATGCTTTCCATTGTGGGTGGGATTGTTCTGGTGGCGCTCACCATGCTGCTGTGTATGCTAAGACCCATGCACAGGGCAGAGAGGCAGCAGAATGCGCACAGCGAAGTCAGGAATGTGGAGGATTCGTATAATTGCTTTGACAGGAAGACGCAGACTGTGATGGGGGCGGAACGGGGCAGGGAACAGTAGCCCGGTGCCACGGAAACGGGGTGTCATGGCATGAACGGGGAGAAAGGGTATTATGGAAGAAAACAGAACAGCGGAGGGGTTCCTGTTTCTGAACGAGGCGGATGCGGAGCTTGCGAGACAGGAGAAGAAAAAGGTAGAATATCTGGAAAAGCACATGGATTACCGTTCGGCGGAAAATGTGCTGCGTGTGTATAAGAAGGCAATATTGGAGCGGGTATTTCGGACACCGGTGGGTATCGAGTATCTGAGAAGGCTGCAAAAGGGCTTGACGAAATGCAAGGAATTTGAAGAAACGGATATTCCGCCCATAGCGTTGTATCAAACATATGAATTGAAGATGAGGGACAGTTATGCACCTGCAAGGCGGAGAGTGCAGCCTGCCGCAAAAAAGAGAACGCCGTGGCCGGTGATCTCCACGATTCTGAATGTGGTTTTGGCTTTGGCGGTGGTGGGCATGTTTGCCATCACGCTGAAAAGTGACAATCCGAATATTTTAAACTACGAAAAACAAATTATTAACAAGTATGCTTCGTGGGATCAGGAATTGACGGAGCGGGAGCAGGCGGTCAGAGAGAAAGAGCGGCAGCTGCAAATAGAAGCCGGTGATTGAGGCGAAGAACAGGAGGAACGCGATGGAGACATTGAAAATACTTGTGGTGGATGACGAAAGCAGAATGCGTAAGCTGGTCAGGGACTTTCTGGTCAAAAGTAACTATCAGGTGCTGGAGGCGGAGGACGGCGAGCAGGCAGTCGATCTGTTTTTCTCCCAAAAAGATATTGCGCTGATCGTGCTGGATGTGATGATGCCCAAAATGGACGGATGGCAGGTATGCCGGGAAATCAGAGCCTATTCCAAGGTGCCCATCATCATGCTGACCGCAAGGGGAGACGAAAGGGATGAGCTGCAGGGCTTTGAACTGGGGGTGGATGAATATATCAGCAAGCCTTTCAGCCCCAAGATCTTGGTCGCAAGGATTGAGGCAATCCTGCGTCGTACCAATCAGGCAGCCGCGGACGAGATCCTCTCCGCAGGTGGAATTGAGATTGACAAAGCAGCACATATGGTGAAGATTGACGGAAAGGATGTAGAGCTGAGCTACAAGGAATTTGAACTGCTTGTTTATTTTATGGAGAATAAGGGAATAGCGTTATCCAGAGAGAAGATACTCAACCATGTCTGGAATTATGATTATTTCGGGGATGCCCGTACCATTGACACGCATGTGAAGAAGCTGCGCAGCAAGCTGGGTGACAAGGGCGAACTGATCAAGACCATCTGGGGAATGGGATATAAACTGGAGGTATCATAGAAAGGTCGGACGGAATGAGATATTCAATCAAGAAGCGGCTGGCGTTTATTTTTATTGCCTTGATGACATGCACTCTTTTGGGGTGTTGGATTTTAAATAATTCCCTGTTGCCGGCTTACTATGAGGGAAAGCAGGAGAGGGCGCTGCTTGGCACATACAAGCTGATGAATACTGCGGCACAGAATGATAATCTGACGGAAGAATCCTTTAAGATTGAAATGGAAAAAATATCCGGCCGCTACAACATCATGGGTGTCATTCAGGATATGAATGCCATGATCGTAAACACATTCGGAAATGATGTGGAAATGCTGAAGGGGCTTTTGTGGGACAGGCTCTATATGCCCGTGCAGAGCCAGCAGGTTTTGCGGCAGGAAACGGAATATACTATCTGTAAGGTGATGGATTCCAAGACCAGGACGGAATACATGGAAATGACAGGATGGCTGGAGGGCGGACAGGCATTTTACATGAGGACGCCGTTGGAAAACATAAGGGAGAGTGTCTCCATTATGAACCGCTTTCTGCTTTATGTGGGGGCGGCAGCCATTGCGCTGAGCAGTGTGGTGATCTGGATCGTGTCAAAGAAGATCACGGAGCCGATCCTGGAACTGGCGAATATCTCGGAGCGTATGACGAAGCTTGACTTTGATGCGAAGTATGAAGGGAAGAGCAAGGATGAGATCGGGCTCCTCGGAGATAATATCAATCAGCTTTCGTCAGCTTTGGAGGAGACGGTCAGGGAATTAAAGACTGCAAATAATGAATTGCAGAACGACATAGAAAAGAAAGAAAAGATTGATGAGATGCGAAAGGAGTTTCTGGCAAACGTATCCCATGAATTAAAGACGCCCATCGCATTGATTCAGGGGTATGCGGAGGGACTTAAGGAGGGCGTCAATGACGATGCCGAGAGCAGGGAATTTTATTGTGAAGTCATCATGGATGAAGCAGCAAAGATGAACACCATGGTCAAAAAGCTCCTTACGCTCAACGAATTGGAGTTTGGCAATGACGTGGTAAAGATGGATCGCTTTGATGTGATCGCGCTGATTGAGAATTATCTGCAATCGGCACAGCTTCTGACCAAACAGAACGGAATTACACTTAGAATGGAGCATTATGATCCGGTCTATGTCTGGGCGGATGAGTTCAAGACGGAAGAAGTATTTGCAAATTACTTTTCCAATGCGGTAAACCATTGCGGAGGAGAAAAACTGATTGACATACGGGTAACCAGACAGGAAAAGACTGTGCGGATCAAGGTGTTCAATACGGGACAGCCCATTCCCGAGGACAGTCTGCCGCATATCTGGGAGAAGTTTTACAAGGTGGATAAGGCGCGCACGAGAGCGTACGGCGGCAGCGGCGTGGGACTTTCCATCGTGAAGGCAATCATGGAGTCCATGAATCGCGGGTACGGCGCCGAAAACTATGAGAACGGAGTCGCTTTCTGGTTTGAACTGGAGGCGGTGGGAAAGGAAATTTAGATTTGGAAGAGAAGGAAAGAGTGCTTTTGGTGGGTGTGGACACCGGCGGGGAAGAGGACTTTGATGCTTCCATGCGCGAACTGCAAAGTCTGGCTGAGGCATGCGACATGCAGGCGGCAGGTGTGATCACACAGAGAATGGAAGCAGTTAATAAGGCGCTGTATATCGGAACGGGAAAGGTGGCGGAGGTGCGGACATTCGCCGCGGAGTGCGAGGCGGAGCTGGTGATATTTGAAGATACGCTCAGCCCGGCACAGCTAAAGAACTTGCAGGAAGAACTGAACCTTCCGGTTATGGATCGCACCAACCTGATTCTGGATATATTTGCGACCAGAGCGAAATCAAGGGAAGCCAAGCTGCAGGTGGAGGTGGCAAGATTAAAGTATCTCCTTCCAAGGCTTGTGGGAATGCATGACGCGCTGGGCAGGCAGGGCGGTACCAGCGGAAGCATGAGCAACCGGGGTGCGGGTGAGAAGAAACTGGAGCTGGACAGAAGACGGATCGAGCACAGGATCAGCGAGCTGAACAAGGAACTGGCAGAGGTGGAGCAGGAACGCCAGACGCAGAGAAAGCGGCGCATGGCATCGAGGATTCCGCAGGTTTCGCTCGCGGGTTACACGAATGCGGGAAAATCCACGCTTATGAATACTATGGTAGATACTTTTATCGGCGAGGATACGAAGCGTGTGCTGGAGAAGGATATGTTGTTTGCCACTCTGGAAACGGCGGTCAGGAGGATTGACAACGGAAAGAAGAAGCCGTTTTATCTGGCTGACACGGTAGGCTTTCTTCATAAGCTGCCCCATGGACTGGTGCAGGCATTCCACTCCACGCTTGAGGAGGTCAGAAATGCGGATCTCATCCTGCAGGTGGTGGATTTCTCTGATCCCCGTTATAAGCAGCATATTGCCGTGACGGAGCAGACCCTCAGGGAGCTGGATGCGGGAAGTATTCCCATGATCTATATATACAACAAGGCTGATCTGTGTATGGATGCGGCAGAATTGCCAAAGGTTGTAGGGAATCGCATTTATATGTCCGCCAAGACAGGGGTGGGGCTGGATGAACTGATGGAACTGATCACACGGCAGGTATACGCGGAACAGGAAACGGTGTCCTTTCTGCTGCCATATGACAAGGGACAGATTCTGTCGTATCTTTGTGAACACGGTGAGATGATCAGCCGGAACTACGTTGCGGAAGGAGTATTTCTGGAGGTAAACTGTCACAGAAATGATAAAATGAAATTTTCGGAATACATTGTAGAATCAAAAGAAGAGGGCAAACATGATGAATGATGGTGGTGGATTTTATCTGGAACAGCAAATAGTGGGGATGATCGGACAGTCAAGGGATCCGTATTATACGGAATACTTGCGCAATCTTTTGTTCCAACTGAGGAGTGGAGCGGTGACGCCGGAATATGTATCCGCTGAACTGGGCAGGACATGGCAGATCTATCAGCAGCGGCTGCTGGGGACAGCATATCCCCAGCAGCCGGTACAAGTGCAGCAGCCGGTACAAGTGCAGCAGCCGGTACAAGTGCAGCAGCCGGTACAGATGCAGCAGCCGGTACAAGTGCAGCAGCCGGTACAGATGCAGCAGCCGAATCCTGCACAGCAGGGCTTCGTGCAGCAGCCCATGCAGACGCAACAGCAGGGATTTGCACAACAGCCCATACCGTATCAACAGGCGGTTCCCGTTCGGCCCCCCGTGTCGAGAAAAAATACGGAATACACCGTGGGCGCCGTGGTGCTGAGCGTGGTTGGCGTGCTCTTTATTCTGGCGGCGTTCGTTATGCTTGGAATGATTTACATGGACGGAATGATAAAAGGAATGTGTATGTATGGAATCGCGGCAATCGTGCTGGTGATCTCCGAATTGTTTGTTGCGAAAAAGTTACCGCGCTTTGCCGTGGGAACCACGGCGCTTGCCATAAGCGGTCTGTACCTGACAACTCTGTTAAACTATGGCTATTTCCGTAACTTCGGCGGCTGGGTGGCTGTGGGTGTAACGGTAGCGATAGCATTGCTGGCTCTCTGGGTAAGCCACAAAAAGGATTCCGGGGTTATTCGTGTGGTCAGCATGATAGCGTGCTATGTCTGTGTGCTGATGACGGCCGGTGACTTTATGGAATTGTCATTTGAAAAAGAAAGTGTGTTTGGCGGAACCACGGATTTAAAATTTGTCGGCATTGCCGCCAGCCTGTTAGTGATTAATCTGTGCAATGCGTGTCTCCCCGTAAAAAGGGCGAGAGATGGAATTTCCGTGGCACATATGATTTGCAATTCCGTTTTTTCAATCCTATTCTCGCTCTTTGCAGCGTTTGGTGTAAGCACGGATGTGATGGCATATTATCTGATCTCCGTGATGCTCATTCAGGGCATCGTGTTTTTTAACATGACTCGTCCGTATCTGGTACAGGAAGGCGGCAAAGTGCGGGAGGAGCATGTGGTGCTTTATATCGTCGCGGTTGCCATATTGCTGGGGCAGTTTGCCCTCTGCATGTCTACCATGTCCATCGGTGTCAGACTGCACGCGGTGGAGGGGGGCTTGCTGGTAGTCTGCGCTGCCCTGTTTGCACTTTTTTATCGAAGCTCCCTGAAATGGCTGCAATATATTTATCTGTGTGTTGCCGCGTTCCTGCTTTATGGTCTGGGTCGAGGGGGAGATGAATCCCATTACTGGCAGATGGCGGTTGTGCTTGGCATTTTCCTTTCCGCAAAACTGTTATCCAGAGTGAAGGTACTGCGTGTATGGGAACTCATCGTTACCCTTCTTGCGGCGAGAGAGGCACTGTACTTTTTTGAAAACCGGGATATTGTACAGGGGATATGTTTCCTTGCAGCGTTCCTGCTCTCGCTTGCCGCTGTGTACGACTGGAAGTCGGTGTATGAGGAGATTGTCCTTTTCGTGTGTATTGCCTTTGTGTGGGTGAATTTTGAAAGTGAAATGAGACTTGCCGTGGCGGCGGGAATCATTCTGGCGGGAACCCTGTGCTTCAACAGCTTTTCCTTTTTCAGAGACAAGGATATCAGACTGATCAACTATGTAAATCTTGCACTGATGTGCGGAATCTATTTTCTCGCGGCTTTTTGCCCGGACACGTTACTCTACATACTGATGCTTGCAATCGGGTGCGCGTACTTTGTGCTGGCCTTCAGAGAAAAATTCCGTATGAATTTCAAGATAAAGAATCTGATCTTTATGCTGTTCTTGTGCTACATGACAATGATCTGGGACATTCCGGTTCCTGTTTACCGCAGTATCATTCTTATGGCGATTGCAATCGGAGCGGTCATTGCCGGATTTGCAATGCGGGAAAAGAGACTGCGGATTGCAGGGCTTGTGCTGACGCTGCTTGTATGCATAAAGATTGCACTGTATGACTTTATCGGGGTGGCGACTACGGAAAAGATGATCCTGTTTTTGGTTGTGGGAGTGATTGCACTGGCGATTTCCGGAATTTACATTGCATTGGAAAAGAAAATAGTGTAATTTATAGGTAGAACAAGTTGGGGAGGCCTGATGCAGTTATGAAAAAGGGATTGGCTTTGGGAATAACCGCTGCAATCGGAATCAGTTTCTTTTCCGGGTGTGGCGACAGATTGCCCGCGATGACATATGAGCAGGAGAAAATTGTGGTGGAGTATGCCGCACAGGCGTTGCTGCACCATATGAAAAATTATGAAAGCAGATTGGTGGATCTGTCCCTGTATGATACGGAACCGGCAAAACCGGAGGATCCTGATGCGGGAAAGATGGATCCGACGGCGGATACCGACACGACGGATGTTTCGGAGGAACCACAGGAACCTTCCGCAGATACACAGCCGACCCTGACGCTCGGCGAACTGCTTATGCCGGAGGGAGCGGAGATCACGTTTGTGGGATACCGTATCACAGATCATTACCCCGAAGGCGATACTCCTGTGTTTGCTCTGGATGCGGAGGAGGGCAAGAAGCTGCTGGTAATGTCCTTTGAGGTTGCAAACCGGACGGATACGGAGATGACCGTTGATCTGCTTTCCCAGGAGGTTGTGGGGGAGATTGAATTAAGCGGTACGGAAAAGACCAAAGTCCTGTCGACGCTCCTTTTGGACGACCTGCTTACCTTTGTCGGCAATGTTGAGACAGGCGGCAGCAGAGAACTGGTGCTTATTGCGGAAGTGAATGCCGATGTGACTGACTTTGGGGGCGCGCGGCTTCTACTCTACAAAGGTTCGGATGTGGCGGTGGTTTCCCTGCAGTAATTTGCGGAAAATTTTAAATTGTGTCTGAATTGTATGAATATACAAAAGCCGAAAAAGCCCGAAAAAAGTGCTTTTTTCGTTCAAAAGAATAAAATTGTCTAAAAAGGTTAAAAAATTTTCAAAACGGTGTTGACAAGGATGGGACAGGGTGCTATACTCAGTTTCGTTGCTGAGGAACATCTCGGCAAGTCAAAAAACTTTTAAGAAAGTTGTTGACAAAGGAAGCAACGCATGATATTCT
>ENA-OUQF01001488-OUQF01001488.1-human-gut-metagenome-genome-assembly--contig:-NODE-1488-length-13854-cov-3.742735_pt1 | contig 13854 bp, 6 predicted proteins | sample MGYA00237947_ERZ548826 | MGnify/ENA primary metagenome ERZ548826 (study PRJEB26490, sample SAMN05194701) | human gut metagenome | biome: terrestrial biome; feature: human-associated habitat; material... | reverse complement strand
CATCTATTCTCCCTCCGGATTATCTTGCTTTCAAAGGCGGTTTCGGCGATTTTACAGGTTTCTTACGAGCTGTATTTTCAACTGTTTTTCCTGCTTTATTCTGTGATCGATCTGTTGCTTTCTGCTCTCTTTCCGACAGATTATAATGCTTCTCATATAATTCACTCGCAAATGGACGTTGTTCGAGTTTAATAGGAAGTTTCAAGCCTTTATCGTACATCAATGGCTTTTTATCTTTCTCCAAAAATGCCGTATAGTATTTTGAATCGACAGAATGGAATACTTGATCTCCTGGAATCACCAAATATTGTACATTTTCTCCAAAAGTTCCCGGTATTCTGCTAACAAAATACTTTTCTTCTCTGAAAGATTTAATTGCTTCCTTGTCTAATTGGTTTACTAATGTATCCGGATCAATTGTAAATTTTTGATACATTTGATTTTCTTCGTAATCCTCATATGTCATATTTCCTTCATCTAAAGCTATTTTAGGAGCAGACGACTTTTCTTTTTCATATTTTTGATTTGCTTCCTTCACTTTTTCATCCCCGGTATTGATGTATTCCTCTGTAGACATTTTTCCCGTATTCCGATAGGTAGACATATCAATCATATTTAGATCCGGAACTTTTTCTCCTCGTTGAAGCATATCTTTCTGATACAATTGATACCAGTGTTGTACTTTCGGGATATCACTGTTTGCTACAATAATCTGTATATTACCATCCCCGATCTTTAAATCTGGTAATACACTATAATTTATTTTTAATTTGTCAAAATCTTCTTTATACACCTCCTCTTTCCCTTCAAATGGTACACTAAATATACTTGTTTTTCCTTCTGTAAATGCGTTCAAACTTTCTTCCGTTCTTTCTCCTCCAACCATTTTTTTGTTTAAATACCTCTTATACCATAGATCAAAAACATTTTCATCATCTCTACATACTGCAATCTGTATATAGTTATCAGCCTTATTTAGATCCGGCATTTCATAGAAGCGTACTCCTTTTTTCTTTAAGTCCGCAAACTCTTCGATATCCTCTAATTTAATATCATCCCCTGTTTGATCTATCGGAATATTAAATACATCAAAGTTTCCTTCTGTTCGTTTGGCAAAATTTTGGAAGTCTTTAAATTCCCTTTTGTCAATGATTTTCTCCTTCACCATTCTGGCAAGAAACTGCACAATTTTTGCAAGTCCTTTCGTTGCTATTTTCATAATTGGATCTGCAAACATGGTTGCCTTTTTGATCACCATTAAGACTTCTTCCACATCTCTGTATTCTTCGTTCATTTCTCCGCTCCTGTCAATTATTTTTCTTCATGATTTCTACTCATATTTGATGGATTGTACCGAAATTCGGTACAATCATAGTTTGGGTGAAATTGCTTTTACCTGTTTTCTCTGCTTTGATTCTGTTTTCACCTCTGGCAATACAGATATATCCTTTTTTTCTTCTTCCTGCATTGGAATACTATATTTTTTCATAAAGCTCTTAAAATATGCTGTATTTTCTTTAATTTCTCCTAGCATCTTTCGGATTTCTTCCATCTCTGATTTAATCTGTTCTAATTCCTTATTTGATTTAATCATAATTTTTCTCCTTTATCGTGTACCGAATTTCGGTATAACTTCATTTCTTTGCGTTTTATTGGTTACTTCTTCTGTTTCTTGTTCTTCAATCTGTTCTTCAGCAACAATCTCATGATTGGATTGATCCATATTAAGAAGTGCATTAAGTTCCGACAGACGATCTGTTTTTTCTTTTAAATCAGCTTCTTTGGGGAACTCTTTCATTACCTCGATTTTTGCATCCTCTAGCTGTGATTCATAGGTCTGCAGATTCTGTTTTGCCCTTGCAATATGCTTTGGAATATTATCCAATGCATTATTAATTCGTATAATATTTCCCAGACCATTTTCACCTAACTCAATAAGATAACTTCGTTGATTCTGTAATTTCAAATTATATGAATTGCTTATATGGTTATAACTGACAAACATAGTAAATCCCTGGTAAGTTCCTATCTCAACAGATTCACCTAACCTGTTTTCTTTTTTGGCTGCTGTCCGGATTGCCTTTCCTGCCAACTCTTTATCATCAAAAGTTACGTTTTCAATTATCATTTCAAACCGATCTTGATTTTTCATCTGATAGGATTGGTAGCATTTTAAATCCTCTTGCAGCTGCTGAATTCTTACTTTTTCATTAGAGATTTTCAAAGGATAATCATGTACAATCTGATTTTCCAATCTGTATCTATTGGCATTATGGTTTGCTTTTAACACCTTCAGCTTTGCAACCTCAATATCCAGTTCCATCTTCTCCTTAATGTATGGATTTCCGGTAGCCAATGCTTTTATTTCAGCGAATGATAATACTGCTTCATCCACATCCTCACAACTTCTGACTGGTGATTTGCTTGTCATGATTTGACCAACAAACTTCTGCTTATTCTCCAAAAGCTGCCACATATAACTGTCAAACGTTCCTTCTGTAACATAACGGAAAATCTGTACTTTCTCATTCTGGTTCCCCTGACGTAAGATACGTCCTTCCTGTTGTTCAATATCCGAAGGTTTCCAAGGCACATCCAAATGATGAAGAGCAATCAGTCTGTCCTGCACATTCGTGCCAGCTCCCATTTTAGCGGTCGAGCCAAACAAAAAGCGAACCTGTCCACTTCTTACTTTCGAGAACAGCTCCGCTTTCCTTGTATCTGTATTTGCATGATGAATATAAGCAATTTCTTCTTCCGGAACACCCATATCCATTAATTTTTGTTTCAAATCATCATACACATTAAATGTTCCATCATTTTTCGGTGTCGACAAATCACAGAACACCAATTGTGCTGATTTCGTGTCTTTGGTATTTTCCCATATATCGTAACACTGTCTTGCACATTCAGATACCTTTCCATCCACTGAATCAGGGAACGCATCACTTACTAATCTCTGATCTAATGCAAGTTTTCGACCATCATTGGTTATTTTCAGCATGTTATCAATGGAGGAATCCACCCCTCCATTTCTTACTTGCTCTGCACGCTCACCTAATTCTGCCACATATTCTTTTTGTTCTTCTGTTGGCTTGATAACAATCGTTTTATATTCCACTTCCGGAACAGGAAGATTTAATTGATCAGATGTTTTGATATCTGCAACTTCCTTAAACATGCTCATAAGTTCCGGAACATTGAAGAAACGTGAAAATCTCGTTTTGGTTCGATAGCCCGTTCCTTCCGGAGCTAATTCAATTGCTGTAACCGTCTCGCCAAACGTGGCTGCCCAGGCATCAAATTGTGTGAGACCAGTCTTTTGCAGTTCCTCCATCTGAAGGTAACGCTGTATCGTAAACAGTTCTGTCATACTATTGCTGATCGGCGTTCCAGTTGCAAATGTAATTCCACTTCCTTCTGTAATTTCATTCATATATTGACACTTATTAAACATGTCCGTTGATTTCTGTGCTTCCGTCTGTGATACTCCTGCAACATTTCTCATCTTTGTATACAAAAAAAGATTCTTATAGTAATGACTCTCATCTACAAAAAGCCTGTCTACGCCCAACTCCTCAAACGTGATTGTATTATCCTTTTTTTCTTTCTTATTTAGCTTTTCTAATCTTACCGCTAATTGTTTTTTGGTTTTCTCCATCTGCTTGATGGTAAAGTTTTCTGTATTGCTTTCTTTTGCCAGCTCAATTGCTGCAATAATATCATCAATCTGACCATTCAGCATTTTCTTCAGACGTTCATCGCTCAGTGGAATCTTTTCAAATTGACTATGACCTATAATCACTGCATCATAATTTCCAAGTGCAATTCTGGCACAGAACTTTTTCCTGTTCATTGGCTGAAAGTCCTTTTTCGTTGCAACCAAGATATTTGCCCCAGGATATAACTGTAAAAATTCCGCTCCCCATTGCTCCGTCAGATGATTCGGCACAACAAACAGTGCTTTTTGCGACAGCCCAAGTCTTTTCGACTCCATTGCTGCAGCAATCATTTCATATGTTTTTCCAGCGCCAACACAATGAGCCAATAAAGTATTTTTCCCATACAACTGATGTGCAACCGCATTTTTCTGATGTGGTTTTAATGTAATTTCGGTATTCATTCCTGGAAATACCAGGTAACTTCCATCATATTCCCGTGGACGGATCGAGTTAAACCTTTCATTATATGTTTTACAGATCGTTTCTCTTCTCTGTAGATCGGCATAAATCCATTCCTGGAAAGCTTCTTTTATAGCGTCCTGCTTCTGAGCTGCATACATTGTTTCTGTCTTATTTACGACATATCTGACAGTTCCATCGGTTTCTACCCTGTCATACACTCTAGCATCCCGTAGATTTAATGTTGCTTCAAGAATTTCATATGCGTTAATTCTCTGCGTTCCATAGGTGTTATAAGCGATTGTATTTCCAATACTATCCAGGTTTTTCCCTTTAATCCGCCATTCTCCGGTTGTTTTGGAATATTCGATTGCAATTCTCCGGTTATTCAGATGATATTTTGGTGTATGGAAGACCTCTTCCATAAACTGTTCATACATTTCCGGTTCAATCCAGGTGGCACCGATCCTGACTTCAATTTCAGACGCATCAAGATCTTTGGGCTGTATCTTTTCTAAGGCATCTACATTTTCCTGATATCTAGAATCTGTCTGTAGATGTTCTTTTGCGACTTGTAATTTTTCTCTGACATTCCCGGATAAATATTCATCATTATTTTCCCAACGATTGGTTTCCGGATTAAAGAAGATTATCCCCTTCAGTTCTTCTATTACAGTTTCTTCACTTCTACCCGTCAGTTGCGCCATAAATAGCAGATTTACTCTTGCATATTCACTCATTGAAACCGTCAGTGACTCAATCGCCGTATCCACCTTGGTAACCGGCACAGCTTTACTGATCGTGCGCTTTGAAAACATGTCCGCTTTCCGTTCCAGATTTCCATTTTCATCCAGTATTTCCAATGAACACAATAAACAATAGGATGCATCTGATGAAAAAGCCCTCTTATTTCCAGTACTACTTATAACACCATACTTTTTATAGAATTCATCGTAGACTCTATTCAGCTTTTCTTGTTCCGTTTTAATCGCTTCATCTGTTCCATTTTCATCCATCTGTAGAGAAATCAATCTCCTTACTGATTCTCGGATTTCAATCATTCCACGCACACGTTCCTCTGTAGCCTTTGGAAGATTCACTGGATACATTCTGGAATTTTCCCGGAAATATAATTGTTCTTCAACTAATGTATAAGAGTAATTTTTTACATCTGGATTTGCAGGAATGTCTCTTTGATCTTCCTCGATTACAACTTCCGGATTTTCTTCCACAAAAATCTGTCCTTGAACCTTCGTGATTGCAACATCTAGTTGTTCTTTCAGATCTGCCCCTTTAAGCGGTATACATGCGGTTTCTTTTCCATATGGTCCGCTTACCTCTTCCATGTGTCCGAGTACCATTTCCGGATGATTTAAGAAATATTGATTTAACTCAATACCATCTTCATTCACTCCAATGTCCAGCCACTCCGGAGAATCATAAGAAATTCCTTCTCTTTTCTGGAAAAACAAAATATCTGATGTTACCTCCGTTCCTGCATTACCCTTAAATGCAGTGTTTGGTAAACGAATTGCTCCTAATAATTCTGCTCGCTGTGACAAGTAGGAACGAACCAGACTATTTTTTTTATCCATTGTTCCCTTGGATGTGATAAACGCTGCTACTCCACCACTTCTTAACTGATCTAAAGTTTTCGCCAAGAAATAATCATGGATCAGAAAATGGTGTTGTTCATATCGCCTGTCATACACCTGATAATTACCAAACGGAACATTTCCAATCGCAACATCAAAAAAATCATCCGGATATCCGGAAGTTTCATAACCAGTAATCCGGATGTCTGCATCCGGATACAGTTGTTTTGCAATTCTACCACTGATACTGTCTAACTCCACACCATATAGCTTTGAATCACGCATGGATTCTGGCATTGCTCCAAAAAAGTTTCCTACTCCCATTGCAGGCTCTAGCACATTTCCGTTTTTAAATCCCATTTGTTCCAACGCCTTATACATACTTTTAATAATCACAGGTTGCGTATAATGTGCATTCAATACAGATTCTCGTGCAGATTTATATTCGGACTCTGTAAGCAGCTCTTTTAGTTCTTTATATTCATCCGCCCAATTAGATTTTCCTTCGTCAAATGCATCGGCAAGACCTCCCCATCCAACATACTGCGAGAGAACTTCCTGTTCATACCGATCAGCCTGCCGATGCTCCTGCTCCAATTGCTTTAACAATCGAATTGCATCGACATTTCTTTGATATTTTTCCTTTGCAGTTCCATTTCCCAACTGATTATCTGTAATATAGAAATTACCAGGACGAATTGTTTGCGTATTGTTTTTGCTTTCTTTCTGTAATACTTCCTGAATCTGCTTCTGTTCCTCTGGTGTAGTTGGTCTGTTTTCCAGCACACTTGCCATTGCTTCATGTACAATGGCATCATATTCTATCACCTCAAGAATCTCCGCATGTTCTGTTATATACTCATCAACCGCAGCCTGGTTAATAAAGAACCGATTTGCTGAAGGATATACCTCTAACTTTCCATCCTCACCAATGCGTACCAGACGGAATCGTATTCCATCTCTTCCATCCGGATAATGATATGTAAAAAATCCGATGTCCTTGTCTTCTACATCCTCACTGCTTTCGATTGCTACTCGTATGCGCTCATTTTCTGCTGATATCATTTGTTCTGTACCGAAATTCGGTGCACTATCCTGTTGATCTGCAGTATCCGGTTTTTGTGAACTCTGTTCTTGTTCTGTAACCACCGTTTCAGATTCCGATTTTTCTGTTAGATATTGGTTCTTCTGTATCATGGTTTCGATACGGCGTAGAACCATGTTCCATTTTAATATGACCTTTCCACAAAATTCCTTTTCAATGACAATCCCTTTTGCATCATGGTTTTCAGATGAAAACCAGCTTCCGATGACTCCCGGCGTACGTCCGCCTGTCCCATATTCATTTTTTAGGAACTCTATTTTTTCTTTTATACTATGTTCCTTTGTCAGAAAGTTATAGATGCGTTTTTTTCCACCCTCTACCCCAGAACCGCTCCATAATATAGCATTGATTTCGTCTTCTGTAATAAATTGCTTTTCCGGCATAAAAATATCGGAAGATTGCAGAATATAATGTTTTTCTTCCGATATTAATTCTTCAAATATTTTTTGATATTTGACATTATTTATTTTTATCCAACTTGGCATAGAAGAATCAGTTTGAATCATTTTATCTATTGTGTCAAACATTGTTTTTATTTTTTCCTGTCCATTTTTTTCGGACAATTCTTGTTGGATAACATCGCCCCATTCTTCCTTATGCTTTAGCCCCTCCGGCAGCACACCCGCATCTCGAAATAATAATTCTACCCTCTGAGCATACTTTTTTTCTGTCACTTGCAAGGCATTTACTACAATCGAATTGGGCAGATATTTCCCATCTTCATATGATTTTTTAATTCTTTCTGCCGCTTCTTGCCAGGGAATTAATCGATCATATCTATCCTGTGCCGATTCACCTCTTGCAAACCGTAGTCCTGATTGTTCATACCATACTGATATCTTTCGGTTATTTAGATATACCCCTTTACCTCCAGTAGCATATTCTCTGCTTAAGAATTCCGCAAATTCTTCCTTATCCAAACCATTAATCAAACGGGCAGCAATTGAATGCTGTGAATTTTCCTCTCCTCCTCCAAGCCGTAATATCGCATCTATTTCTGAATCCAAGATATAATCTGCATCATTCTCTGTCTTACGTGAAGCAATTTCAAGTTGGATTTGTTCGCTTTGTTCCGCTTCTGATGGAATGAACTCTAATTGTGTATAATCATCATCTGCTTCGATCACTTCATCTACTCGAACTGGAGCTTTTGGTACTGTTCGCAAAACATGATTATCTGGTTCTTCCTCTTCTGCATGTTCTTCTTTCTGCGTACCGAAATTCGGTACACGCTTTTCTGCAGATATTTTTGTTAAAACTTCTGGTGTTGTCTCCAGTTGTGTTATTTTTTGATCTATATTTTTCTGATTTCTGATCAAAAATACGGTAATACCATGCAAAATTGAATTACACGTTTCAGTCGTAGCATAGCCTAAATGTCGAAGCACTGAAATATCATTGAAGTTTGTAATAAACTGAAAAGAATCTGAGGATAGATACATTTCCGGATCATATCCACATTTTGACAAACAGACATAAAATATACTATTTTCCAGCAGTTCTTGAAAATCATGTTTTAATTGATCTTCTTCCAGGTCTTCCAGATATGTGCCTTCAACATCTTCTTTAAGCGCATCTTGCAGATCATCGATTACATCATCGACACTTTCTTTGATTAGTTCATGTACCAACTCTGGAATAGATTCCATCCCTTCTTCAGCATCAATCGTATTCTGCAGATATGTTCTAACGAGAGTTTCATTCTTTTCGGTAACTTTCCATATATTTAAGGATCGAGAATCATATTTTTCTGCTGTCTGAGTTACATCAAACACATAATCAATCTTTTCATACCGTCTTTTCGTATGAATCAGACCAATCCCACAGCTTCCCTTCTTTACTGCCCTGTGCATAATTTTGTTCCAGACATCGTACGTTGCAACTGCGGTTGCTTTTGGTGCTTGCGCATAGATCAGAAGCTGATCCTCAAAAGAATATCGAAAAATATTTGGTGCTGCATTTAAATATTTTTTCCAGGCATCCGGACTTTTTACAATCGCTTCAATTGTTTGTTGGGATAATTCTTTTAATTTCAATAACGTTGTTGCCATAGTAAATCCTCTCTGTACCGAATTTCGGTACAACAAAAAAAGACTTCTATCTATGAAGTCCTTGATAAATGCTCTTTTGTTTTTTCTTTCTGTTTGTTTCTTGTTGTCTTTCTACTGACTTATCTGCAGAAGTCTCGCAATATTGTTCCAATGCATCTAATGCTTTCTGAATCACTGGATTATCTTTATAATATTGAATCATCTCAACATTTTCTCGATCTACCCGACCATGATACATCAACCCATATTTGCCCTCGTAATCACTTCCATCTTCTAGTTCAAATCCAATTCCTTTCACCCCATGCATCCGTTCTTCTGGAATACTTTCATATTTTTTTATCGCTTCATCCAAAGTAAGATTTTCGTGAAGTTCTCCAAAATCTGGAAATTCCATACATTCAGCTGCATAGAAACTGACAGTAGTTTCGTCAGATATAAATACTCTCTCCACTTCTTCCAGACGAGAATACAATGAGCGTGCAGTTATAACATCATTATCTATCTCTGAATTTTCCGACACCTCTATCAGCCATTTTTTTATATCACCTGTTTTCCTCGTCAGAATATCCTCTGTAAGTTTATCAATCTGCTCTTCTCTATCTTCAATGCTATCTTTATACTCGTATGTATCATATTCATAACTGAATTTGTCTAAATCCACAGCGAGTTGTTTAATTTCTTCTGCATACTCAACTTTGGCATCCAATTCTTCATAATCCATCCATTCTGCATCATCTAACGAAATTCCTGCATCTTCCAGAATATCCTCTACCACCTGCTTTATAGGACTGTCTGGATTATCATAGATACCGCCATCTATATCTTCATAATCTTTCGTATAGAAAGTGTAGTCATAACCTCCGTCTGTGCGGTGAATAGAAAAATATCCATCATGAATTTTATATGCCAATTCATCCGGTTCTTTGTATATTTCCTCTTTTGATATCCCCTTGTCCTGCAGATATTCTGATATAGCTTCCAATGCCCCCTTATCAAACCCATTCCACAAATCCTCTGCCACAAGTTGTCCATTTTCTGTCACAATAATTTCTGCTACATTTGAGCCGAACTCATTATGTTCCATGAGAAAGAACTTCTCCCCGGCATATTTCCTTTCCTCAATCGTATGCCAGGCTCCCTCATGTCCATCTGCTACATAATCATTTGTATCTGCAGTAATCGGTACCTCTGCATCTTCAATTGCCCGCTCAATTTTCAGCATCCGAATTTCAAATCTTGCCATTGAAATAAAGTCATCTAATACAACCGGATGACTTTCAATTATATAATCAAGATTTAAGTTCCTTCCATGACTGATATTTTCCGGAATATTAATATGTTCTGCCCACTCTCTATTCTGCTTAGAAAATCGTCCCTCTAAAAAGCTTTCCCGAATTGTATTTGCCATCACAAAATTCATACGTTCTTCTCCAAAACGTCTCACAACGTCTTTCGCTGCATCATCCTTCAAACGTATTCCATCATAGTTTTCTTGAATTGCTTCTTCTATCGCTTTTTTACAATCAATATTTAATTTTCTTGAATCCAAATATGCATCCGCATCCTTCTGTCTTACCGCCTGTTCCAGTGTTCCTGCATAAACTGGAGAATCATTTGACCTATCTATAATCTGCTCTCTTTGCTTCGTGAATTCCGGAAGTTCAGAAAATCCAACATCATCCACGTAATACGCTTTCATTTCTCCATTACGTTTCATTATAACAACATCGGAAACCGACAATGAATGTCCATCAAATCCTTCTGGTCGTTCAGCATTGAACCTATGATATAATTCATCCAGGGAATCATGTTCATGCAATTGCTCCATGAACATCATACGGTAATCTTTCCCATCCACAGATAATCCCATATTACTTATGATGCTCAGTCCCATGAATTTGTATCCCCAATCTCCATCTGTGTTGTCATATTGATAGATTGCATAAGAATCATCTGTACGTTCAAAAAAACTGTTTTCATTTGTTCGATCTTCCTGCTCAGTTTCATCCCGTTCTTTCTCCGAAACACTTTCCATAATTTCTTCCTCTTCTATCGCTTTTTCTTTTCGTAATTCTATAAGTTTCTCTGTGATGTCTTCAATTAGTTTAGATGAAGTCACTCGGATCATATCCATGGAATTTCTAAGCTCTGACATTTCTTTATTTGAGGACCAGCCTGCAATATAAGAAAATGAATATTCGGAAGTATCTAAACCGAAATGACTACATACAACATATGCTACACTTTCTGCTTCTACTTCTTTTGTTGTCCGGTCTTTTGAAACCCCATTTTCCTGCATAATATCTCTATCATGTAATATCGCATGAGCAGTTTCATGAACGGCAGTTTTCATTGTTTGAGCATTGCTCATATCACGCTGTATCGCAATATATTTTTCGCTGTAATATCCCTTTGCACCGTTTCCAATATCTTCAAATCGGAAAGGGACTGGCGATAATTCTTCCAGTCCCTTCATAAAATCCTCATATATGACCACATTCCCTTCCAGTTCTGTTGTTCCCAGTGTTGGCAACGGTTCTCCTTCAGTCTGACTCACATCAAATACAGTTGTTACTCGAAATCGAGGAGTTATACGTTCAACAATCTCTGTCTCCGGTTGACCATCATCTCCTATCACAATCTCTTGTGTTTCTTCATCAACTTTTTCTACTCTTCTTTTTTCTTTGATTGGAGCTGGAGCTATGATTTTAATTCCTTTTTCCCCACGCTGTACCTGCCGGTTAAATTTTTTCTTCCAGGTCTGATATCCCGCAACAAGTGTTGCATCCGGTCGTTGCATTGCAATCAGCAGTGTATTATTGAAAGAATAATTATGGAATTTAGACATCGTATTCAAATATATGTGATATTTCTCTGACGTAAATATCTCGTGAACCCCTCTTTCCAGAGAGTTCATAATTGTGTCCATCTTTGATTCTGGCACTTCGCTGTTTTGACCTCCATATGAAGTACTCTCTGCTACACTTGACTGCTGTGTCCATCTCAACTTAGATATATCCGAAGTATATTGCATATCGTTTTGGTACGAAAATACATTGTTTTCCCGAATAGAAAAAAATTCCTGATGTCTCCCAACTATAATATGATCAAGAACAGGAATTCCCATTAAGGATGCTGCACTTTGGATTTGATCTGTAATTTTGATATCTTCTTTTGATGGTGTCATTGAACCAGATGGATGATTATGTATTAGCATCATATATGCCGCATTAGAAAGAATTGCACTTTTCATTGCATCTCTTGGGTGCACATACGCCACATTTAAAGCTCCCATACTGACCACATTCATATTGATTGGTGTAAGATTGGAATTCAAGTTCACAACACAAAACAGCTCCCTGTCCATCTCACTAAGCCATTCTCCTAAGACCCGCACTGCAGCTTCTGGTGAAGACATAGGTTCAGGACTTAACAATGGTGGCTCTTCTATTAATCGTATACCTACCTGTCTTAACGACTCTTGTACTTCTTTATTCTTCATCCTCTTCCACTCCTTCCATTAAACTGATGGAAAGAAAGATCTCTCCTTCTGTCATATCAATATCTCTGGTCAGATCGTCGAACGTTGTATTCTCTCTTCTATTTTTTTCTTCATACATCATTTTTTCCTCGCTTTCCGACTCTTGTGCTAAATATAGGAATTAACTTTCTAGAAAAACATTTTTCTACAATCGGTTTGAAAATTTCAAACTTTTATCTTCTTTTTTCTCTGATTCTGATTTATCTTTGCCTTCAGCTAATTCCTTTTTCTCTTGAGTGTCCTCTGTTTTGTCTTCAAAATACTCTTCTCTTTCCGTAGCAAGCTCTAATCTGCGTTCCTGCTGATTGTAAAATAAAACCTTATCGGACAACCTATCCTTCGGCAACACGTCTGTAGCATTGACACTTTTTACCATTTCTTGCAATTGTGTTATTGATATAACTCCATTATCGGGATACACCAGCAATTCATGTACAGTAGACGGAAGTATATAATAATCCATTTGTAACAGATTACCTATTTTTTGTGCCATTTCATCATGTACAATCATCGCTGCGCCATTATACAGCTTATAATTTGTTAGCACGTACAGCCCGGTATCATCAATTTTGTCTGCTGATAGCAGATTATCAGGTCTTGTCCCCCCATTCAAATAAGCTCCCATTTCCAATAGATCTGCCAGTAAAGGTTGATTCCATGCTGCCTGAACCTTTATCGTGTCTTGATATAGTTGATCTGCCGTAATCCCCCAACGTTTGGTTAACTTATCGGTTATTGGTATAGATATATGTTCCGCATCATTTTTGTCCATATTGATCTCATACAACGCAACATAACTTCCCAGCTCCGTTTTTATCTGATTCATCGGAATTTCAGTAAAATCCGGATCTCGCAACACGAACTGCAGATGTTTCTTTACCTCTGCGTAATTATTCACGAATTCTATCGCCTGTCTTTTTTCGTCTCTAATTTTCCCAACAGTATGCCACCCCTGCGTAATGTTATTTGCAACAGTTTCCATGACTGGAAATATATTTTTGTTCTCCATAAATTTTTCATATGATTCATCCAAATATATTTTTATTGTGTTAGGAGATTTTTTTTCTGATATCACTAACCCCATGTGTTTTCCAACCTCAATTTTGAAATCTTTGAATTCAGATGGAAGATGATATTTAATATTCTTAGCTACAAATTGTATGAATTCTTCCTTTTTCATTTTGTCAGTCCTCCCTCTGTACCGAAATTCGCTACGCCCATTATTTTCTGATATTCCTGAAGAACACACTCCGAAATTTTCTTCTGCATTGCTTTCCCTATGGCATAGATCACATCATGATACCCATCCGAACTTTTATATTGTGGCATATTAATAAAATAGCCTCTTTGTCCTTTTTTAATAGTGATTCCATTAATTGTAAGTCCTAGCAATTGAACAGATGCAACACCACATATATATGCTTTCGCATTCGGTGGATAC
>ENA-OUQF01001486-OUQF01001486.1-human-gut-metagenome-genome-assembly--contig:-NODE-1486-length-13871-cov-7.589751_pt1 | contig 13871 bp, 11 predicted proteins | sample MGYA00237947_ERZ548826 | MGnify/ENA primary metagenome ERZ548826 (study PRJEB26490, sample SAMN05194701) | human gut metagenome | biome: terrestrial biome; feature: human-associated habitat; material... | reverse complement strand
TATAAAAGGGGAACAACCAGATAGAATAAGCTTTACAAAACAAAAAACATTAATCAAGAAGAAATAAAAAAACTATTGAAATAATGATATAAAGTAGTTTTCATAAGAGATATGTCAAAGGCACTAAGTGATTAAATACATAAATACAGAATATATCCCAATACTTAGTAGAAAGTACAGATAGCAAAGACAGTTAGAACATAAAGAAAAATCAAAAAAAGTTAGCATTATGTTATGAGAAAATAACAATACTAGAAAAGATTATCTGCTCATGATGTTCCATGGATTATTAGGAAAAAACCAAGAGATAGTTTTGGAAAATTTACAGATAGGAACATGGTTAAAAATCATCATTTAGCAAAATCTGTAAATGATGTCTCATGGTATGAGTTGACAAATATAATTAATAATACTATAATCAATTCATAAATCGGTGAAACAGAAGAGTAAGTATAATTTAATCTTTAAGAGAGTAGTTGTTGGTGTGAAACTATAGATTAACTATACTGAATGGACTGATTGAGAGACTACCGAAATAGTAGTAGGCTAGTACGGAGTATTCCTTCGTTAACAAAGAATCATATATGGTGGTATATGAAATTATTATTAGGTGGCATAATAAGTATTAAATCTTATCCTATAATGGATGGGATTTTTATTTTTGGAAAAGAGGTTAGAATATGGAAAAGAAAAAAATAGTATTAACAGGTGAAAGACCAACTGGACCTTTACATATAGGTCACTATGTTGGATCATTAAAAAGTAGAGTAAAAATTCAAAATGAAGGCGATTATGATGAGATGTATTTGTTTGCAGCAGATGCCCAAGCTTTAACAGATAACTTTGATAATCCAAAGAAAGTAAGAGATAACATCTTTGAAGTAGCCTTAGATAACTTAGCATGTGGAATAAATCCAGAAAAAGTAAATTATTTTATTCAGTCAGAAGTACCGGAACTTACTGAGCTTACTTTCTACTATATGAATCTTGTAACAGTAGCAAGACTTCATCGTAATCCAACTGTAAAAGAAGAAATTAAACTAAGAGGATTTGAAGAAAGTATTCCTGCAGGATTTTTTACTTATCCAGTTAGTCAAACTGCTGATATAACTGCTTTCAAAGCGACAGTTATTCCAGTAGGAGATGATCAATTACCAATGATTGAACAAGCAAGAGAAATAGTTAGAAAGTTTAACTCTATTTATGGTGAAGTTTTAGTAGAACCAACAGCAATGCTTCCTTCTAATGAAAATGAAAAAAGATTAGTAGGAATAGATGGTAATGCTAAGATGAGTAAGTCACTAGGTAACTGTATTTATCTAAAAGATAGTCCAGAGGAAATAAAAAGAAAAGTATTTTCAATGTATACTGATCCTAATCATATAAAAATAGAAGACAAAGGAAAAGTAGAAGGTAATGTTGTATTTACTTATCTAGATACATTCTGTAAAGAAGATTCATTCTCTAAATATTTACCAGAATATAATAATCTAGAAGAGTTGAAAGAACACTATAGAAAAGGTGGACTAGGTGATATGAAGATAAAAAGATTCTTAAATGATATCTTACAAGAAGAGTTAAAACCAATAAGAGAAAGAAGAGAGGAGCTAGCAAAGAATCCAGAATATGTTTATAATGTTTTAAAAGAAGGAACTATAAAAGCAAGAGAAAAAGCAAGTGAAACTTTAAAAGAAGTAAAAGAAGCTATGGGCATAAATTATTTTGCGGATTCATCTTTTCTAGAAGAAGTTAAAGAAAAATATTCTAATTAAGGAAGCTAATTATTTCTTGGTAAAAAAGATTGACAAGTAAAACATTTCATACTATATTAGTATCAATATCGAGGAGTGACTATGAAGAATAATTGTCTAAACTATTTAAAAAAGCTAAAAGAAACAATATTCTCTAATACTTCTTTCGTATGCTACTCTTTAAAAGATATGAATAAAGAATGTCACTAAGGAAAGACTTGGTGATTTTTTGTTTTGGAGGTATAAATATGCTTACAATTGATGATTTATTAAATGTTGTTAAAGAATATAATAAGGAAGAAGTGAATTACGTCAAAAAAACTTATGACTTTGCTAGTTACCTACATGATGGACAAATAAGACAAAGCGGTGAGCCATATATAACTCATCCTTTAAATGTTGCTTATATACTAGCAGAGATGCATGCTGATAGAGATACTTTGTGTGCTGGACTTTTACATGATACTTTAGAAGATACTAATGTAACGAAAGAAGAAATAGAAAGACTATTTAATCAAGATGTAGCAAAACTAGTAGATGGTGTAACTAAGATAAGTAAATTAAATTTTTCTACTAAACAAGATCAAAATCTTGCTAATACTAGAAAAATAATAACTGGTATAACAGAAGACGTTAGAATAATTATTATAAAACTAGCTGATAGACTTCATAATATGCGAACACTAGAATTTAAAAGTGAATTTAAACAAAAAGAGAATTCTATGGAGACTATGGATATATTTGTACCTTTAGCATACTGTATTGGAGCATATAGATTAAAATCAGAATTAGAAGATTTGTCTTTAAAATATCTTTATCCTGATAAATATAAAAGAATAGAAGAGACAAAACTTAAAGTAGAAAATGATAGTTCGCATTGTCTAGAAGAGATGTTAGCAACTATTAATGAATTATTAACTAATAAAGGAATACCACATGAGATAAAAGTTAGAACTAAAAATATCTATGGCATTTATAAAAGATTAGAACAAGGTCATAAAGTGTCTGATATACATGATCTATTATCATTAAAGGTAATGGTAGATGATATTGCTAATTGTTATTATACTTTAGGATTAGTTCATTCTAAATATCATCCGATTAATAATAAATTTAAAGATTATATATCTAATCCTAAGACTAACAGATATCAGTCATTACATACTACAGTCTTTGGTTTAGATGATAGACTTGTTCAAACACAAATAAGAACTTTTGAAATGGATAAGATTGCATCATTTGGACTTACTGCTTATTGGAATATTAATAAAGGAAGAGCAAGAGATGAGATGCAAAAGGATTTAAAAAGTAAATATCAATTTTTTAATTCTCTTGTAGATATAAATAAAGTATTTAATGATAATAAAGACTTTGTTCTTCAAGTAAAACAAGAATTATTTTCATCTAAGATATATGTTTATACTACTAAAGGAGAAGTGATAGAGCTACCTAAAGATTCATCAGTAATTGATTTTGCTTATAAGATTCATACTGATATAGGAAATACTATGATAGGAGCTTTTGTAAATGATAAGAAAGTTAATATAGATTATATTCTTCATAATAAAGATAGAGTAAAAGTATTAACTGATTCATTATCTTGTGGACCTAGTAATGAGTGGCTAGATTATACAAAGACTACTAATGCTAAGAGAAAAATAAAAGAATTTAAAAAGGTATAGATAAGACATACGGGGTTTATTTAAAAATAATAAATAACAGATATTATTATGGATTTAACATAAAATATGTGTTATTTTTGTTGTAAACAGACATTGATTATAAGGAGGCATATGCAATGAATAACGAAAAAGTAACAACAGAAATAATTGTTAAAGAGAATAGAGTAGGAATTTTGAGAATAAATAATGTTGATTATATTTCCTTGACAGACTTAGCAAAATATCAAAACTCTTCAGATCCGTCATTTACAGTTAAAAATTGGCTAAGAAAAATTACAACTATAGATTATATTGGACTTTGGGAGGAAATACATAATGTTAATTTTAATTTGGTCGAATTCGACCAAATTAAAAATGAATATGGCAAAAATTCATTTGCAATGTCACCAAGTCAATGGATTAAAAGAACTAATGCAATAGGAATAATATCTAAAGGTGGAAGATATAGTATTGGAACTTTTGCTCATCCTGATATTGCATTTGAGTTTGCAAGTTGGCTATCTCCAGAATTTAAATTATATTTAATTACTGAATTTGAAAGATTAAAAAGTAATGAGTCCTATCAACAAAAAATAGATTGGCAGGCTAATCGAATTCTTTCAAAATTAAATTATGTAGTTCATACTAATGCTGTAAAAGAATGCATAGTACCATCATTAACTGAAAGACAGATAAAATTCGTTTATGCAGAGGAAGCAGATGTTTTAAATGTTGCATTATTTGGAATGACAGCAAAGGAATGGAGAAATAATAATCCAAAACTTGCAAAAAAAGGAAATATTAGAGATTATACAGATTTATTACATTTAATTATTTTAAATAATTTACAAAATACTAATGCAGAATTAATAGAAAATGGTATTTCTCAGAGTGAAAGGCTTGTCAGATTAAATAGTTCTGCTAAAAGACAAATGAATGTATTGCAAAACAATAAAAATATACGTGAACTAGAAAATCTCCAAAAGCAAGTGAATGATGAAAAATACTTATCTACTGATAAAAACTAATTTAAAAACATGATATTGCAAAAGACAATTTTTTAATGTCATGAGAATAAGTAATACTGATTATATTTTTTAATGAAATCACAGAAGTTAAAATCAATGAAGTTTTCTATAGTAGATTGTGACATCAAATAGTGAAAAAAATTAACGTAATTAATATAATCCAAGTATAAATATAGTCATGATAGAAAATATATTAGATAGAGAAAAAATGTAAAGTATTGGACATCATGCTTGCTATTAAAATATATATTTGATATAATTTAATTGTCTAAAGAATGACGATACGGCTTACAGTATAAAACCGACTAAAGAAGCGATAAGGGAGTACTGATGAGTGTTTATCTGTGTTGAATACCTTTTCACTGACTAGGGATCCTAGAAGATAGACTATGTACACCCACCTATATATAAGTATAGGTTTTATCGTTCGAAGCCCCGCTTCTTTGGACTTTTTTTGTTTTCATAAATAATTATCCTTAGAATAGACTTAACTAGAGGAGGAATTTATGAAACAAATTATTTCATTTGAAAAAGAAATAGCTTTTAAGACGATGATAGGGGAAGTGACAAGCATTTCTCTAGAACATACTTTATCATTCCAAGGCCCTAGTACAATTAGTGGTGATATTATAGTTAGTGGTACTTATAAGATGACAGAAGCTTCAACTTTAGAAGAAGACTTTCAGTATGCAATTCCTGTTGATATTATGCTAACTAAAGAGTTAGAAGAAGATAATAGATCTATTACTATTCATAACTTTACCTATGATATTAGAAATGAAGATACTCTTCACTTATATATTGATGTTTTAGTTAAAGGTAGAGAAGTAATTGAACTTGAAGAAGATGAGGAAGAAGTAATAGAACCAGTTAGAGAAGAACAACATAAAATAGATGAAGAACAAGTAAAAGATACTACTAATGATAATAAAGAGTTACTAACAGATATAGAGGTAGAAGAAAGTCAAAAAGTGATAGATAATATAATGAGTACTGGTAAGAAAGAAGAAGAGGTTGCTATTGAAGAGAAGAAAGAAGAACCTGTTATAAAGAGTGATATTCAAGAAGAAGTTAAAACCACTACTGATACTAAGGTGATGAATTCTATCTTTTCAGCTTTTGCTAATACCGAAGAGACTTATACTACTTATTCTGTTTATCTATTAAGAGAAAATGATAGTATTGAAAATATTATAGAAAACTATGGGGTAACAAGAGAAGAACTATCATACTATAATGATTTAGATAATTTAAATGTTGGTAGTAAAATAATTATTCCGACAGTAAAAAAAGATGCAGCAACAAGTTAAGTACACCTTAGTCGGTAATAATAAAATAATAGAGTATCCTGATCAAATACTCTTTATTAAGGAAAGAACTAGTTATAATATAGAAGATGTCTATAAGTATTTAGATGACCATTTAGTAGATAATTACTTAAGACCAATAGAAATAACCAATAGTGAACTAATATTTCCTTATATAGAAAAGACTAGTTTAACGGATGATGAGATAAGTAAGAGACTTGTTTTAAATCTTGCTATTTGGCAGAATAAAACTACTACTTATAGAACTATTAATCTAGATGAGGTTAAGGAGTTCTATGAGGCTAAGAAAAAAGAGATTAACTATTTATATGCTTACTATCATGACCTTATTTTACAATTAGAGTCTAAGGTGTATTATCTTCCCGTTGAATACTTATTTTTAAGAAATAGTAGTCTTATTAATAATCAACTTAATCTAGCTAATCAGTTATTAGAAGAGTGGTATAGTATAGTAAAAAATAAGGAAAGAGAAAGATTAGTGTACTGCCATGGTAAGTGTTCACTTGATCATTTTCTACCTAAAGATGATGGTTACTTCATAAGCTTAGAAAATGCTCATCTTGGAAGTGTAACTGATGATATAGAATATTTATTTAGAAAGAACTTTTCTACTATTGATTTAGTAACTACTTATAATCTGTATCAGAGAAAGTATCCTTATAGTGCGGAGGAAAAGTTACTATTATTTGTTAAACTTGCTATTCCGGATAAGGTTAATATTTATCCATCTAGTTTAGAAACTAATAAAAATTTATTAACGTTTTATGATAGATTAATTACTTTTAATAGATTTATTCTAGATGAGAAGCAAGAGAAGAAAAACAGTAAGTAAAAGTTCTACTAACAATAAAATAGCATGGAGCCTTGTAACTAGAAAGACTAAAAGTATCGCTTGATAAAAAATAATTACGATAAAACAAATTAATAATCCTAAGTAAAGAAGACTATTTCTTCTTTTTTGTTTACAACAATTACATCTACAGAAGAAATTATGTTTACCACCATTATATTTCATAAGACCACCTCTTAGTTATATTTTATGTAAAGATAGACTTATTGATAGATAAAAGTTAGAAAACTAGTTGAATAACCACCTACTATATGATAGAATTAGTTTAAAGATAAGAGGAAGGTGATTAACTATGTCTATGATGACAATTAATGTGTCAAGTTTACAACTGGTTTATAGTTTAGTTACTTCTTTTTATCATGCATTAATAACAGGATAGAACAGTCTTATCTTGTTTTTTAGTGTATATAAAATAGGAGGAGTGAAAGAAAAAATGAACAACAAGAGACAACTACTATTATCAATAGGACTTGTCTTAATACTAGTTCTAATGATAGTAGGAATCAGTTATGCAGCTTTTAAGTTTGTAGGACTAGGTACTAAGCCTAATACTATTACAACAGGTGCAATAACAATGAAATATGAAGAGTCAACTAATACAATAAGTATGAATAATGCTCTACCAACAACTGATGCAACAGGAAAAGTAAGATTAACAGCAGGAGAGTACTTTGATTTTACTTTAGAAGGTACAATTAAAGGATCAGAAAACATCAACTGGGAGATAGCAGCAGAAGATGTAACAACAGCATCTAGAAAGATAGATGGTAAATATATAAAACTATATTTAACTAGTCTAGATGACACTGGTAATGAGAAAGAGGTAATGGCACCAACAGTATATAATACTGAATCAACAGAAAATACATATACAGGAAGACCTATTAATATGATGAGTCTAGCTAAAGGAACAACCTCTACAAGCTTCTCAACAAAATACCGTCTTAGAATGTATGTAGATGAGTCATATAACCCTCAAGGAGATGGAGGCAACTTAGCATTTAGTATAAAGATAAATGCTTATGGTAAGACAGGTAATGCTATGCCAAAGACTGGACCAGTAGCAGATGTATTACTTTCTGGAGTAGGTAATAATGGTAAAATTGATACCACAGATTCTGAACAAACATTTATCACAGGAACTGATCCTAACAACTACATCTGGTATAGTGGAAAGCTATGGAGAGCAGTATCAATTGATCCATCTGATAACTCTGTAAAGTTAGTAACACAGTGGAATATATCAACTTTTCTATATAATGCAGATGATAATACAGCTTTCCAAGGAAGCTATATGGAACAGTGGTTAAATGATACTTCAGTAGATGGTTTCTTAGGCAACCTAAGAGCACCAGATAAATTTATTAAAACCGATAGTGTCTGGAATGCCACCATGACGACAGAGGATACAAAACCTACTAAAACAACAATGGTAACTGATGTTGTAGGTTTATTAAATATTTATGAGTATACAATGAGTTATAAAAATGCTTCAAAGTCAACTGGATACTTAAACAATGGTTTATATTGGTGGACGTTGACACCATATAGTACCTCGTATGTCCGTGAAGTCGGTAGCGACGGCAACAACGGCGGCTACAGTAGTCCGGAGTATTCGAATGGCTCTCGTCCATCTATAAATCTAAAATCTGCCGTAAAAATTATAGACGGTGATGGAACAGCTGATAATCCTTACAGGCTTCAAGGTGATAATGATAGTCCAACAGGAACATTGTTATCAACAAGATATAGTGGTGAATATATAAGCTTTGGAACCGGCGAAAATAATCTGTATCGAATAGTAAGCCATGAAAATGGAACTGGTACTAAAATAACAAGTGCTATACCTCTAAAGGATAGTGGTAATTATAAAAAGATGTCTTTTGGAAGTAATGTAACATTTTCTAAAGATAATACAATAGGAACATTCCTAAATGGTGATTATTTGACAAGTGGTACCTATCTAACCAGTGACCAAGTAAATATGATAGAAGATAATACAACATGGTATTTGGGAACTGTAGGTAGTGGAACAAATTATAGATTGGCAAAATATCAAGACGCAACAAGTAGTAATCTAACAACATCAACTACTACTGCAAAAGTAGGGTTGTTAAGGTTAGGTGAATTAATGACAGGACAATTTGATAAACTTGGTAATAATACTGGTTATTGGACATTAACACCAATTGCAAACTTGTACGTCCGCTATGTGGGATGGCAGGGCAGCTACTCTGACTATGGTAGAATGAGTTCATTTGGCTCTCGCCCAGCTATGAATCTAAAATCTAATGTAGTAATAACTGGAGGAAATGGAACCAAGAATAGTCCGTTTCAAATAAAATTAGGATAGATTAAAACAGTCTAGAGTAAAATCTTTAGACTGTTTATTCTTTATAATAAAGATAAAATTATTAAGATACTGTTATGAATCATATGCATCATGATAGAGGTAAATACTGTATCAGTTTCATAGTCTGCTAGGGCAAAGACTAATCCTAGAGAACCATAGGGAATAATATAAAGTAATTCTAGGGGATTATTACTATTCATTACATGAATATAACCAAAGACTAAGAATGATATAATAGCAAAGACCCATTTCTTTTTAAAAATAGTTTGAAAAGTCTTTCTAAAAGTAATTTCTTCTAGAATAGGTGCGAATAATCCGGCTGCTATAAACATTAAGATGGGACTAGCTGGTATTAAACTTTGAACAGTTTTCTCATTAGTAGAATTACTAAGAGGAGTAAACATAGAAATTAATATGTTTGCTATCATCATAATGGCAAGTCCTACTAACCAGTATTTTAAACCTGAATCGAAACATTTACTAAAATTGTTTTTAAAAGTAAAAAAATCTTTCTTTAACTCTTTTCGGTAGATTAAATAAAAAATAAAGAATAAAACAATATCTGATAAAATAGTTAGTATTAAGAAATTTAAATCTGATATGTTCTTTAGATTAATATTTAGTATTAGAGCGAAGAACACCTTTATATAACTAGAACCAAAGAATAGTAACATAATAACAATTGCTTTTAAAATATAAATAACTTTCTCCCTTAAAGTATCACTCAAGTTAAATCACCTCACTATAAATATAATAGCAAAAGAGAAAAGAAAAAACTAGACAAAATTAAAATATTTCGATATAATTGGTACTAAGAAAGGAGTGGGAGATTAAATAATCCCACTCTTTCTAGTTGAAGGAGGAAGTATGGAAGAGAAAATTAAAAGCTTAATAAGTGCTGCTATTAGTGATCTTGACCTTAGAGTTAGTAGTGTTTATGACTCTAATGAAGAAGGTGTTAAGACTAGAAATATTGAACTGGATAGTGATAGTGTTATTGATGTAGAAAAGATTACTTTGGCAACTAAGATAATTAATCCAATACTAGATAAGACAAATTTATTAGATGATATCGATGTATTAGATATTCATTCTAAAGAGAAGGGAGAAGAAAATGAATAATAAAGAATTTTTAAGAGCAGTTGATAATATTGTTAAAGAGAAAAATATTGATAAAAGCATTGTCTATGATGCTATGCAACAAGCATTAACTTCTGCTTATAAGAAAAACTATAATACTAAGAATAGTAATGTAAAAGTATTAATCAATGATAAAACAGGAGAGATAAAAGTATATTCTTATCTAACAGTAGTTGAAGATGAGAAGATGACTAAAGATGAGTATGAAGATTATCTATTTGAACATTATACTGATGAAGATGAAGAAGAGGAAGTAGAAGATACTAATGAAGAGGAAGAAGAAAAAGAAAAGATTAGTTTCTTTAATCCTGAATGTGAAATTAGATTAACTGATGCTAGAAAGATAGATAAAAGCTTAAATATTGGTGATACTATTGATACTGAAGTTACTCCTCATGACTTTGGAAGAGTAGCAGCATCTACTGCTAAACAAGTAGTAGTACAAAAGATTAGAGAAGCTGAAAGAAATAGTATTATGGCTGAGTTTGGTGATAAACAAGATGAGTTATTAATTGGTACTGTTGCTTTAGAAGATACTGATAACTACTATATCGATTTAGGACGTTGTAATGGTATTTTACCTAAGAAAGATATTATTCCTGGGGAAAAGATAGAAATGGGTAGCCAATTAAAAGTATATGTTACTAAAGTTGATAATAATGGACGTAACTTACTTGTTTTACTTTCAAGAACTCATTATGGTTTTGTTAAACGTTTATTTGAGCATGAGATACCAGAATTTCGTGATGGAACAGTATTAATGTATGGAGTAGCAAGAGATGCTGGAAACCGTAGTAAAGTAGCTGTTTATTCAGAAAATAGTAATGTAGATCCAATTGGAGCTTGTATTGGGGAGAAGGGTAGCCGTATTGCTAATATAATTAATGAATTACACGGTGAGAAGATTGATATCGTTAAGTATGATAAAGATTCAGCAGTGTTTATTCGTAATGCTTTATCACCTGCTAAAGAGTTAACAGTATTAGTAACTGATCCTAAGAAACAAGAAGCAATAGTAGTTGCAGATGGTGATAATTTCTCACTTGCTATTGGTAGAAGAGGAATGAATGCTAAACTAGCTAGTCGACTAACCAGATACAATATAGATATTAAAACTAGTGAACAAGCAAGAGAGTTAGGAATCAATATCAAAAAAGAAGGTGAGTAAGCTATGAAGGTTAAGAAAATACCTTATAGAACTTGTGCCGTTACCGGAGAAAAACTAGAGAAAAAAGATTTGCTTAGAATTGTTAGAAATAAAGAAAAAGAGGTCTTTGTTGATTTAACAGGAAAGAAAAATGGTCGTGGTGCATATATTAAAAAAGATATAAATGTTTTAAATGAAGCTAGAAAAAGAAAAAGTCTAGATAGAAAGTTAGAATGTACTATCCCTGATAGTATTTATGAGGAAATAGAAAAGATAATAGAAAAATAAAGAAAGAGGTGAAGTGTATGAATATACAAGATTATGCTTTAGATATTGGTAAAAGTGAAGAGGAAGTTTTAGAGAAGATGAAGAGTCTAAAACTAATTACTACTGATCCTAATAGAGCTTTAAGTGATGATGAGGTAATTCTTCTAGATAATGCTTTTCAAGATGAAGAGGATTATGTACCAAGTGAGGATGTTAATAATGAGGTAGTAGAAGATATAGCACTTTCTATGAAAGCTGAACAGATTGCTTATAACAACAATTCTTATAATAAAGAAAATAAAAGGGCAGTAAAGAAAAATAAGAATAATAAACAATCAGCATCTAAGTTTAAGGAAGAGAGAAAAAAGATTTATAAGCATAGAGAAAAACTACAGAGTAATGAAACTTTAAAAGATGATTCTGTTCTTCTTTATAAAGATGGTATGACTGTTGGTGAAGTGGCTGAAGCTTTAGGTGTTGGTACTAGTGAAGTTATAAAGAAACTTATGGGACTTGGTATTTTGGCTAATGTTAATAAGACTCTAAGTTTTGATGATGTCGAAGTGCTAGCCTTAGAGTTTAATAAGTCTGTTAAGAAAGAAGAAACCCAAGATATCTCTAATTTTGAAAATTATGAATTAGTCGATAATGAAGATGATTTAGTAGAACGTCCACCAGTAGTTACTATTATGGGACACGTTGATCATGGTAAGACAACTTTACTTGATTACTTAAGAAAAAGTAGTGTAGCTAGTGGTGAAGCTGGAGGAATTACCCAAGCAATTGGAGCGTATCAAGTTAAATGTAAGGGTAAAGATATAACATTTATTGATACACCTGGTCATGAAGCTTTTACAGAGATGCGAGCAAGAGGAGCTTCTGTTACTGATATTGTTATTATTATAGTAGCAGCCGATGATGGGGTTAAACCACAAACTAGAGAAGCAATTGATCATGCTAAAGCAGCAAAGGTTCCAATCATTGTAGCTATTAATAAGATAGATAAACCGGAAGCTAATATTGATAAAGTAATGACAGGACTAGTAGATGCTGGTCTTACTCCTGAGGAGTGGGGAGGAGATACTTTAGTTAATAAAATATCAGCTGTTACTGGTGAAGGTGTTGGAGAATTACTTGAAAATATCTTATTAATTGCTGAGATGCAAGAGTTAAAAGCTAATCCGAAAAGATATGCAACGGGTGCAGTCTTAGAAAGTCAAATGGATAAGCATATGGGAAGTGTGGTAACTTTACTAATTCAAAATGGTACTTTAAGATTAGGAGATCCTATCGTTGTAGGTACAGCTAGTGGTAAAGTTAGAACTCTAAAGAATGATTTAGGACAAAATATTGTTCTAGCCACTCCTTCTATGCCTGTTGAAATAACTGGCCTTTCAACAACTCCAAAAGCAGGGGATAAGTTTATGGCTTTTGAAACAGAAAAACAAGCTAAAGCTATAGCTGAAGAGAGAAGTTTAAGAGAAAAAGATGCTGATACTAATCGTACGGGAATGACTCTTGATGATTTATTTGGCCAAATTAATGAAGGCTTAAAGGAAATCAATGTCGTTTTAAAGACTGATGTTACAGGTAGTTTAGAAGCAGTAAGACAGTCTCTTGAAAAAATTGATGTTGAAGGTGTTAAAGTCAATATTATAAGAGCAAGTGTTGGAGCTATTACGGAAAGTGATATTGTCCTTGCTCAAGCATCACAAGCTATCATTATTGGATTTAATGTAAGAGGTAGTAGTAAGGTTATGGATCTTGCTAAAGAATATGGTGTCTCTATTAAGACTTATGATATTATCTATAAAGTAGTTGAGGAAATGGAAGCTGCTATGAAAGGCATGCTAGAGCCTGAGTTTGAAGAACAAGTAACTGGTAATTTAGAAATTAGACAAATCTTTAAATTTTCTAAAGTTGGTTTAATAGCAGGGTGTCATGTTACTAATGGTACTATTAAGATGGGTGAAAATGCAAGAATTATTCGTGATGGTATTGTTGTATATCAAGGAAAGATAAAATCACTTCAAAGAGGAAAGGATAATGCTAAGGAAGTTAGCAAAGGAATGGATTGTGGACTTACTTTAGAAAATTGTCAAGATTATAGAGAAAATGATCAGATTGAAGTGTATGACTTAGTAGAAATTAAAAGATAAAAAAGAGTGAGAGATTTATTATCTTCTCATTCTTTTTATATCTTGATTAGAAACGCCAGTTATTTCAGTTATCATGTCATAAGATAGTCCTTTACTTAGCATAGTATTAATTATAGAATTTCTTTCCTGCTCAATTCCCTGACTAATTCCTTGACTATAACCATGCTCTATACCTTTTTTTCTACCA
>ENA-OUQF01001483-OUQF01001483.1-human-gut-metagenome-genome-assembly--contig:-NODE-1483-length-13888-cov-3.733753_pt1 | contig 13888 bp, 24 predicted proteins | sample MGYA00237947_ERZ548826 | MGnify/ENA primary metagenome ERZ548826 (study PRJEB26490, sample SAMN05194701) | human gut metagenome | biome: terrestrial biome; feature: human-associated habitat; material... | reverse complement strand
GTGCAATTCCCCAGCCAGCATTTTGACCTGTCAACGCTTGATACCTTATATGGATATCCAAGTCCGGTCGAACCACGACTTTGTCACCTGGCTTAAACCGAAGATTTTGCTCCACCTTATTTCTCTCCTTTACAAAAGTGATTCACAGTAACATTCGTTGCCAATTTGGTCAGAAAACATGTCGTCTGTCCAGTAGCGACCTCTTGCTTTGTATTTTTTACCATCGATTGTACCGACTATTTCTTCGATTTCGATAGTCTGTCCACAAAGTTCTATCATGTCTTCAGTTACAACATCTAAAACGTGCCTCCAAGGAGCGTCGTCCTTTACACCTGATCGCATCCAATAATACTTTTTAGGATCTAAATCCTGGCGGACAATAACGACATCGCCTACATGATATTTTGTATCTTGCAACTTGTGCCTCCTTATAACAAAGATTCGCAACAGCACTCATTGTCTGCAAAACCAGAAAACATGTCATCAGTCCATCTAAAATTATGCGTTTCTTCTACGATATAGTGCCCGTTAGAAGAATAATCTTTAATATGAACTAATTGCCCATGAAGTTCCGACATATCCAATGTCACAATGTTACTGTTGGCTTTTGGATAAGGACCAGACCTCATATCGTAAAAGGCACCATACTTAAGATCATCTCGAACTAAAACAGCGTCGCCTATTTTATATCGATACTCCATTTGACACCTCATAGAAGAGATTCACAGCAGCACTCTTTTTCGTTTGCCAAACCAACGAACATATCGTCTGTCCACAGAAATTTCCGATCCGTTTCTTTGATGACATATCGATTGCGACAATACTCAAGAATCGTGACGACTGTTCCTTCCAAAGCCTTTCGTGCACGGATCGAAGCTTCGCTCACACAAATCACATTACTAGGCGGATACCGACTCCCAGAGCGCATATAGTAATCTTTACACTCTCGAATATCATTGATCACCACAACACGATCACCCGGCTTATAACGATAATCCATTTAGCACCTCACAGTAGAGATTCGCAGTAGCACTCACTTTCGTCAGCTAGGCCAACGAACATCTCATCAGTCCAACACATGCGGCCACCAGTTTCTTTGATCCGATAACGTCCGCTTTTATAATATTTGGCAATCGTAACAATAGAGCCAGCGAGTCTTGAACGTTCTTCATAGGTCCATTTTACGGTTGTAGCACACCCATAACCCGGTCCAGACACCATACGATATTCGCGTTCTTTAACAAAATGATCAATTAGTCGGACCTTATCTCCAGGTTTATAAAGATAGTCCATCAAATCACCACTTTCAGAACTCGCTCAGTTGCCCCCTGCACCTTAACGATAAAACTGTTATGCTGCGTCTCAGAGAAGCCAACACCGGACAGCTGGTCATCCACGGACTGAACTGCCATCTGAGAACCCAGCGCCTCAAATACTCGCTTATGCTGCAACAGGTCTGCCTTCAGGAATTCATTGTAGAAACCATTGGGCTTTTCCGGATTGACGCAGTCTTTGAGCATGAAGAAGTAGTGACGATTACCATTGCCGGTCTGTTCGTCCCAGTAGTTAGGAGAGTACATTGCCACAGACACAGGTACAAACTGATTGGAATTCACACCCCAGATCTCGCGGGTGCTGGTAGAACTGGGCAGCAGCTCTTTGATAGAGAACTTGCCATCCTTCAGCGTGACTTTTGCCACGGCGACATTCTGACCACCATGCAGCGGCTTATCGTAGTTAAACGAGTAGATATTGCCATCGAACTCGATCTCGGCACGGAAACCAGTTTTACCGCCACGACTAGCAAAGCAGTTCACATAGAAGCTGTATTCGCCTTCCTTCATCTTCTTAATGTCAGGCCAGGTAATGTTCTCAACAGCAGCCTTATCCCGCGAAGGATGAGTGATATCCACATCCAGGCAGCCATCAGTACGAGGATTCCACTTATGGAAATAATAGATGTGATTCTTATCGGGTTCAATGCAATGAGCATCCTCATCGTTTTCATCCCATTCACCCGGCACATCGTTCCACTGAATCGAGAAACGCAGCACACCATCCACTTTACCGCCAGCAGCCTTAACGTTTTCGCGGATATCGCTGTCTGCCATATTGCCGGTATACGCCCAGCTGAAACCATTGGGCCACTTGAACATGCTTGGCGCACTCTTATCCTGAGGAGCAACCAGAGATACCATGTTCTTCGAGAACCGATTCTCCATGAACAGTTCCAGACCTGCCGCAGTAGGCAGAACTTCTTTGACGAACTTTTCGATGCCGATTTCTTCCGCACGGCTGAACTTCTTAGGGTCGGTACCCAGAGACTTTACCATTGCCTCAAACGGATTCACAGCGCCCATCACCCGAGGAGCAGCATCACGGTTGCAGAACAAGATGTTGTTTGCAGTGATGTCGTCCAGAGTAGCAAACCGGCGACCCAGACTGTTCATATAGCCCAACTCAGTGACGGTTTTCTGTGCGTCTTCCAGCATCTTCTTGGTAAAAATCGCCTTGGGACGCTTATAGTTGGCGGGAGCAACAATGGCCTCAAACGCAGACACAGCAGCATCCACATCCATGTCCTCGCTCAGGTTCACCAGCAGAGTACCGATTGCCGTATTGCGGATGCGAAGCCGGTTCATCGAAGCTCCGCCGGGAGCCATCCAAACATAAGCGGACTTCTTTTCATCGGGCAGACGATCATACACTTGCTTATCGATTTTGAAGCCACGAACCAGAGATTCAAACTCCTTGCCGCGATACAGGCTGTTCTGCGCAATCAGCTCAAGCACGGTGTCCACGGCATCCATGGTCAGCTCCTCCAGAGAACGCTTGAACACATTTGCGGAGTCACGCCACTGAGCCATCTTGGTAGGTACGTCATCGGGACGCACAATGAACCGCTGAGGAATCTCGACAGCGAAATGATCCCAGGTGTGAACCGCTTTATGATCAGCGTCATACTCATAGTTCATCTCAGTGCCAAACTTGCCATCAGAGATCATATTGCGGCTGACGTAATACGGATTCACAACGGCGCAGGTTTTCACATAGGCAGCCAGCGCATCCACAACCGGCTGATAAACATCGGACTTGGTATCGAAATCCCAGACGGTAACCATCTGACCATCCATAAAGGAAACCAGCTTACCGATGTTCTTTACGAAACGTCGGCAGCAGGAGCAATCATACTCACGACGCTTACGGAAGATGGGGTTCGTGCCAGCCGGGAAGCTGTCCAGATAGAGGTCATATAGCTTATCCTCATCTGCATTGGTGATAAACAGAGGTGCGCCATCCTTCACCATCTCATTGAAATGCTTCTGAATCAGAGTGCGGAATTCTTTGAAGTTCTCCATTGTTTTTGTTCTCCTTTTTAATTACAGTAAACTGTCACAAATACATTCGGTCGGGCTTTCAAACATCGACTCAGTCCATGACCATGGAATTTCCTTTAACATATAGAAATTATCGTCATCGACGTAACTCTCGATCTCATAGGTTTTGCCACCGTACTTGACCATATCGTCGTTACAGTAAAGGGTTCGATTGCCTGCTGAAGGGCCATACAAAACGGGGTAATCGCGGTCGCCAACCAGATCCGAACGGATCGTTACCAGATCGCCTGGTTGATACAATAAAGGTTCCATCACATTCACCTCACAACAAAGATTCGCAGCAGCATTCGTTTACCGACATCGGCTCAAACATTTCATCAGACCAGTACAGATGATCAGGGTCATTATCGATTTTGTAATAACCCATCTCATAAAAAATGATTTTGTGGACTGACCCCTTATATTTTCCGATATGATATACAGTCCCGGGTTCCCATCCAGCTTTGGGACCGGAGCGCATATAATACTGCATGTTTCGATCAATATCGTCGCGAACTTTTACGATGTCGCCAATTTTATACAGGTATTCACCTTCCATAATTCACCTCACAGCAGCGGCGTGCAGATACATTCGTTGGGCGCTGCGAACATCTCGTCCGTCCACCGATCGCACCCATAATCTTCGTCGATGTAATAGCGGCCATTGCGCTTGCCGGCAATATGAACCACAGTGCCAAGCCGCTGCGCCTGAGAATAAGTAAGGGTGGCACTGACATCATTTGCTCTGTAACCGGAACGCATATAATACTGAACACCGCGCTCCAGATCAGGCCGAACAAACACTTCCTCTCCGTTTTTGTACTGATAATATCTTGACATCGCTCTACTTCCTCCATTCCATTACAGCAGTGAATCGCAAACGCACTCGTCCACGACAAGCGGCTCAAACATCTCGTCAGTCCAGATGCAGCCATCGATTCCTTGTGCTTTGTAAACACCACGATATGGCTCAACTTCTTGAATGACGATCTCTTGTCCTGCGTATTTTTTCATCCAGGAAAGAACCAGCCAACACTGACCTTTATTTTTGCCAGATAGCATTTTATAGTCTTCATATTCCGAGAGATCAAGCCGAACGCGGACTCTGTCGCCCGGGTGATACATGTAATCAGTCATTCTGTTCCTCCATCATCGAACCAGTCCGACACACGATCAGACATTTCGTCCATTTTGTCCTGATCGGCCTTGACATAATGCATCGTGACACGCTGGCTGCTATGCTTAAACTTTTCTTGAAGCATCTCGATCGTTTGCCCAGATGTACCAGCTTTTTTCGCTGTCTGAAGTGCAGCCATTGCATAAGTTTTGCGCATAGTATGAGTGGACAGATCAATATCCAGCTCACACGCTTTCCCTGCTTCTTTCAAGATCCGATAGAATCCGCGCACTGTCAGAGGACCACCCTTGCGACTGCGAAACAGATAATCAGATTGACTGATCTCGAAATCCTGTTCATCGAAATAATCTTCCAAAATGTCAGCTGCCATCTTGGGGATCTTGCACACATTGCGCTTACGGGTCTTTTCTTCGATCAGTTCGACATGCTCTTTCACACTGCCATCCTGTTCGTAAACATCGGCCGTTTTCAGACTGAGAAGATCGCCACAACGAATACCCAAACTGCACCCGAACACAAAAATCGCCTTGTTGCGTAGACGAAACTTGGGGTCGCCGTTGGAAGCGAGATAATTCGCCAGTTTCTGGAAATCCTCTTTGGAACGGATTGGATCAGCAGGCGAAGGTTTGATGCGGCCATCCTTTGTATAAAGGCTGTTGGTTGGCTTTGTCTTGTGCCTTTTCTTGCGAGCGGCAGCCACGATGTCCCAAATCATTTCCTTCAGCTCGGCTTCGCTCATGGTGATGTGAGCTTCGGAACCAGGCTGCTGCGGGAACTGAACCACGCGATCCTTACACTTACGTGCCGGTTCTGCCATTGATCTTCATCCTTTCTATGTAAATCAATATCTATGTTGATGTTTTTCTCTATAACGCAGGTTATGAGTGTATAGCTCGTTATCGAAATCGTTGATCATGCGGCATTTCTCTTTGTACTGGTGTTGCTGTGTCAGCTCGATTTCGACGTACTGCTGGCGCTCCTGACAGTGATCGTGACACCCGGGATAACGCTTGGGAGCCACACAATAATGGCAGGGATTCTGCATTTTCAAATCATTCCAATCATAGTAAACTTTCGCAAACACAAGCAGCGCTGTATTTGTCCTGCGTCAGGAACATCTGGTCCGTCCAGGACCATCCTTCATCGTCCTCTTCGATGAGATATTGGCCATCAAAATATCCTGAGATGTGAACGGTCTTGCCTCCGAACTCTTTCATTTCGTCGACAACATTGTTGTATGTGCACCTACTAGGTCCAGACTCCATAAAGTAGTTGCATCCCGTTTTGAGATCTTGCTTTACGACCACTGCGTCGCCAACATCGTATTTGTATTCCATTGTTTACCTCACAGAAGAGATTCACAGCAGCACTCATTGATAGAAATAAACATCTCGTCGGTCCAGCCATAATCAAGCTCTTCCAGACTATATCCAGCTCCTCCGTCGCGAGGACCCAGAATCGTAAGAACCTTTCCAGCCTGATCTGCCATTTGATCAACCACATTGTAGGTGAAGTCCCCATTGTAGCGGCCTGACCTCATACGATAAACTTCACGGCAGTTCAGATCCGGGCGAACCATTACTTTATCGCCGGGCTTATACATCAATTCCATATTTCTACCTCATTTTCTTTTTTTATCAAAATCACTTTCTAAATCCGATGCTCTGGAAACGGGAGGACGCACGATCAGGGACTTCTGTCACGCGACCTGGCGCGTGACTTTCGTCCCGGATCGAAGGACGAGTGTTTCTTGACAAGGATTGGCTGAGGCCAGCTGCACGATCAGGGGCCTATGGCGGAGTGCAGCGGCCGGTTGCTGAAGTATTCTTCTTAACATCCGCCTTGGGCGTGATGCTCGCTCTTTTGGAACGATATACAAAGTGATTTTTTGTTTACTGATTACTGATCGGGTTCATCGAATTCGATTTGTTCGCCCATGGATGCAGCCGTTTCACAGACTTCATCAAACAGAACATCTCTGCCGGCTTCCAACATTGCCTGGTGAATGCGCGGCTCTGCGGCGGCCACAATGGTATCGCAGAAATTGGTATCGTCTGTGTTGATCGATTTCAGATTCAAACTTTCCACGATCTCTTTGACATCCTCAGGGCCCCAGAACACCAGTGCTCGCCGATCCTCTTCGTAGACCACCTCTGTTTCGATGCCAGTGGAATAGTAGATCATATCCGCGACCTTTTCGAGCTCCTTCGATGGAACCTTTCCATCCCGGCACATAATTTCAATCATAGATCATCACTCCTTGTGTATGTCTCCATTTTTTATGCAACAACGCCCTCTTTGGGACGAAGATCCTCTTTGAGCATCGCCATAATATCAGTGCCGAACTTTGCATTATAACGACGGATCAGCTCGTCGATCACCTCGGGCTCGACCATGTGGTAATAGTTGAGCTTGCCATTGAACTTTTGCAAATCTTCCAACTCCCAGGTTCTGCCGTGCTGCTTTGCATTGATATAATTCGTCATCGCCGAACGGAACATCTTAAGATTGCGCCAGCCAACCGTGATCTGATTGTTCGGATTCCACATCAAGCCAAGGCACCAGTTTTTGCTGGAGTGCCGGTTGCCGTAATGCGTTTTCGTTTCGTTCAGGGTAAACGGCGCATGGAAGAAGTTCAACGCATCCATGATGATCTGCTGAATTTCCATCGGGTCAAAGTGATGATAACAGCTGATGAGGATATCATCTGCATACCGGGTGAAAGTAAACTCGCGATCGATGCCGTCTTTTGCTTTGTAGCCATAGCACAGCTTGCGAGTGATACAGTGATCAAACGGAATCATCATCACATTGGTAAGCCACGGACTGATGGGAGTTCCCTGCGGCAGACTGTTGCGAAGGAAGCACAGGTTGACCGCCTTTGCCAGTTCATCCCGACCGCGTGCATCCTGCATGATCAGAGCGAATGGATAGATCACACTCATCATGCCGAGCAGAAAATCCGGTGTCGTGCTGGGGAAGAAACCATGGAAGTCGAACTTGACCGCCCAATGATTCTGATAGTTGACGACCTTTTTCATGCCGGTCGCCTCATCAACAACGGTTTTATTGTGACCAGCCTGATGCTTACGGACCGCATCGATAAAGCAACGATTGGTAATATATGCGAAAGCATTCGTGTGATAATCTGCGATCATAAAACTCTTCAGTAGCTCCCGCAGCTCAATCAGTGCATCAGAAAGAGTTTCATCAGGCGCATCAATGGGTCGCCAGCCGCCAGATTTCTTTGGAATCTCAAAGTGAGAATAGTGACTCGGGATATCGCTGGATTCAAGCGCCGCATACTTTACGTTGTAGGCCGCCAGCTTCTCGATCATCTCAGGAACATTGGTGATGGCGCGAAGTTTGGCGGTTAAATCGTTGCGGCACACGGTCATCGTAGATGTATTGCTGCCGCCATAGTGCAATGCTTCTACATTCTGGACACCGGCGAGGATCTCATCAAAAGTGATCTGCCGGGTCTTAGGAGGATTCAAATATGTAATGTACATTGTTTCTCCTTTATGATTTCATCGTGATCTAAATGGGTTTCTTGAGGCTAAGATGCATGCTGCAGGAGGTCCCGATCATGATTGGATGCTGGAATTGGCTATACAACTGCCTTCGGGCGACCCAAAAATGTGGTTTCGAACTCTGTGGTGGAGCCGTCGGCCGGCCCTACATGTTTAGTTTTGCAATGTTGATGCCTCAGGGGGAGGACCCCCTCTTATTAACAATTCGATACACTTGGCTTGGCCTAAGTGCGCTGTTTATAAAAAACAACTATTCATCACGATTTTTTATTTACGATTTTATCAGAACGCCATGACGCTCTCTTCGCCCAGAATGAACGGGGTTGCAACGATCTGCTTCTTCAGCTGGTTGCCTCCCACGAAATTGATAAAGTTCGTAACCGCCAGACAACAGATGAAACGAACGGTCGGTGCAACACCCTGAACGATGCCACATGCAGACACCGGCGTACTTACCTTTGCTTCCTCGTGGGTGAAGTTCATGGAGTTCTTCAGATTGTCGATCTGCTTGCGATCCTTCCAATCTGCCGACCAGCATTGTGCATCATACAGGCCAGTGCGGATATCGAACACGCCGAGCAGCTCAGGATTGTACTTGTTCTTCTCCAGGAACTGCTTGCGGATCTCGATGCTGTCCACGGCCAGGAACACATAACCCTTGACGGTTTCGCCCTGCCAGCCATTGGGCATCAGGACCAGATCCTCTTTGATATCAGGATTCACATTGCACAGGATGTTACCCACAGCTTCCACCTTGGGATGGGCGATATCCTGCTGGAAGAACATCTGGTTGACGATATTCTTGGGCTCGACAAAGTCCATATCCCACAGAGTGAACTTGGTCAGACCGTATCGTGCCAGCAGTTCAGCCACAGTAGAGCCGACCGAACCACAGCCGATGATATGAATGCGACCCTTAACAGACGCAGGGTCAAACACCATTTCGATTTTGCTCAGATCCATTGTTGTTTCCTTTCTTAGTCCTGAAATGCGTCAGCGTAGGGATAGCAGCTCGAATTCCAATTGTTCATCAGGTCGTTCGGATTCTCCTGATAATACTTCATCAGATTTGATTCGCTTCCCTTGCTCTTGGCTGAATCGATCTTAGGGGCGGCTCCACCCGTGACAGTTTTCAGCGCCGGGTTCGTCGTGGTTGCCGGTTTCGTTTCTGCTTTTGTTTTCGTGGACGCGGCTGCGGTGTTTGTGTTACCAACGAACGCGCCTCCCTGATAAGCTGTTGTACCCGCGCTGTAGCTGCCGGAGTAAGCTGCACCATTGTAGTTGCCGTTGTAGCCGCTGTATGTGGTTGTGACCGGCTTTTGGACGAGCGCTTCCGCCTGTTCGAGAAACCCTTTCGTATCGGCCTCTCCAATCGTCACCTTGACATCATCGCCGCTGTAGATAGCATTGTCCGCCATATCCACAACACGGACGTTATACTCCCGCCGCTTGTTCCAGATCATAAAGATGTAGTAGTCCTCAGAGCTCAGGGTCTCAATGAGATCCCACTGATTCTGCATATCCACGCCGCTGGGAGAAGTGCCCATGTTCACATGACTGTGGCCCTGGAACCGCAGCGTATTGAAGGATTCATCGTCCAGCTCATACAGCCAGGTCGTATACTTTTCCTGGTCCGTATTCACTGTTGCGCCCGTGACCTGCTGCGGATAGACCAGGATCTTGGTGATTTGGAAGTGAGTCTTATCAATGCGATTCACCAGACCGTGCCAGGCGACCTCGGTACTGAAGTGATCGATCAGGGCACACATCTCGTGATAAGCTTCCAGAGTGAAATTCACCTCGACTGCGTCCTTGGCAGGCCTGGAAAAATTCTTGTTGAAGGAGAACTTATCCGTCTGCAGATTACCCAACGCAGAAGCCTGTGCATAGAACTCCCGCAAAATCCCCTGGATCAGTTCGTCATTCATTTTAACCGGCTGCATACTTCAAACCTCCTTATGCCGTTTCATTGCTTTCGTTTTCCAGAATCTCAACCACCTGTTTGATGGTGTAGAGATTGCCGTCCTTATCTTCCAGACACTTCCGATTACTATAATCGCCGAACAGCTTTTCCATCATCCATTCGACGACCGTAGAATCCGTCCAGTTGATATAGGAAGAAGAAGTCACCAGCGTAGACAAAACGCCGATGTAATCACGACGAAGAGCCAGATCCTGAAGCATACCGCGATAGCCGCCGTAACAGGTAAACCGGTCGATATGCGGCTGAGGAAAACGATCCTTCATCAGGTCTTCTCGGTGATTCATGTTAGTGCTTCTGACGGCTTCGACGCGGCAGTCATCATAGACGATCCACTCGCAGTAGACGCGCAGATTGAACCGGTGCTCTTTCCAGATAGCCAGGAACAGCTTCTTGGTGAGATCCATATCATACGGACTCTCCTCGTAGATGTAGCTGGACATCTTATCCTGCTTTTCGACATACTGCTTAAAGATATCTTCGTTGTAGTCATTCAGATAGCAGTTCACGCCGACCCACAGCTGATTGCCGGACTTATCCAGAACGATGAGAGATTTGTTCGTCTTGAGGAAATCGACCAGCTCCTTCTCGTCGTCTCCAGAGTTACAGGCACGATTCCGGAGTACCAGAAGTTTCATCTGCTCTTCGTCTACCTGCTTCATGGCATTGCGGGCGCTGCTCATGTAATCATTGACGTTGTTCTCTGCCCGGCGGACACGTTCTTCCTGATCGTGGATCGAGCGGGTGAAGTTCTGACTGCAGAATCCCTTGAGCATGCTTTCGACTTTCTTGCCGTAGAAGTCATAAGCTGCGCAGATCTTGTCGATTGCTGCATTGAACTTGTCATACTTCTGCTCAGCCAGCATCTTCAGCAGATCAAGTTCGTCCCTGGTTGCCGGGTGATCCTTGAATACCCACGGAAGCAGACGAGGCAGGCAGCTCATCATCATCTGCATGACCTGGATTCTCTTAGGCGAAGGAGCGAACACCATGGTCGCCTGCTTGGTTTCGTTCTGATAGACCAGAGCATCACCGCTGCGATCGACATACAGAGAGACATCCTCAAGACGAACCCAGCCCGCCTTCTTGTAGTCCTCGTCGAACATTTTCACCTGCTTGATGTAATCGGCTGCTTTCTTGTTGGGGATGAAATGGAAATACAGACCGAGCTTGATCTTCGTGAACGGACCACGCTCACCAGCGTAATAGGCTGCTGTCAACTTCTCATCGTCCGGGAGCCGGATCTCGTTCTCGACCACAAGAGACTGCATGATGCCCTTGTTCTCGGGATCAGCGGTAAAGGTCGCCAGCCGCTCCTCGTTCATCACCGCCCGAAGAACGGTCAGGACGGTGTTATCTTCGGTTTCGAATTTGTTCCTGCTCTTGATGTCAGAGAAAAATTCGTTGCATTCGTTCGAGCCGAGCTTCGTCAGCAAACCAGTGAATGCCATAGTTACTTCCTCCTTAAATTCATATCTTGCATTTAAAAAAGCCCAGATACTGGACACATATAAGGCAGACTTTAACCGGCCTGCCAGCGGCTGCAATGCTATTTATCTGTTGTAACCAGAACAGATTTATATTCGGACTTTATTCGAGATTCGCTCGAACAGATTCAGGATCAGGCTTCGTTAATTCCTTAACGGGCGTTATCCATCTTCTGAACACAGACCAGATAAGCCTTCTCGGTGACGTGCATAGCGGCGAAGGTCTTGTCCATGTCGCCAGGCTGCAGAACACAACCATCAAGAGAAGTCTGACCAGTAGCGTAGTTGATATCGTTCTCCTCCAGGCACTGACGCAGGGTAGTGTCCTCGGTAACCATGACAGTCTTACGGTTGGTGTTGGTACCCACAGTGATCTTCAGCATAATTATGTACTCCTTTTTAATTTGAAAAATTTATTGTTGAAACGTCGGATTGACGAATCATCTAAAACGAATGCCGGACGTATTGCGCTGGAACATCCGGCGTGGAACCATCCCTTACGGGAACCTGATTGGTGGCGGCTTTACCAGGCGGCGCTCTTACTCAGCGGCGGCCTCGGGCTCAGCGTCGTTCTCGATGGTGATAGCAGCGTTCATAGCGGCCTCATCAGCAGCGATAGAGCCCATAGCCTCGGCGATCTGCTCCTCGATCTTGGTGCAGTTCACGATGGCCAGACCCAGCTTCTCACGAACGAACTCGTTGATCTCCTCGACGGTGGTCTTACCGTTGGGCAGCTCGATGCTCATGGTAGCGACCTTGGGAGTGGTGACGGAATTCTTTGCGAAGGTCACACCCATCTCATTGGCAGAAGCAGAACCGCTGACACCGATAGCGCAGACAGGCTCCTTCTCCTTGCCCTCGCCCTTGTACAGAACCAGAGCCTCGGGACGGAACTTCTTGACCTTCTTCAGGGTCTCGATGTCGTAAGCGGAAGTGACGAAAACGTTGTTGTACTTAACAGTTGCCTTCATAATATTGATCTCCTTTATAATAAAAAATGTTATGTAAACGAGCCGGTTTGCTCGTTATACCGTTGTTGTTAGTAGCTCTTTCATATCGTCAAGAGCTTCGTACAATGTGTCGGCCGACTGAATGAACTGGCCATTATCCGCCGACACGATTTCATAATGGCCGTCCACATACTTGATATGCATCCGTTTTCTCCTTTCATTTGACAGTGTAAAGTGTGTTTGGATGGCAAAAAATTAAAGCAGAGACTCGCAGCGACATTCACTGGTTGACTCTACAGGTGCCCACCAATCCTCATGCAGGTGCTCGATCAGGCGAATTTCTGGCCTGCTCCATGTGTACCCATCGCAGAGCTGCACCTGAAGACAATCGGTATCTTCTGTATACCCAACAACGATTCCCTCTTTACCCTCATTGGGATCATCAGGACCCCACGGAGACTCAAGCCTTACGCGATCGCCGATACAGAATTTTCTCTCGTCCATGTTACTCAGTCCTCTCTCTATCCATTTCTTTGACCTTGTCCACAGCATAATCAATCACGTCAGTGACATACTCAGTGGCGTTGTTGATGTTATCCTGTGTAAACATATCAGCAGCCAGCATCTTGTAACAGGTCTCCTCAGAAGGGATTAGAACACCTAATGCAATTGAAATCACGAGTCCAACCGCGAATCGTTTTGCCCACTTAATCGCATTAGAACGTTCTCTGGTATCATAGTTATTTGATGCCATACCTCCAAAACAAAGCGTACCAAGTGTTGTAGCGATTGCACAAAGAAAAGCAACTGCATCTACCGCATTAAAGATATCGATCCAATAGAACACCCACGGACTGATAATAGGATTCATACGGCGGTGCCCTCCTTACTTGAGCCCTTTTAAGATATTTTCCTTTAAGACTTTGCACAAGGAATCAGTGTATGCTTTCTTGGCTTCCTTTGACATCTTCGTGCTGTTGAGCCAATCAATGGTAGTGGTAATCATGCTGTTTCCAACCACTTCCATCACGTCGCCCTTGTCTTCTCCCGTGTCGAGAGTAATATCGGTCAGTACGCCGTTAAGAGGAGTTGTGCTAATAATCACTTTCATAATACATTGTCCTTTCGTCTTTTTATTGTTGATGTTCGAACATGGTGCGGCTAGAGGGACTTGAACCCTCACCCGAAGACCAGATCCTAAATCTGGCGCGTCTGCCAGTTCCGCCATAGCCGCATATAAATTAGGTACACCTGCACTCCCGATTCTCCAAGCAGGACAACTTCCATTCCGGACCACAATATCCGAAACATTAGGGCGCAACAAGGAAGTCGTGGCTATTTTATTGATCGTACTTTTACCACCATATACCTATTCCCCATTTTGTTAGAGACCTAATGGGCAAAGCTGTCTTGCCTTGCGGC
>ENA-OUQF01001482-OUQF01001482.1-human-gut-metagenome-genome-assembly--contig:-NODE-1482-length-13891-cov-11.380963_pt1 | contig 13891 bp, 9 predicted proteins | sample MGYA00237947_ERZ548826 | MGnify/ENA primary metagenome ERZ548826 (study PRJEB26490, sample SAMN05194701) | human gut metagenome | biome: terrestrial biome; feature: human-associated habitat; material... | reverse complement strand
CCCCGCCTCGCTGCGCTCGGCAGCCCCTTCCAAGGGAAGGGGCTCGCGTGGACACTCCCTTCTTCCTATGGAAGGAGGTGCCCCGAAGGGGCGGAGGTTGGATGGGGGAAGCGGGATGAAAAAGATTGGGGATATGCGTTTCAAGCAGGCGATTGACGGCAGCAGGTGAGCCCCGATTTTTTTTAAGAGTGATGCCCGAAAGCAGCATGGAAGACACAAGTCAATAAAGGCTCCCTATCCCTGACCACTGATTCGATCCTGACCACTGAACCCCTTCTCTCCTGTGCTATAATGAAACTATCAGCCAATAAATGAAAGGACGACTTCTAATGACGATACAGACGAAAAGAAAATGGATCCTGCTTCTCGCAGTCCTGCTCCTTGCGGCGGCGCTCTCGGTGGGCAGCACATCCCTTTGGAAAGCAGAAAAAGAAAAGCGGGGAGAGGGCTATGTAGCCGTCGTGCGCATCGACGGCGCGATCTACGGCGGGCCGGAGACGGACTCGATGCTGAGTGGCTCTTCCGGCTCCTCCTCCGAGGAGATCATGCGAGAGCTTCAGGAAGCCAGAAAGGATCCGCAGGCAAAAGCCATCCTGATCCGCATCAACAGCCCGGGCGGCTCGACAGGAGCGACCCAGGAGATCGCAGAAGAAATGGATAAGATCCGCAGCAGCAAGAAGCCCATCGTGATTTCCATGGGCGATATGTGCGCCTCGGCAGGCTACTGGCTGGCGAGCAAGGGAAATTACATTTTCGCCTCTCCGGCCACCATGACGGGCAGCATCGGCGTCTACATGGACTATACCAATATCGAAGACCTGATGGATAAGGTCGGCGTCAAGAATGATAAGATCAAGAGCGGCGCGCACAAGGATATCCTCTCCATGTACCGCCCGATGACAGGCGAAGAGCGTGAGATGCTGCAGACCATGGTCGATGACATTTACCACCAGTTCGTCCAGACAGTGGCGGACGGACGCCATATGGATGAGGAGAAAGTGAAGAGCATCGCCGATGGGCGCATCTTGACCGGCCGTCAGGCACAGGATCTCGGCCTTGTCGATGCCATGGGCAATTATTACGATGCGCTGAACTACGCTGCTTCGAGCGGCGGGCTCGATGTGGATCATATAGAGACCCGCTCGTATACGAATAGCGCAGTGACACTCCGCTCCCTCCTTCGCGGCGAAGCCGTCCGGCTCTCGAATGTCATGGGAGAATCCATGGCAGGGAGCATGAAAAAGGCATTGGTAGAAGGGGAAAATCCCACGATAAAGTGAGGAGTATTAGACTGGGAGACTAAGGGATATCAGAAGTCAGAGGTCTAAAGTCTGAAGTCTAACGTCTAACGTCTCCAAGTCTGATGTATCTGACTCTCCAAGACTTCCCCATATCATACATTCATTCCAAAGGAGCAACTCCATGAATACCTTTCTTGATCTTGTCTACTCGCTGATCGTGACACCGCGGGCGGCGCTCTATGACATCACCCGCGGCGAACGCCTTCGTGAAGCGGGGATCCTATGGCTCTTTACACTTTTCTTGACGGCGGTATCCGCCTTCTCAGAAGGACCGGGGCTTCTTGTCGAGTTTCTGGCCGTGCTTCTCTTTCTAGGGCTTTCCCTCCTTGTTCACAGTGCCGTGACCGACTACCTCTCCGGACTTCTCGGCGGGCAAGGGAGCGCGAAGGGCATCACCGCCGGATTCATGGCGGCATCGCTGCCACTTGCCTTTTCCGTCTTCTTCACACTGGCAGAAAGCATCGGACTTTCCTTCCTCTCCGGCATCGGTTCCTTTGCGATCTGCGTGTGGACCTTCGTCCTTGATGTCCTTGCGATCCGCGAGAACTATTTCTTCTCCACCGGGAAATCCGTCCTGATCGCCATCGCGCCCTACGTGATGCTCCTTCTTTTCCTGCTGCTTCTTGCTATGATCGGCGTCTTCGCCGCCGTGGCAGGTCTTTCGGAAATGGAAGAGATGCAGGAGCTCGGATCGGCATTGGGATCAATCTAAATGAGAAATGACATCGGAGGACAGAAGTCTGAAATCTAAAGTCTCCAAGTCTGATGCCTTTTCTTCTCTTCCAAGCTATGCTATAATGTGAAAAACGTAGCGAAGGAGCTTAACGTAAGTTACAGCTCCTTTTTCTGTGTGCCACCGGGAAATATCATATTTTTATGACATGTGATATAATAAACTCCGTATGAATACCTGCGGGCGATGCCCGCATTTCTATAATATCTGATTCTGCGATCGAATCGCATTTCCCTTACTCATAATAAGAATAAGATTCTCTGGCCCATGAGCAGAGAAAGCAAGGCGCATAGCCTTCTTTCAAAGACAGCCCTGATGGAAAAGGGTGGCCCGGAGCGGCAGAGCATTCCAAAGAAATACGCAAGGAGGAATACCGTATGTGTGGTATTGTAGGTTATGTGGGCAGCGGCGAAGCGTCCCGCTTTTTGATCGATGGGCTGAGACGTCTCGAATATCGCGGCTATGATTCGGCTGGCATCGCTATCTATGACAAAGGTACGATCTCTATCGAAAAGAAAAAAGGTCGTCTGGCAAATCTGGAAGCTGCATTGAAGGCGCATCCGCTCACCGGACACATCGGCATCGGGCATACCCGCTGGGCGACGCACGGGCAGCCATCGGATCGGAATGCCCATCCGCATGGCGACTGCCATAATCATTTCGTCATCGTACACAATGGCATCATCGAAAACTACATGACGCTCAAGAAGCAGCTGATCGACGAAGGCCATGTATTCAAGTCGGATACCGACACCGAAGTCGTGGCACACCTTCTCGAAAAGATGGATGACGGAGACTTCTTCTCTACCGTCCGTAAGGTCCTTTCCGTGATCGAAGGCTCCTACAGCCTCGTCATCATGGATAAGGCGGTGCCGGACACCATCATCTGCACGAAGAAGGACAATCCGCTCATCATCGGCCTTGGCGATGGCGAGAATTTCATCGCCTCCGACATCCCCGCCGTCATCAACCATACCAGAAAGATCTATATCCTGGACGACTGCGAGCTGGCCATCGTGAAGAAGGATGGCGTTTCCCTCTTCGATGCCGAAGGCAAGCCGATCAAAAAGGAGATCCAGGAAGTCAAGTGGAGTGCAGAAGCTGCTGAAAAAGGCGGCTACCCGCATTTCATGCTGAAGGAGATCTATGAACAGCCCAAGGCTGTCCACGATACCGTGCAGCTCCATCTCAATAAAGACGGCTCTGTCAATTTCGACGATCTCGGCTGGACGAAAGAATGTCTCTCCGGCATCGATCACATCCTGATCACCGCCTGCGGCACGGCGTACCATGCCGGCCTCGTTGCGAAGCACTACATCGAACGCTTCGTAAAGATCCCCGTATCTGTAGAGATCGCTTCCGAATATAGATACAGCCGTCCGCTCACGACCGATAAGACACTCTGCATCGTAGTCAGCCAGTCCGGCGAGACCATCGACACCCTGGCGGCGCTCAAAGAAGCGAAACGTCTCGGCGCGAAGAGCCTCGCCGTGACGAATTCCATCGGCTCCTCCATTGCGCGTGAAGCTGACAATGTCGTCTACACCCTGGCAGGCCCGGAGATCGCCGTCGCTTCTACGAAAGCCTATACCACCCAGCTCGTGGCGCTCCTGCTCCTTGCCCTCTACATGGGCCAGCTGAAAGGCACACTGAAGCCCGCACTCATCCAGAAGATCACCACCGCACTGAGAGATCTGCCGGATCAGATCGACACCGTGCTTGATGAAAAAGAACACATGGCAGACGTCGCTGAAAAGCTCATCAAGGCGAATGATATTTTCTACCTTGGCCGCTCCATCGACTATGCGATCGCCATGGAAGGCGCACTGAAGCTGAAAGAAGTCTCCTACATCCACGCGGAGTCCTACGCGGCCGGTGAACTGAAGCATGGCACCCTCGCCCTCATCTCGCCGGAGACCCCGGTCATCGCCGTAGCGACACAGGACGATGTCAGCGCAAAGATGTACAGCAATATCCAGGAAGTCCGCGCCCGCGGCGCCGAAGTCCTCGGCATCGGCTTTGTCGATGACACAGAGATCGCGAAGTACACGACTGAGACCGTCCGTATCCCGAGAGTCGATCCCTTCATCGCACCGATCCTCGCCGTCATCCCGATGCAGCTCCTCGCTTACTACACCTCTATCAAGAGAGGAAATGATGTGGATAAGCCGAGAAATCTCGCAAAATCCGTGACCGTAGAATAATAGAACCAGAAACCGCTCTGCAAAGCCTGTCCTCGCAGAGCGGTTTTTGTTTGCGCAGAATGCAAGCGCGGCATTTGTGAGAGTGCCGTTGTCCCCGACACAAAGCCTTCCCCTCGAGGGGAAGGTACCCCGAAGGGGCGGATAGGGTACTAGCGGTATGAAAGAGAGCGGGAGATCGTCACAAGCGCGCCATTTACGAGAGTGCCGCTGTCCCCGACATAAAGCCTTCCCCGCGTGGGGAAGGTGCCCCGAAGGGGCGGATAGGGTACTAGTGGTATGAAAGAGAGCGAGAAGATCGTCTCAAGAGCATCGTATACGAGAGCGTCGCTATCCCCGAAACACAGCCTTCCCCGCGTGGGAAAGGTGGCGAGCGAAGCGAGCCGGATAGGGTTCTGGCGGGATGAAAAAGAGCGAGGGAGATCGTCTCAAGTACGCCGTTTGCAAGAGTACCCTATCCACCGCTGCGCGGTCCCCTTTCCCTGAGGGGGAAGGCAAAGAGGAGGCGGCTTCGCCGCCCCAAAAGGAAGCCAACCCCGCCTCGCTGCGCTCGGCAGCCCCTTCCTGTGGAAGGAGGTGCCCCGAAGGGGCGGAGGTTGAATGGGGGAAGCGGGATGAAAAAGATCGGGAAAGATCGTCTCAAGTGCGTCGTTTACGAGAGCACCCGAGCGCCGCTGCGCGGTCCCCCTTCCCCAAGGGGGAAGGCTACGATACGAGAATGCCGCTTTTCTCGCATTGTCAGAGCGAATACACGCATATGTGGAAAAAAGAATAACGACGGACAAAGCCTTCCCCGCGTGGGGAAGGTGGCGAACGAAGTGAGCCGGATAGGGTACTAGCGGTATGAAAGAGAGCGGGAGATCGTCTCAAGTGCGCCATTTGCGAGAGTGCCGCTGTCCAAGGCACAAAGCCTTCCCCTCGAGGGGGCGGAATCTGTCACGACCGATTGCCTGTCGCGTAACGATCTCATATAATAAAGAAAAACGTACAGAAGTGAGGAAAAGACGATGAAACTGCAATATGGCAATACCTGGTGGGGAAGCGAGTGGCTGAAAGCACTTGAGGAGGCAGACCATGCGAACCGTCTGCCGCGCGGGCGGGTGTATGCACGAGGCGGCGCGGTCATTTCCATGCGCCGTGAGGGGGAGACGCTGACCGCAAAGGTGCAAGGGACGCGGCGCACGCCCTACCATGTCACGCTGACGCTCCCTCCTTTTCCGGAAAACAAAGTCCAGGCCTTTCTGGATGATGTATCGCGCCATCCTTCGATCGTGACGAAGCTCCTGCATCGAGAGCTGTCACCTGCTGTCATGGAGCTTGCGGGAAAGGCAGGGCTTTCCCTATTCCCTTCCTCGATGAATGACATCGAGATGCATTGCAGCTGTCCCGACTGGGCGCACCTCTGCAAGCACATCGCGGCCGTCATCTATGAGGTGAGCCGTGCCATCGACAATGATCCTTTCCAAGTCTTTTCCCTGCATGGCGTGTCGCTTGTGAGCGAGCTAAAGAAGCGGCATGTGACGATCACAAATGAGATGTCTGCCAAGATCCCGCGCTGGGGTGACCTTGTGAAAGGGGAACTGGTCAAGGATATGGCACTTCCCATGGCAAAGGAAACGGCGGAAATTCCAGATTTCACGAAGATCAAAAGCCTCTTTTCCCTATGGATGCGTGTGCTTCCCGCTTCGCCCGCTTTCTACGGGCGCGGCAGCTTTGGCCGTGTCTATGAAAAGACCATGACGGGCGTCAGAAAGACCGCAGAGAAAGCGCTCTTTGATTCGTCAGCCGTTTACGTCGTTGGCGGCGGGAAAGACAGCCTGGAGCTTGCCTCCGTTTCTTCCGTGCATCTCGTGATCGAAGGGCTCTCCGAGGGGAAGCTCTACACAGATCGCGGCGACTGGTGGCCGATGAGCCGTTTCCTCGCTGCTCTTCTCGATATGACGGAAGAGGAAGCGGCGGACAGCTCTTACACCGTGCGCGCCTTCCGTGAGGTGGTGCTGCTCGCTATACACCTTCTCCGTACAGGAAATGCCATCCCCGAGCTGGTGCGTGTAGATGAGAATGCGCTCTCCATCCGCTGGATGCCGACCGAGCAGGACGCAGGTACGGCGGAAGCCATGGGGATCCTCTCGAAATGGGTGACCCCTTCCATGGTAGAAATCGCGCGATACAGAGAGAAGAGATGCTTTGCCAGAGAGCCTGCCGAGGCGGCACTTTCACTTTTCCTCACGCACTTGATGCAAAACATGGCGAAGAAAAATTTCGCAGACGACCCCATCTATGATCTTTTCTTCATGGGGGAGCCACTGATGGCGCGGGAAGGAAGGCCGCACCCCGAGGCTGATGGCATCGCATCTTGGCTATCCTATTTCCACCTGAGCGCCGCCCGCTGGCAGCCCGTGCTTCTCGTGTCAGATGATCCGAAAACAAAAGCCTTCCATCTGGACCTCTCCGTCGTAGACAGTGAGGAGAGTGAAGGAAATGCGCTGCCGCTCGCGGACGTTTTTACAAAGAAAGATTATGATGCCTGCCGCTACCAGATCTTAAAGGATATGGACCTGCTTTCTTCCCTCGTGACCGGCATGGAAGACTACATGGACAGCGAAGGAAGGACACCGATCTCCTTCACGGCGGAAACCTTTGCCCCTTTCCTTTTGGAAGCCATCCCGGCCATGCGTCTTCTAGGCGCGCGCGTCATCCTGCCGAAGTCCTTGCAGCACCTCATCCGGCCGAAGAAGACACTCCGCCTCAAAAAGAAAGAGGAGGGAGCATCGCATGCACCGTCTCTCCTCTCTTGGGAAGACATGCTCGACTTCGACTGGCAGATCGCCCTAGGGGACGAGCGGATCTCCCCGGAAGATTTCGAAAAACTATCCGTCAAAGCAGGCTCTCTCATCGCATTCAAGGGACAATACCTCTACGTGACCGAAGCAGATCTGAAAAAGCTCGAAAAAATGTGGCAGCGTCCCGCCTCCCTCAAGAGGGAAGAGCTCCTCCGCATCGCCCTCGAGGGCAGCTATGAAGGCGCGGAGATCACCATGACGAGCGAGGTGAAGCGACTGCTCTCCTCCATGAAAGAGGGCGAGCCCGTCGCACTGCCGGAAAATGTATGTGCGACACTTCGCCCCTACCAGAAGCGCGGCTATGCGTGGCTTTACAACAACAGCCGCCTCGGCTTCGGCAGCATCCTAGCCGATGATATGGGCCTTGGGAAGACCCTTCAGGTCATCACCTTCCTCGAAAAGCTCCGCGAAGAAGGACGCCTTGCCAAGAAGAAAGCGCTCATCGTCGTGCCAACGAGCCTTCTCTCCAACTGGCAGGAAGAGATCGCCCGCTTCGCACCTCTCCTCACCGTTTTCCTCTACTATGGCGCCAAGCGCAGCCTCGCCGATTTCCATGGGGACATCCTTCTTACCACCTATGGACTCCTTCGAAGCGACCAGGAGCTTCTCAAAAAGAAGAAATGGGAAGTCTTCATCATCGACGAAGCGCAGAACATCAAGAATCCCGACACCGCCCAGAGCCGGGCCGTCCGCAGCATGAAAGCACCCATCCGCATCGCCATCTCCGGCACCCCCGTCGAGAACAGCCTCAAAGAATTCTGGTCCATCATGGAATTTACCAACAAAGGCTACCTCGGCAGTGCGAAGACCTTCCAGATGCGCTATGCGAATCCCATCCAGTACGAGCAGGACAGAAAAGCAGCGGAACGCTTCAAAAGCATCACCGCGCCCATGCTCCTGCGCCGCCTCAAGACAGACAAGACCATCATCAGCGACCTTCCGGATAAGCTCGAGCAGGACGAGTACACCCTCCTCACCCCCGCGCAGGCCGCCTTGTATCACCAGACCGTCGAAGAGAGCCTCCGCGTCATCAGCGAGCAGAAGGACGGAGACAAAGCCTCCCTCTTCAAGCGCCAGGGCCTCGTTCTGCAGATGATCCTCGCCCTGAAGGAGATCTGCAACCATCCCGCCCTCTTCACCAAAGAGGACAACTGGGACCCCGCCCTCTCCGGCAAAGCCGAGCGCCTCCTCGATCTCGCAGAAAGCATCCAGGCCAGCCGTGAAAAGGCCCTGATCTTCACCCAGTTCAAGAGCATGGGCAACAAGCTGGCAGATTTCCTCGAGAGCAGGCTGGGAGAACGTCCGATGTTCCTCCACGGCGGCTGCTCCCTCCGGGAGAGAAAAGACATGGTGGACCGCTTCCAGACAGACCCGAAGGCGAGATTCTTCATCCTCTCCCTGAAAGCCGCCGGCACCGGCCTCAACCTCACCGCCGCCTCCCATGTCATCCACTACGACCTTTGGTGGAATCCCGCCGTAGAGTCTCAGGCGACAGACCGCGCCTACCGCATCGGACAGAAGAACAACGTCCTCGTCCACCGTTTCATCACCAAGAACACCTTCGAAGAAAAGATCAATGAGATCATCCAAAAGAAAAGATCCCTCGCCGACATGACCGTCTCCGTCGGCGAAAGCTGGATAGGAAATATGACGGACGATGAGCTTTCCAAGATATTCCGGTGAGAGGCTAAGAGACTGGGAGACTAGGAGACTAGTATAGCGATTTGTAAACTTCTTGACTTAGTGAGAAGTGGCGGAATGTCTTGGCTCCACATCGGGGGAGCTGCCCGGAGGGCTGAGGGGGCAGGACTACGGTATATCTAACATTGTTCGATGGCCGTTGGTATGCCCATCTCGCTACGCTCGAAATGGCGTCTCACTGGATTTTAGCGTCGCTACGCTCCTAAAAATCCAGTTCGCTTGCACATTATGCTTTCGGCACTTCCCCCGAAGAGGGAAGCAAGTCGCTACGATGCTAATTCTGACTACATTTGTATTTCGATCGAAAGTCCTCTTAATCGAAATACGCAATACTAGGAGACCAAGAGACTAGACATCAGAGATCAGACGTCAGAAGTCTGAAGCCTAAAGTCTAAGGTCTGAAGTCTACCGTCTCCAAGTCTTTAAGTCCCACATACATAAAAAGAGCATGCCGACTAAATGTAGCATGCTCTTTTTATGTATCATCATAATGATATCGGCAGGCAATGATGATGATCTGATCCATTTCCAAAGCATAGATTAACCGGTCCTTTTGATTGATCCGGCGGCCCCAGAAATCAGATAAATCCCCTGTCAGTGGTTCGGGCTTTCCGAAGCCCTCATTACCATTTCTCTCGATATCTTTCAAAAGCATATTGATTTTACGCAGCGTCTTTCGGTCCTCCGTCTGCCAGTACAGGTAGTCTTCCCAGCCAATATCCGTGAATGCTTTATTCATCTTCGATCAAGTCTCTCTTTTTACACTGCCCTGCCTTGGCTTGTGCGATACTGGTGAGAAGCCTGTCGTAGTTTTTCTTCGAAGCCCGCACATACAGGTTTTCCATCAGATTGTTATACGACTCCTCTGACAGTACGACCACATTCCGGTTGTCCTTGCGTGTGACGATAAGCGTTTCCATATCATCGCAGCAAGCATCGAAAGCATATTTCATATGGCTGCGGAGCGTGGAGTAATTCATGGCAATCATGTCAATACCATCCTTTCTTGTACCATTTTCTGTACTTATTATAGAAAGAAATCAGATTTTTAGCAAGCAGAGGGACTAAGAGACTAAGAGACTGAGAGACGTCAGAAATCAGACGTCTGAAATCTGATATTTGCAGTCTGATGTCTCGGTATCTTTCATCGACAAATATTTACAGACTGGCGGCTTTCTTTCTGCGCTTTATAACAAAATATGATATAATATGAGCGTAAAAATGCCACAGAGAAAATGACAAACCGAGCGCTTCTTTACGGAATTTTCGTAAATGAAAAATTTTCGGAGGGGAGAACAATGAACCCAACCCCTTTTTTAGACTAGGAGACTAAAAGACTTGAAGACATCAGACATTTGATGGTGATTGTTATTTTTCCAGTCTCGCAGTCTTCGGATCTAAAGTCTCCAAGTCTAAAGTCTAACGTCTCCAACTTTATCAGCCCTCAAGTCTCGAAAGGATCACCTACATGAACTATCGCCGTATGATCGTCTGGCAAAAGGCTATGCAGCTCATAGACATGACATATGACGTAGTCTGGCGATTACCATCGGAAGAACTTTATGCCCTTTCCTCACAAATGAGAAGAGCCGTTGTCTCCATTGCCTCGAACATCGCGGAAGGTGCAGGAAGAAATACAGACAAAGATTTGCGGCATTTCATGACTATAGCACGTGGCTCAGCCACAGAACTGGAAACCCAGTTTTTGATCTGCCAGAGACTGCATTATATGACAGAAGAAGAAATCCGCCCCTGCATGATGCTACTGGATGAAATTATACGAATGCTGACTGTACTTAGTATACGAGGAAAAGCAGATTGAGAGACTGGGAGACTGAGAGATTAAAAGACTTGAAGACATCAGACATCTGATGGTGATTGTTATTTTTCCAGTCTCGCAGTCTAAATTCTCCAAGTCTAGCGTCTCCAAGTCTAAAGTCTCCGAGTCTAGTGTCTCTAAGTCTAAAGTCTCCGAGTCTAACGTCTCACAGTCTCATAGTCTCATATACAAGAAAGAATACCACCACATGAACAACCCTAAACACCACCATTCCATTTCCTGCGCATCCGGCGCCGCATTTTTCTACCTCATCGGCGACTACATCGCCCTCGTCTTGGCAGGGATACTCTCCCTTGCCATTCGAAACCTCTTGATCACCCACACCACCTATCATATCGCACCCATCTACCAATATTTCTGGGTACCGCTGGTCTACATGGCCTTTATCCTCTATGAGGGACTCTATGGGAAGCGCATGCTCATCTACCAGATGATGAAAAAATTGTTCCGGGCTTCCCTTGGCGGTACCGTCTTCTCCATCATCCTCATGTTCCTTGCGCAGGTGGCGGGGGACGTATCCCGTTTCTACGTCATCCTCTACACCGCGATTTCCTTTGCCCTGCTCTGTCTCTTCCGTGTCATTCTGGCGAAAGGGATGAAGAAATCGAAAGCTTTCCAGATCCCCATCCTCATCGTCGGGGCAGGAAAGACCGGCGAAGTCATGGCACGCCAGATACAGAATGATACCGGCATGCGCTACCGCATCGTCGGCTTCCTCGAAGACCATGAGCCCTACGACAAGTCCTGCACCATCCTTGGCGGATTTGGTGACATGGAGCGCGTCATTCGTGATACCGGCGTCCAGCATGTCATCATCGCCGCCCCCGGCATTCCGCAGACACAGCTCTCTTCCCTCATCTATCAGGCACAGACCCTCGTGAGGAATGTAGGCGTCGTGCCGAACCTTGTCGCCGTCCCCATGTCGAATGTGACCGTAGAGTCCTTCTTCGATGCGAAGATCATGGTGCTCCAGATCCGGAACAACCTCGCCCGGACATCGAACCAGATCGCCAAGCGCCTCTTCGACCTCGCCGCCACCATCTGCGGAGGCCTTCTGATTTCGCCGATCCTCCTTCTCATTGCAGCATGGGTCTATCACGACTCTCCGGGACCAGTCATCTTCAAACATCGCCGTGTCGGCAAAGATGGGAAAGAATTCAACTGCTACAAATTCCGCTCCATGTGTACGAATTCACAGGAAGTCTTAGACCACCTCCTCGCGACCGATCCGGCGGCGAAAGAAGAATGGGATAGAGAATTCAAACTGAAGAACGATCCCCGCATCACAAAGAGCGGCGCCTTCCTTAGAAAGACCAGCCTCGATGAGCTGCCTCAGCTCCTGAATGTTCTCAAAGGTGAGATGAGCCTCGTCGGTCCCCGTCCCATCATCCAGAAGGAAGTTCCGCGGTATGGGAAATATATCAAGGAGTACTACTCGGTCCTCCCCGGCATCACCGGCATGTGGCAGACCAGCGGAAGAAGTGATATCGACTATCCCGAGCGCGTACAGATGGACAGCTGGTACGTGCATAACTGGAGCGTGTGGCTGGATTTCGTGCTCCTCTGGCGCACCATTGCGGTTGTCCTGAGCCATAAAGGGGCGTATTAGGGACTTTGAGACTTGAAGACGTTAGACGGCAGATATTAGATTCCAGATATCAGAAATCTGAAGTTAGACGTCGGATGTTAGAAGTCTAAAGTCTCAAAGTCTGAAGCCTGATATCTGAAGTCTCCAAGTCTAACGTCTTCAAGTCTCCATTTCTGATACCCTATCCCAAAACTAAAGCTGAAAGTAGAGAAAGCCTATGAAAGGACCCATTCGCATACTCCAGGTCATCGGCATCGCCGCCGGCGGCGGGGTAGAAGCTGTTATTTTGAACTACTACGAGCACATTGATCGCAGCAAAGTCCAGTTTCCCGTTTGAGCAAATGTTTTGCAGAAGACGGATGATACGGCAGTTGCGAGTACACAAGCAGTGCTTTTTTCTCGAACGGATTAGCATAGATGCTTTTTTCTGTATCCTGAATAGGAGATATGTGCATGACTGAGTATTATCAAAAATCAAAAAAATCAGATTGTGTCTTGATTATTCCTATCTATTACCCTGACCGGAAATGGAATGAATGCCTGCGAATGCTCAAGAAGCAGAAAGATGTTCATTTTGATGTATATATTGTCGATTCGGGATCCGATATGAAAGCCTATAAAAAAGACCTGGCTGGATTGTCCTATGAGATGGTAAAAACAACACCTGATCAATTCAATCACGGTCGTACACGGCAAGAAGCGGCAGAAGCCTGTGCTGACTATCCATTTCTGGTTTACATGACCCAGGATGCTATCCCAGCTGATGAGTACACCATCCGGAACTTATTGGATGCCTTTGATGACATCAAGGTGGGTTGTGCTTACGGCAGGCAGCTACCACACAAAGATGCCACCGTATTGGCGGCTCGTGCGAGGGCTTTCAACTATCCGGCGGAGAGCCGAGTAAAGAAACTTGAGGATGTGTCGCAGCTCGGGATCAAAGTTCCGTTTATCTCAGATACTTTTGCAGCCTATCGCCCGGAAGCGCTGCGCCAGATAGGCGGATTCCCATCGGATGTCATACTGGGTGAAGACAATTATGTAGCAGCGAAGATGGTGCTCGCCGGCTGGTACAATGCGTATTGTGCGGAAGCGAAGGTGTATCATTCTCATAATTATACGATTCTGCAGGAGTTCCGGCGGTATTTTGATACCGGAGCTTTCCATGCCATGGAACCGTGGATTCGGAGTTCCTTCGGACAGGCGGAAGGAGAAGGCGTTCGTTTTGTTCTGGCAGAATTGATTTATCTCATGAAGCATAAGCCGTTTCTGGTGCCATCGACATTTTTGCGTGATGGATGTAAGTTCCTCGGTTACAAGCTGGGGATGAATTATCGACGGCTTCCTGCTTCGGTTAGAAGAAAGTGTAGTATGACGAAGAGGTATTGGAAGTAGAGGTAATTTATGGGAGCTAAGGTTATATTATTGAGGTCTCAGGATATTTTTTCTGACAGTCGTGTTTTGAAATATGAAAGCCTTTTGAAAAAGGAAAACATACCATATGCTATTGTTGGATGGGATCGAAAAGGTTTGAATTTAAAGCGCGAAAATACTTTTTTTTATAAGAGGAGAGCAGGCTTTCAAGAAGGGGAAAAAGCAATTGTTAATCGTGTTTGGTGGACTTTTTTCTTATTTAGATTTCTTTTCATGCATTTAAAAGAATATCAAATTATTCATGCATGTG
>ENA-OUQF01001481-OUQF01001481.1-human-gut-metagenome-genome-assembly--contig:-NODE-1481-length-13894-cov-3.254065_pt1 | contig 13894 bp, 8 predicted proteins | sample MGYA00237947_ERZ548826 | MGnify/ENA primary metagenome ERZ548826 (study PRJEB26490, sample SAMN05194701) | human gut metagenome | biome: terrestrial biome; feature: human-associated habitat; material... | reverse complement strand
ATTGCAGTGCGTCCACTTCCTGCATCCGGAGCCGGTTACCACGCTCGAACCGCTTGATGGCAAGTACACGAACGTGGTGCCGGTGGTGTTCGCCGCGGATAACAACTATGTGCCGATGCTCACCACCACCATCTATTCAATGCTGAAGAACGCTTCCACGAGTCGCACGTATGACGTGATCGTGTTGGAACGCGACATCACCGACGAGAACAAGCGTTACATGCGGCAGTTCTTTGCGAAGTTCCCGAATGCCGTGCTGCGTTTCTTCGACGTGAGCCGTTATCTGGCCGGTTTCAACCTCACCACCAGCAATGCTCATATCAGCATCGAAACCTACTACCGCTTCATCATCCAGGAAGCGCTGCCGTTCTATTCGAAGCTGCTGTATCTGGATTGCGATCTGGTGGTCAACGGCGACATCGCCGAATTGTTCGACACCGAACTCGGCGACCATGCGATCGGCGCAGTGCCGGATATCGATTTCATCGGCAATCTCAATATGAAGAACTGCATATGCGCGACGCATACGGCTACTTCCAGGCTGGTGTGCTGGTGATGAACCTTGAGCGTATGCGCGAGATCCATACGGTGCACGAATGGTTGGAAATCGCCTCCAAGCCGGCATATATCTACAATGACCAGGATATTCTCAACGTGGAATGCGAGGGACAGGTCACGTATCTGGATTACTCGTGGAATGTGATGCACAATTGCGCCGGTCGTGTCAATGGCGTGTTCGATTTCGCTCCGGCGAACGTGTATCAGGCATACATGGCTTCGCGTAAAGCGCCGAAGATCGTGCATTACGCCGGTTTTGACAAGCCGTGGAAGAATCCGTGGTGCGATTTCGCTCCGTTATACTGGAGCTATGCGCAGGAGACGCCGTTCGTGGCGCAGATGGTCGCCGCGATGAGCGGTGTGGAGCGTCCCGCTCCGCAGGAGCATCACGAGCGCGCGATTGCCGAGGACAGCCCCATCCGCAAGTATGTGGATGTGCTGGCTCCGACCGGCTCCAAGCAGCGCGAACTGATGAAGGTGATGGCGCGCAAGGTGCAGGGCAAGCGGTAACGCCGGTCTCGCTCGAATTGCACTCCATATAATAAGGGAACGCTCCCATATGGCATGGCCTCCGCTGACATTCACGCCGGCGGAGGCCATGCCGTATGAGGAATGAGTCCCAATTACGGACGGTACATGTTCAACGCATCTGCAAGACTATTTGCCGTACCACGGGACACCGCGCTCTCGCCACCAACGACATAGGCGCCATTAACATTGCCATACTGGTTCATATACTGCCTGGCAAACCCAGTGGTCGTGTTCCCATTAGGTTCGGCAAGCAGCAGGAACGCCTTATTACGACCGGCAAAAGGACCAGCCGCAAGCGCGTCCGGAAAATTCGAACCAGTTGCGAACACCGCATCGCCCATGTGAAGACTCCCTTGCTCGGAAGCCCACTGGGCGAATACGACACTCGTTTCATAACGAGTGCTTCCTGAGATGCGGGATACAACAGCTTTAGAGGAACACCTAATCTGATTCATCACCGAATCCGGAACAGCATGCTGTCCACCCACGATAAGAATTGTGTCGAACTTTCCGCTGGATAATGCCTCCAACTGTTCGAAAGACAGACCAAAGTTAACATCAGAAAGAAAAATGGGGCTCTTTGACGAGTACGCGTACGATGAAATAGACAGAGCATCCGCAAACCCATCTGAACCGCTTCCGCCGGTGACGACAAGTGCCGTTCTTCCCCACTCGTTCTCACCTAAGGCGGTGCTGTGATATAGTCTCAAAGCCGTATCGCCTCGAGTGGCTCCTCCGATTCTTTGTACTGGAGCGTACTCATGCAATGATTGTTCCACATTCTCGGATACCGCGTTCCGACCGCCGACGATGATAATCCTTTCTGGCTTCAAACGTGCAATCTGACTTTTCGTCTGATTGCTAAGGTAAAGCGGATCCGTCATAAGAATCGGAGAGTCCTTCACTCCCGCGAAACCCGACGCAGCCAAAGCATCCGGATAATTCTCTCCAGACGCAATCACAACCGTAGACGCGGTATCCGGAAAGGCAGTGTCCACAATCCGCGACATCGTGTCATAGCGTGTTATCCCCGACAACCGAGTCAATTCACCGGACATGGGCTTGTCCGGTGTAACGGGTGTATCGGGATTTGATGGCTCGGATGGAGATGCCGGAGTGTTCGGAATCGTATTATTACCATCATAGAGCGGAACTGTTTGACCAGACGGACACTGTGCAAGGGAAGTTTCCATCGCATTTTTCTCTGAGGAATCTACCGCCAGATGGTAATGCTGCTTAATACCAATCTGCCTGCTGACGTATGCGCAATCATAACCATGACCAGGCAACCAGTGAGCGGCGTCTTTATCCGATTTGGAAGCATTCGCGGAGCCTTTTACCGCGAGCAGCACATAAGAATCATTCGCATAGGCGACACGTTGATCCTTGGTCCAATGATCAGCACCGCTCTCATATGCTTCTCCTACGGCAACAACATGGTCAATCTGCACCGCGTTCGAGGTGCCTTGTCCACGATGGAACGCAATCATCTCGCCGGTATAGGGATCGTCCAGAACGCCCGTGGCAACATGTCGATCGCTGGTATAAGTGACATTCTTCAAATCTCGGCTCAAAATATCATCTCTGGTAGTGGCGTTGCCGCCAAGAGTCTCGCTATGAAGCCATGCGCCAAACAATTCCGCGCGATCCGCAGAATGATAATCGGCTGTCTGTCCTGCTACAGATAGTGACTGTAGCGCGGATTGCGCATTTTCCCCTTCATTCGCGCTTGCCAAAGGCACACCTTGCACGGCAAAAACGGCAGCTATCAACATTCCAGCAATACATGTCGCATGTTTTGCAATGCGCATCATTCCACACCATCCCCTCACTTATAGTAAAGAATAACCCTTCCTAAGGAGTCACCCTTCTATATACTTTTAGATAACCACCAATCAATGAGGAAGGGAACCTATGGGCATGAAACATCACTACTCACTCAGAAAAATCGCAGCCGCATTATCATAGCTTCCGTCACATTCGCGGGAACCAGTCTGACAGCCAATGCAGCCGCAACATCAATTACCAGAATCTCTGGCAACACCAGATACGAAACTATGGGGATGGTGTCGAGATCTGCATTCCCCTCTGCACCCCCATCCAAAGCTGCAGTGGTAGCATCTGGCACCGATTTCCCCGATGCGCTTGCGGCCTCTTCCCTCGCAGGGCATCTCAATGCACCGATTTTACTCACTGATCCCAAATCGCTTTCCAACGAAACGGCCAACGAGCTTAATCGACTGGATGCCAATGCGATTTTCGTCATCGGCGGCAACAAAGCCGTCTCGCATAATGTTGAGAACGAGATTCGAGCAACCCATCCGTCTGCTACCATCACACGTCTCGCGGGAAACACACGTTTCGATACCGCACACAGCATTTACAATGAGCTTGCCACACTTGGAGCGAAGCCCCAAACTGCAATTATTTCCACTGGTTTCAACTTCGCCGACGCGCTTTCCATATCCCCATATTCATATATGCAATCCGCGCCATTTTTCCTAAGTTCTCAGTCAGGGCTTGACGAAGCATCCCTCAATACGCTCAGAAACTTCCAAACTGCAATCATCGTTGGCGGCGAACAAGCAGTCCCAACATCTGTCGAACAGCAGCTTAAATCCATCGGCGTCTCAACAGTAAGAATTCAAGGAACGACTCGTTATGAAACCAGCTTGGAAATCGGCAAGTTCACACTGAATAATCTCTCGCTTGATCCCTCTAGCGTCGTATACGCCACTGGAGCCAATTTCCCGGACGCACTTTCAGGAAGCGCCCTTGCTGGTATCAATAAGACAGTGCTGTTGCTTGCACAAAACGATTCCTCTCCAACAATCAGTGCATCATCCATGCTGCCGAGTGTTGAATCCGTGTATGTGCTCGGCGGGCAGAATGCCATCGGCCCGGCAACGTTCAATGCAATTTCCAGCAGCTTCGGTCTGAGCGACAGAGAATACGTTCCGCAGCCAACGCCTAATCCACAGCCTGAACCAGACAAGCCGCAGCCCAACCCGAACAATCCGGTTTACGGCACTCATAAAGCAGGCCAATTCTGCAAAAAAGCTGATCTGAACAAGACAGACCACGATACTAGGAATGGCAAGCTAATCGTTTGCAAAGTAGCCAATGGCGATAAGCAACCTCGTTGGCACTATGTCTGAGACATTGCTTGAGTGGACGACCTAGCAAGCCGTCCGCTCAAGCAATCAAAGCATCCAAGCTGGGATCGGCAACAAGCTTGTCAAAATCGTCAGCCAGCACACCCTTGGCCTGCAGCTCTCCCAGAATCGCCTTTAACACAATGTTGTTGACGCCGCTTTCAGTGTTCTGATGGCACAGCGCTTCCTCACCCTGCGTACCAGGCACATAATTCAGCAGCTGATCATCCGTAGCCGCAACCACGGGAATACCGGCCTTGACCTGCATGACCTTCAGCCACAAATCATCCGCCGTCAGACAGGTCTTCTTAATCGTCCCGGCATCAAATGTCTCTAGCGGCATCACATGCGGCGGATACAACGTACCTGCCCCATTCGTGGCGAAAATCCGCATGGATGGCACCCCAACAAGCGCAGGATGATAGTGTGGCGCCTCATAGATCCAGTCCTCATAATTGGTACGTGTACCGTCTTCATTGAACATAATCAAATGAGTACGCACAGCTGCAATCGCATGGGGATGAGCCTCGTGCGCGGCCAGCAAATCGCCAATCATCGTATTGCGGTACAGCAAATCATCATCGGTGGTGATGACGTAATCATCAGGGAATTCCTGCAAAGCCCAGAAATATTTCTTATGCGGCTTCAGGTCATCATCAACCCAACGCACTTCAACGTCGTGCCACAGTACATCGCGCAAGCTCTGCGGCAAATCGGCCTCACGATTCGGAAAATCCGATTTACAAAGCCACAACACGATTTTGTCAGGCAATACCTTTTGCGCAAGCAACGAACGAATCGCCAGATGCACGGTATTGATACGTGCGGGATAAGAGGTCATGGAGACGATGATTCGAGGACGCCGATGCTTTACAACACGCAAAACATGCGTGCCCGCACGACGCAACCTGTTTTTCTTAACTCGAAACCAATCAGACAGCACAATCCTCTCCTCACGTTTGTTCCGCACTTGTCACATAGTAGCCCGACGTGTGCTTTTCGAAGTTGAACAGTACACTGTTACCAGCGAGTGAATAGGACCGCGGCTAGTAAGGAAGAGTCAATGCCTAAGATTTCAATCGTCATTCCCGCATACAATGTCGGCGATTACTTGCAGGAATGTCTTGATTCGGTACGGAATCAGACTTTCTCCGACATCGAGGCGATTGTCGTGAACGATGCAAGCCCAGACAATGTCGGAGAAATCGCAGTGCAGGCGGCCGAACAGGATCCACGCATTCGAGTAGTGACCAACAACCCGAATATGGGCACACACCGCACTCGTATGGCCGGTGTAGAAAACGCTTCGGGGGAATATACGTTCTTCCTGGACGGCGATGATGCTCTCAAGCCGGACATGTGCGAACAGCTTGCCGCGGAAATCGACAAACACCCCGTAGACGTGCTGCATTATGGCCTTACTGTTGTCGCCGCCAACGAGCTACTGGAAAACGAGCGCCAGGCCTTCGAAACCTTCAACAACACTCCTACGCCTGATTCCACCGGAGAAGACATTGTCCGCGATATTTTCGATGAGACTCGCGGCTACAAGGTCGATTGGCGTGTGACCCAGCGTCTGTACAAGACCTCCATGCTTAAGGAAGCTTTTAATGCCATGACTCGCGACCGTCTAGGCCGTTCTCAGGACGGCTACGAGTGCTTCGTGGTTTCAGCATTTGCCAACAGCTACCATTCCTTCAAGGAATGTCGTGGATACGTGTATTACTATGGCCGCGGGATCAGTGGCACCAATATGATCGATGCAGCGAAGTATGCCCGTTATTGCGGCCATTTCAAGGCGGATTTCGATGCAGCCTACGAATTTGCCGATGCACAGCATTCCGACATGCTTCGTGATTGCGCACAAGGCTTCCAACGCAAGGCAACCGAAATCCTTGCCAATGATTGGAAGGTCAGGGTTCCGGAAGAGGAAAAGGCGGAAGCCGCCAAGCAAATGGAGGCTGTGTTCGGTCCGGCCATCACGGGACGTGAACTGTACCGTTTCGTGCGCGATGATGCCTATGACCGAATCGTCAAAGAAAACTTCACTCCCGGCATCTCCAAGCTGCAAACATGGTTCAATATCGCAAACAATTGCAAGCTGCCGCAGAATGCGGAAGGACCTGATGTCACTCGTTTCCATGAGATGAAGCAACTCGCATCCATCCACATGCATGATCTCAACGAACGAATCGAAGCAGCGAAAACTATCAACGAATACAATAAACAGCACATCCGCATCTTCGTCACCACTCACAAAAACGTTGACACCTTCGACAGCGCCATCATGCAGCCGGTGCAGGTCGGACCGAAGAACTATCGCTTCCCCTGGGCATTCCACGATGATGAAGGCGAGAATATCGCCGATCTCAACCCACGTTACTGCGAACTGACCACGCAATATTGGGCTTGGAAAAACATCGACGCCGACTACTACGGTTTCTGCCATTACCGCCGTTACTTCGACTTCTCGGACACTCCGCATGAGGAAAATCCCTACGGCGAAATCATGGACGACTACATCGATGCCGCCGCGGCAAAGAAGTATGGCCTGGATGACGAAAACATCGCCAACGTGGTGAAGCAGTATGACGTCATCACCACGCCATTCGGCAATCTCGAAAAAATCATCGATAAGCACGGCACTCCACGCGCGCTGTGGGAAGCCGCTCCCCTGCTGCATGACGATGATCTGAAGCGTTGCTACCAGATCCTGTGCAGCATGTATCCCGACTACAAGCAGGACGCACAGGCGTTCTTCAACGGCGACAAAGCCTGCTTCTGCAACATGTTCATTATGAAGAGGGAGATCTTCTTCGACTATTGCAAATGGATGTTCCCCATTCTTGAGGAGTTCGATAAAAACACCGACTACAGCACGTACAGCAAGGAGGCCCTGCGTACGCCGGGTCATCTGTCCGAACGTCTGCTCAACATCTACCTGCTGCATCACAAGCGTGCCGGTTCCAACTGGAAGTTCAAGGAACTACAGTGCGTCCACTTCACCAATCCGGAGCCAGCGGAGCAGCTCAAGCCGCTTGACATTACCGACAAGCCAGTCGTTCCGGTGGTGTTCGCAGCGGATGACAATTATGTTCCTCAATTGACCACCACCGTGTATTCAGCCATGAAGAACGCCGATCCGCATTACTTCTACGATGTGACGGTGCTGCAGCGCAACATCGCATGGGACAAGCAGGAACGTCTGCGTGGCTTCTTCAAGCAGTTCCCGAATATGAATCTGAGGTTCACCAACGTGGACCGCGAACTTGCTGGCTACGATCTTTCCACCAATAACGCCCATATCAGTGTGGAGACGTATTATCGCTTCCTGATTCAGAAGGTTCTGCCGTTCTACGACAAGGTGCTGTATCTCGATTCCGACATCATCATCAACGGCGATATCGCGAAGCTTTACAACATCGATTTGCAGGGCAAGATGCTCGGCGCGATTCGAGACATCGACTTCCTCGCCAACCTCAACGTGAAGCACGGCAAACGCATGGGCTACGCGCAAACCGTGCTGAAGATGAAGAATCCATACGATTACTTCCAGGCCGGCGTGCTGGTGCTCAACACCAAGGCGATGCGTGAGCATTACACCATCAAGCAGTGGCTCACCTATGCTTCGAACGACGCCTTTATCTACAATGATCAGGACGTGCTCAACGCGCACTGCGAAGGCAATGTGCTGTACCTGCCGTGGGAATGGAACGTGGTGCATGACTGCGGCGGTCGTGTCGGCAATCTCTTCGTGCAGGCGCCGAACGACATTTACGACGCGTATATGAAGTCACGCAACGATCCACAGATTGTCCACTATGCCGGCTTCCAGAAGCCATGGACCGACCCGGATTGCGATTTCGCTTCCATGTACTGGAAGTACGCACGCGAGACCCCGTTCTATGAGCGTCTGCTTAAACGTGTAGTAAAGGCAAACGAATCAGAGATTCCAGCCGGCGTGCTCCGTCCGAAGCACGAGCGCGCAGTCGGGGAGGACAACCCGATTCGCAAGATTGTCGATCCGCTAATGCCAATCGGTTCCCGTCGCCGTGATGCGGTGAAGGCGATCGGCCGAGCAGTTCGCGGTCGTCACTGACAGAAATGGGTGTTGTATTTTACGACACCCATTTCTGTATTATTTATGCCATCGTTTTAATCAGAGGTTCTTTCGTTTTACCAATCGATTCACTCATGAACGCTAAGAACAATGGCGCGATGCAAATCAGTTGCAACACATATCGGGTTGGCTCTCCACCCATGCCGGACACTGGTACCAGCAACAGATACACAAACGACATATCCACCGGAAGCATCGAAGCCACGCGACTCCATTTGCCTTTGCCGGGACGCAAAGCCAAGTACAGCATGAAGCAGGGCAGGATGGATGACCACAATGCCCTTGAAAACAGTGCATTCAATACGGGCACGCTCTGTTCCATGTCATATACAGAACGTGCAGTATCACTTCTGCTTGCCTTCAACGGCCACTGCGGAACATATTCTAAAATCGGATCATAATACCATGCAGATTCAGTGCAAACCACCATATCGCTTGGAGAACCATCGTTGTTAGAAAAGCTGAACCAGCCGCGAACCAATCCCATCCACGATTCCAAATGACCGATCGGGTGCTCCACTGTCTTCTTGAGCCACAGCTTCATAAAATCGCTGAACAGATCAGGGTCTTTCAAACTGGTCCCTTTTACCGGATCTGCGATCTGCGGGTCGTAAGCTTTGGGAATCTTTTTATAATCAATGGTCAGGAAGTCAGAAATCAGTTTCTTCTCCTGCTGAGTCATGTCCTCACTGTTGTATTTGACGTCATGGGCAACCTGCTGAATGGCAAACGGGATGCTTTCCTGCTTACCACCAGGGGCAACGCCAAGCGCCGGCATAACGGCTTTCGGAATGATGACCATCATGACAATGGCAATTACTGCGCCGATGGCAAACGCGGTAGCTTTCGCTTTTTTCGACAATCCGACAATCAGAAACATCAGCAGCAATGAGGGCACCACCACATACACGCCCGCTTTCTTCGTCAGGCACGTCAGTAAGCCACACAGCAATAATGTAATAATGATTCCTGGTTTAGACAGTGATGAACCTTTGGTGCGAATACCGTCAACGAACAATATGCAGAAAGGGATGAAAAACAGAACGGAAATCGTATCCTTCGCTAACGAAGAAAACATCACCGGAAAAAGCGGGAACAATGCCAAAAATGCCAATTCCACATGACACAACCATTGCGGAACGCCCATCTTCCTCGTGTACAAAAGCATCCAAGAGAAAAGCAGCGGCGCTGCAATAAGTTGCACGACAATCAGCAGATACAAACCATAAATGGAATTATGGAAAGCCCATTGTCCAAAATCAGCGAACCAACCAAACAAATACGTTAAAGCAAAAGGATGATGGTCCGTGAATCGTTCCACACCATAATGAATGAGCAACTGTTTGGAGGTATCCGACCAATACACGCCAGGGAACAACCAAAATTCATACGGAAGCCAGCACACGGCAATCACCGCCGCGTTCTTCAACCACGGTTTTATCGCATACCCATATTCGAAAAAGCCATAATGCTCTACTTGGTCTTCCCTCTTCGCTCCCTGCACTTCGGCAATCAGCCAATCAGCGAAGCGAAAAAATACACAGAAAAGCACACAGAAAAGCAGCACCTTCACGCATAACGCGCTTTTAATTTGCATGATATGACCTTCAGGATTGGAAGCCTCATCTCCCAAAGCGAACATCATGCCAAGAACCAGCGGAACCACAATTCGTGGTTCAATTTTCTTTAGCATATTCAATCCGTTCATTTTCATTTCTTCTTTATCGGTTCGACTAATTCATAATGCTTACAACGCGAACAAACGATTAATATACGGGATCTTTCGGAACAGCACGGATACTGCAAGACATATGGCGAACACGCAACCGCACAACACCACATTCAGCAAAGTCACTGCAACGGAATTCAAGTTTCCCATGAACTGGAGCCATGGTAGAGCCTGTAATCTGCTCAACAGCACCAATCCGACCAGATGCAGCATGTACACGCCGAACGTGTTCATGCCGATCACCTGGAATACTTTGGCCCAAATGCCTTGGATATTCACCCGCCCCAATACCAACAGAATCAGTATCGTTGCAACGAATGACGTCAACGCATAGCAGACAACGATGCCAGCGCTGGCTTCACCCCAAGAGATATCGAACAGGGGATGATGGACGTCGGCATCGAGTTCCCCGGTCTGCTTCTGCTTTAGATAGCGCCCAATCATCCCTCCAATCAGGAAATACAACAAAACGTATCCGTACGAGCCGAAAATGTAGAATTCATCAAGTGCATTCAGAATCGAGGCGAAATCATGGTTCGTTGCGGTTCCCAGCATCTGCAGAACAAGTTTCAGGGAATCCTTGCCCACAGTAAAACCAGCCAAAACAGCCAGCAGCGCGTTGAATGCAAGCTTTCGTTCCGAATCGAACGCCATTTTCATCACAGGCAAAACAAGGTACACTGCGATCAAGGCGTTCATGAACCAAAAATAACCGGTCGGATAATCTCCAAAGCCACCGCCAAGCAGGAACAGCACAAGATCCTTCAACGTCACCGGATGGGAACCGTCCACGAAAACGAAGAACGCCGCGGCAAGCAGCCTCCAGATGGTGACCACAATGACGATGTTCAGCGTCTTCCGATAATGCTTCGCCTCATCCATCTTCCGAGGAAGAAGCAGCGCGCCGTTCACAGCGAAGAACAATGGCACGCACACCACGCACAATACGGTGACCGCCGTTCCAGCAAGCCCGCTGGAATAGAATCTCGTGTAAAATGAGTAGTGGAGCATCACTACAAAGAACATCGCCATCGATTTGATAATGTCATACCCAACCACGCGTTTTTTCATTCGCTTATATCGTTTCCCTAGCAATTATATTTATAAAACATCCGCACAATCCCATTCCTCGTGCTGTATCCCACGCAGAAACCTGTAGCATGATGAACTCGTGCAAAATCGAAAAACGGCCAGTACAAAAGCTATAGTAGAACGTATGCCTGAGAATTCAAACGTTTCCGTTGCGGTGCTGCTTCCTTGCTATAACGAGGAAGTCACCATCGGCAAGGTGGTACGCGACTTCAAAGCAGCACTGCCGCATGCCGACATCTATGTGTATGACAACAACTCCACTGATCGCACTGCCGAAATCGCTATGGCCGAAGGTGCGATTGTACGAAAGGAACCGCGCCAAGGCAAAGGCAACGTGATTCGCGCCATGTTCGAAGACATTGACGCCGACGTATATGTCATGGCAGACGGCGATGATACTTACCCTGCTGATGCGGCGCCAGCCATGGTTGATAAAGTGCTTGAAGGCTATGACATGGTAATCGGTGACCGCCTGAGCTCCACATATTTCCAAGAGAACAAGAGACCATTCCACAACTTTGGCAACCGCTTGGTACGCGGTTCCATCAACGGCCTGTTCCATGCGGACGTCACCGACATCATGACCGGTTACCGAGCGTTTTCGTTCACATTCGTCAAGACTTACCCAGTGCTTTCGCGTGGCTTCGAAGTTGAGACCGAAATGACCATCCATTCGTTGAACAACAATCTACGCCTGTTCGAGATGCCGATTCAATACCGTGACCGCCCGGAAGGCTCCGTCAGCAAACTTGACACCGTGGGTGACGGCATCAAGGTGATGAGCACCATCTTCCGCATGATCCGCGAATACAAGCCGCTGCCGTTCTTTGGAGGGCTCGGAGCCATTATCGGCATCATCGGCATCATACTGTGCGGTAGCGTAACAGTAGACTTCTGGCATACCGGCATGGTGGCGCGCTTCCCCACACTCATCGGAGCAGTTATGCTCGTTATCGCGGGAATCCTGCTGTTCATAGCGGGAATAATCCTCGACGTCATGGCCAAGAACGATCGTAAGGCGTTCATCATCGACGCCAACCAATTTGCCATGATGAGACGCAAAAAATAACGCAACTTTCAAATGTGGCCTGAGAACAAGCAGTTTTGTTCTCAGGCCACATTTGAAATATCTACTGCTTGACTACTTCACCCACTTTTGAGCGTTCGTGCCATTCGCACTATACAACTGTACGTTAGCGCCATTGGCAGTAGAAGCACCCGAAACATCCAGAACCTTGTTCTCCGCGAGCGCGGACTGGAAGGTATACGATCCGTCTGAGTTCTTGATGGCGATCCACTTTTGGGCATACGTGTTGTTTGATACATACTGCTGAACATTGGCTCCATTTGCAGTGCTTGCACCGTAAACGTCTAATACTTTGCCGGAATTCACGCTAATCAACGTCACATAGCCATTGCCGTCATGCGTTACTTTCCATTTCTGTGCGTTTGTACCATTACCGCCCCACAATCGCACATTGGCGCTATCGCTCTTGGAAGCACCGGCAACATCGACTTTCATGGAAGTCTTCAGCTTTGATCCGAACGCATAGGTGCCGTCAGGAAGATCCTTCCTATGTGAATCAGCTGTGGCATCCATACGTTCTCTTGGAGTAGATACCTTGCTTATTGTCCACTGCTGGGCTGCCGTTCCATTAGGCGTGTACATCTGCAGTTTGGTCTGCTGCGTGGCGTTGCCGCCAGGAATATCCACGGCTTTGTTCGCGTTCACTGATATTAATGTCACCTTGCCGCTACCGTAGTTACGTACGGTCCATTGTTGGGCGCTGGTACCGTTGCTGTCATATTGTTGAAACGCTGCACCATTGGCCGTCGAGCCTCCATACACATCCAATGCTTTACCGGAATTCACATTGGCAATGCGGTAGGTCGCATTTCCTACCGATGTAAAACGATACTTTTGCGCGTTGGAACCGTTGCTTGTATACAACTGGATTTGCGTGCTATTGGCAGTTGATGCACCAGGAACGTCGAATACCAATCCAGTGTTTTTCGTTGATCGAATCGTTGCTGGCGCATCTGTCGGAATATTGACTTCGCTAGAGGAAAGAGTGAAGAGTTGCGCGACCGTTCCGTTAGGCGTATACAGATGAATCGCGGTACCGTTGGCCGTGCTGCCACCACTTAGATCCAGAACCCAATTGCCTAATGCGGATTGCAAGTAATAACCGGCTCCCGAATCACGGATGAACCAACGCTGGGCGTTCGTACCATTCGCCGAATACTGCTGCACCACCGCATTATTACCCGCAGCGCCATTACGAACGTCCAAGGCCTTACCGGAATTCACATTAACAATCACATAGCTGCCATCAGACTGTTTAGTGAAAGTAAACTGCTGAGCTTTGGACCCATTGCCGGAGTACAGCTGAATAGCTGTGGAATCCGCTCCACTGGCTCCAGGGATATCAACACTAGAAGCCACTTTGGAACGTACATTGATGTAATAATTCCCATTAGGAATGCTCACAGCACTCATCTTGCGCACATCAAGGGAAGGCTGAGAATCGTCATTCCCTCCATTCTGCACAGAAGTCTTATTGCCAAAGGCACTCATATCCACGGAGCCACTGATACCGTTGATATGACCGCTTTCGGTGTACTGCCAGCCACGATCGTTGGTCCCGAACGCCGTGAATTCCATCTGCGGACCATATTGCGCCACCCAGCGTGTCTTCGCATAGATGT
>ENA-OUQF01001480-OUQF01001480.1-human-gut-metagenome-genome-assembly--contig:-NODE-1480-length-13904-cov-6.882446_pt1 | contig 13904 bp, 12 predicted proteins | sample MGYA00237947_ERZ548826 | MGnify/ENA primary metagenome ERZ548826 (study PRJEB26490, sample SAMN05194701) | human gut metagenome | biome: terrestrial biome; feature: human-associated habitat; material... | reverse complement strand
ACACGCAGGGCGTGGCGCGTCTTGTCGAGGGGATGAACATCGACGAGGCGATCAAGCGGCTTTCGGGGATCAAATGCGGCGCAAAGCCGACCTCCTGTCCCGACCAGCTGGCAAAGGCGCTGGAACAGATCAAGGAATCGGAATCAAAAGCGGACTCCGATTCGGCTTCGGAATAAATCCGGAATCGGCTATTCGACTATTATTTTAGGAAGGATCAAAATAAAAATGGCAAACAACGACAAGAAAATGGTGGAAAAAATCACCGCGCGCGACACCGATTTTGCCCAGTGGTATACCGACATTGTAAAAAATGCCGATCTTGCCGATTATTCGGGCGTTAAGGGCTGTATGATCATCCGCCCGTACGGTTATGCGATCTGGGAAAACATTCAGCGCATCATGGACGGCCGTTTTAAGGAAACGGGACACGAAAACGTCTATATGCCGATGTTTATTCCCGAAAGTCTTTTGACAAAAGAAAAAGAACACGTCGAGGGCTTCGCGCCCGAGGTCGCATGGGTTACTTACGGCGGAAACGAAAAGCTGACCGAACGTCTCTGCGTCCGCCCGACCTCCGAAACGCTGTTCTGCGAACATTACGCCAAGATCATCAACTCCTACCGCGATCTTCCGAAGCTTTACAATCAATGGTGCTCGGTCGTCCGTTGGGAAAAGACCACCCGTCCGTTCCTGCGCACCCGCGAATTTTTGTGGCAGGAGGGACACACCATGCACGCGACGGCGGAAGAAGCGATCGAAGAGACGCTTCGTATGCTGAACGTCTATGCCGATGTGTGCGAGCATGATCTTGCCATGCCGGTCATCAAAGGACCGAAGACCCCCTCGGATAAGTTTGCCGGTGCGGAGGACACCTATGCCATCGAAGCGCTCATGCACGACGGCAAGGCGCTTCAGGCGGGAACCTCGCATTATTTCGGAGACGGCTTTGCCCGCGCTTTCAACATTACCTACAAATCCAAGGACAACAAGGACGAATATCCGCACCAGACCTCGTGGGGAGTAACGACCCGCCTTATCGGGGCGATTATCATGACCCACGGCGACGACAACGGTCTGCGTCTGCCGCCGGCGGTCGCTCCGATCCAGGTCGTCATCATTCCCGTCGCACAGCACAAAGAGGGCGTACTCGAAAAGGCAAACACCCTTTACGAAAAGCTCAAGGCGTGCGGTCTGCGCGTAAAGCTCGACGACAGCGAAAACAGCCCCGGATGGAAGTTTGCCGAATATGAAATGAAGGGCGTTCCGGTCCGCATCGAGATCGGTCCGAAGGATATCGAAAACAATCAGTGCGTCTGCGTGACCCGTCACGACGGCGCGAAGTCCTTCCTCCCGCTCGGAAACGACGAATTGTGCGGCTTTGCCGAAGCGGTGAAGGAAAAGCTCGAGGAGGTTCGCAAGGGTCTTTATGACATTGCGTTCGAAAACCGCGCGCGTCACACCTACGACTGCACCTCGATCGACGAGATCAACAAGACGCTTGCCGAAAAGGGCGACGGTTTTGTCCGCGCCATGTGGTGCGGCGAGGAAGCCTGCGAAGACAAGGTAAAAGAGCTTACCGGCGTCGGTTCGCGCTGCATTCCCTTTGATCAGGAAAAGCTTTCGGACGTTTGCGTCTGCTGCGGAAAGCCCGCAAAGAAGCTGGTTTATTGGGGAAAAGCTTATTAAAATTTTAAGATCCGTTGTGTGCCCGCAAGGGCACACAGCCTTTATTCGGAGGTTTTATGTACGATCGTTCTTTTGCCGAGCGGTTTGTTTCGGACAATCTTCTTTCGCAAAAAAACGCCCGCCGTCCGTTTCTTGTCGGAAGCGACTGGTGGGATGACTGCGACGATGTTTTGGCGATGAAGCTTTTTACCTTTGCCGCAAACGAGGGCATTATCGATCTGCGCGGCGTTGCGCTGAACGCGCTGAAAGAGAATTCGGTTGCGTCGCTTTGCGCCTTTTTGGAGAATGGGGGGCTCTCGCCGCGTATCGGCGCGGATTTTTCGGGCATCGATTACGGCGGATACGGGCTGTATCAGGCACGGATGGCGCCCTTTGCCGAAAAGTATAAAAAGAACGAAGACGCCGAGGACGGCGTGCGGCTTTATCGGAGCGTTTTGGCGGCGGCGGAGGATCATACGGTCGAGCTTTGCGAGATCGGTTTTCCGACGCTTTTGTGCGGACTTTTGAAAAGCGGCGCGGACGATCTTTCGCCGTTCGGCGGAGTCGAACTTGTGCGGCAAAAAGTAAAAAAGCTTTGGTATATGGCGGGCGATTGGCGGAGCGACGGAGCGAAAGAAAACAATTTTTCCCGCGTGCCGCAGATTTACGCCGCGTCCGAGACAGTTCTGAAGCTTTTTCCGTGCGAAATTACGTTTTTGGGCTTGGAGATCGGGCTTCCCGTTATCTCGGGCGCGTGCCTTGCGGGAAAGGATACCTTCACGGCGCACGCGCTTGCCGACGCGCACCATGCCGACGGTCGAAACAGCTGGGACCCGATGACGGCGCTGCTGGCGCTGTGCGGCGATGAAGAAAAGGCGGGATATTCCGTCACGCGCGGAAAAGCGCGTGTGGACGGCGCGACGGGGAAAAATTATTTTTCCCGTTCGGAAGACGGAAAGCACGCCTATGTCACGGCGCTTCACGAGCCGAGCTTTTACAGCAGTGTGATTGACTTTTTGCTCGCCCCCTGCGGGGAGCGGTCGCCATGAAACAGGATTCTGCCGGTCAGAATTCTATTTCACACCATCTTTGTCCTGTTGGCAAAAACACAAATCCCGCCTTTTACGGCGGGACAAAAGGAGTATTTTATGAGATCGATCTTGTTTGACCTGGACGGAACGCTTACCGATTCGGGTGAGGGGATCCGAAACGGAGCGAAATATGTTTTGGATTTTTACGGGATCTGCGAGCCGAACCCCGAAAACCTGAACCGTCTGATCGGTCCGCCGCTTCCCGAGACCATGCGGGCGCTGTACGGGATCGACGAACCCGACGACAGTGTGATCGAAAACAAATTCCGCGAATATTACACCGAAAAGGGAATTTTCGAAAACCGCGTGTACGACGGGGTATACGACGCTCTGCGTGCGCTTCGCAGGAATTTTTCGCTGTTCGTCGCAACCTCAAAGCCCGAATTCATGGCGGAGAAGGTCCTTTCGCATTTCGGGCTTCTTCCGCTTTTCGACGGGCTGATCGGCGCGACGCGCGATCTTTCGCTGGTGCATAAGCCCGACATCATCGCCGCGGTCTTGCAAAAATACTCCCTTAAAAAAGAGGAGACTTTCATGGTCGGCGACCGAAAATACGACATGACGGGCGCGATCGCCTGCGGCGTCTGCCCGATCGGCGCGGCGTGGGGCTTCGGAAGCGTCTCGGAGCTTTTGCGCGCAAACGCGGCGTTTGTACTTGATGAGCCGTCGCAAATGCCCGCGTTTTTCGAAAAATTTTCCGCCTGACCGACCGCGATTTTATATTTGTCCAAATCGGAACAACGTGCAAAGCGTGCAAAGCAAAAGGCAAAGCACGCCTCCGCAGAGAACGCCCGCCAAAAACGCGGTCGTTCTCTTTTTTTCTCTTTTGGGCGCGGAGACGGTCGGAACGCCGCGGCTTTCGGCGACAATGCGGTTGGCTTCGGCGATGAAATCGCGTTCGGAGCGCAGCGCGCAAAAAGGTGAGCTTGTTTTTAAAATAAAATACGCTTCTTCAAAAAAATCGCTTCCCGTGTCCTTCAACTGAATCATTCTTTTGGAGCATCCTTTGATCATGGCTTTTCCTCCCATACATTTTCGAACATTTTTCGGATGCTCTCATTCTTGCCATAAAATTCCCCTCTTATTCACCCCTGCGGCGCGTGCCGCCGCGCCTACGGCGGGTATTGTCGTGAAAAGGGATTCCGACCACCGGAATCTCACTTCACGGAAATCCCTCACCGTAGATGTGAAATGAGATTCTGACCATCAGAATCTCATTTCACGGCAACTGCCGCCGCGCAGCGGCTAGTCGAGCCCCAGCTCTTTTATGATGCGCAGTCGTTCCCGTGCGGTGAGTGCGTCTTGTCTGCCGATGTATTCGAGAACCTCCTGCGTCGAATACTTTTTGGCGTAACGGTTTTCGCCGCGATAGACCGAAGCGTTCTTCATGTGATCGGCTTCCGCCAAAACGCTTGCATACAGCGTTCCGAATTCGACCTCGCCGCTCTTCTGCGACGATTTTTCAAGCTTTTGCGCCTCGAGCGCCAGCTTGTCCCGATCGTAAGCGGCGCTCTCGCGGTCGCTTTGCTGTTTGCGGTAAAGCTCGCCGTAAGAAAGCGCCGTGTCGGTCTCAAACTGCTTTAACCATTTGGCATAATCGCGCTCGTCCGACGCCTTTTTGAATTCAAGCTCGCTCTGCGAAAGCGCAAGCTCGTCGGCATTTTTCTTTTCCTCCCGGGCAAGCTGTGCCGCACGGTAAGCGTACAGCGCGTCACGGTCGAGCTTTTCGCTCTCGATCTTGGCGGCAAGCTCCCGATAACGCGCGTCGTCCTCGATCGCGTCGCGCCGCTTCTGATACTCGTTTTCCTCGTCCTTTTGCAGCAGCTGATTGTAACGGTAAAATTCGTCCGAAAGCTCGGAAAGCCCCGTGCTTCTGACCTTGTAGACCGCCTCCTGCGCCGCACTGTGCGCCGACGCGATCGATTCGTTTTTCTTGCGCGCAAGCTCCGAAAGAAAATCGTTCAGCTCCTGTTTTTTCAAAAGCTTTGAGGTCTCGCTCGCCCCGCCGCCGACGCGCCCTTCGTTCAGTTCCCTCTCGCGCGCCGTCTTTTCGCTCTTTTCATACGCCGCAAGCGCCTCTTTTTTCTGTCGCTCGTATTCCTTTGTAACATCGCTTACATATTGATTATACTGCCCCGAAATATCGAGAAGTCTTTTGTTGATCGCCGAGACATACGCGTCGTTCGTCGCGCGGGCAATCGTGTCGGTCGATTCGTTTTTATAAGAATCGCGATAACTGCCCGACGAGATTTTCGTCGGTTCTTCGACCGTCGAAGTCTTTTCGCCGTCCGACACGGCAAGATCGGAGAAAAGCTTCTTCGAATATCCCGTTTTGGCGACGTTTTCGGGATTTTCGCCCGCTTTTTCCGCCTGCGAAAGATTGTATTGATAGGAGATCGTATCGCCCCATTTCATCTGCTCGGAAACGTCCAGTCCCGCCGCAAGGCGGTTCTCGATCGCGTCGCGCGTGCGGGAAAGCTCCTCGTCGTACAAGTCTTTGTTGCCTTTTCGCAGCATGGAAAGCCGCTCGGTCGCCGGGATCGTGCCGTATTTCCACTTGGTGTTTTTGGTGTTTTGCGCCATACTTTTTTCTTCCTTTCCGTTTATTGTCCGCTTATTTTCCGTTTGCTTTATTGCCGTCTTTCGCGCCTTTACCGCATTTTGGCACGGGGACACAAAATATACGTAAAGACGGGATCGCGGAACGACAGCCTTCCCGCCGAAATTTCCGCCTCCAGCTTAAAGCGATACGCCGAAAAGGGCGGAATGCGCAGCCGAATGCTCCCGCTTTTGGTCGAAAGGGGTACGCGAATGTCGTAAAAACGCTTGCCGTCCCCCGAAAAATGCAAGGTCAATTTCGGAATGCGGTCGGCACAGGCGTAAGTGAACGAAAGCTCCGTCAGCCGCTTCGGTCGGTACGGAATGCCGAAATCATAGCTTTTGGTGGCAAAGCCCGCCGAAAAATCGACTTCTGCAACGCTTGCCTTCGTCTCGCTTTCCGTTTCGTTTTCCGTCTCGGGCAAGACCAAAAGCGCGTCATAATCGGCGTTTTCGTCATAACACGCCAAAATCATCTTCCCCTCGCGCTCACGGATCGCATATAAAACGCCCGAGAGCGCAAAGAGCGCCTTTGTTCCCGAAAAGCCCGAAAGGCTCTCCCAACAAAGTCTTCCGCCCGCCTTTGCGCTGTCGCCCGACGAATAATACGGCGTCGCGCCGTAATCCCAGACAAAAAGCGTCTGTCCGTCGAAGAGGTAATATTTGCGGTCGGCGTCGCACGAGCAAAAATTTTCTCCCTGCGCAAAGCTTCCGCCCGACGTGAGATTCTGCGATATTTCGCGCACGTTCAGTTCGCTGAAAATGTCGGTCGACTGCAAAAGAAAAACGCCTTTTTTCCGATGGGCAAAGACAAGCGTGTTGTCGATCAGCCGCACGCTTCCCTTCATGCCGCAGCCGACGGGCGTGTTGATCTCGGAAACGGTAAAGGACGCGCCGTTTTTCTCGTCAAAGCCATAGCTCATGGAAAAAATGTGATGCTCGGTGAAGAAATAAAGCTTCTCGTAACGCTTTTCCGCGTCGCAAACGCTCTCGCTCCCGTCGCCCAGCGTTTCGCGCCGTGTGTCGGGAAAATACAAAGGATTCACAAGCTCGCTCGAAAAATACTGCCCCGGAAAAGCGTCGTTCCCCGTCAGGAACACGCGCGACCCGCCCGCCGTGCTTCCGCCGAAGCAAACGGCAAGACGGCTTCCGTACACCTGCTTACGGTAGGTCGCAAAGCTCTCCTCGCCGACGGTATATTCCATTTCCAAAACCATGTCGTTTACCGACTGAAAGTCGGAAATGAAATATTTTTTGTTCCCCTGCGCACTGTGATTGGTAAAGGTCGTTTGCACACCGTCCACGGTAAAAACGGGCGTCACCGTCGTGTCGATCTCATACGGCAGGGTAAGCGTAACGCTTGTGTTGTTTCCGCAGCGATAGATCGTTTTGATCTTTCGCGAGAGCATATTGACCGGCTCGTTCACCGTAAAGGTCTCGCCGAGGTCGTCGCTCTCGGTGACCGTGGGAATATAGGGTTTTTTTTCACAAACCGAAAAATCCTCCGCAAGCTCAAATATCTTCTCGTCCTCGGTCAGCGCATAAACTTTTCCGTTCATGCGATAAAGCGTGCTGTTTTTGTCGGGAAGAGCCGAAGAAAGCGCGGTGAGCGTCTCGCCGTCGAAACGATAAAGGGTGTTTCCGCAGTGGAAGATACGGCTTTCGCCGTATTCCTCCCGCAGAAGCGAATGAAACGTCCCCGCAAGCTTTTCTTTTTCAAGAATTCCGCCCCGCACGGCAAGCGCCGCGCCCGACGAAAGCATATTCGACATGAAGGAGAGCTGATTGTCCGCAATGTCAAGATCGGAAAGCGTCTTGCAAAGTCCGCCCGAAAAGTCCTTGATACGGCAGCGAACGCTCGAAGAAGAGGTGATCTCGCCGGGAGAAACGGGAATATACGCCATGAATGCTCACCCCCTGAAAAGCCGCGTTTTTCCGAGCCCGAAAGAACGCCCCGCGTAATAGCGGTTTTTGCGCTTTATGTTTTCGCTCGGATAGGTGTTGGTCAAAAGCTCGCGGTATTTGTACAAAAGGCGCGTGTACAGCTCACCGTCCTCGCGGTCGCAAAGCTCGGCGGCGACAAGATAGATCAGCGCGTCGCTCGCCGCGGGCGGCAGCGGAACGGGTGTCTCGCACGGTGCGTTTTCGGCGATCGGCTCGGGATAGGCGTAATAATAAACCGTATATTCCCCCGCAAGACGCTCGTCGCAGGAAAGAACGCCGTTTTCAAACGAAAACCGTTCACACGGAATTCTTTCCCCGCTCCGCTCCTTCGTCACCGAGCAAAGCTCGGCGCAAAGAGGCGGAAAAGAGCAATAAAGCTTTCGCCCGTCGGGCAGAAACGCCGTGTTTTCGTCGCTTTTTTCGGGAAGAAAGGCGCTCGAATAAACGCGCAGCGAACGGATAAGCAGACTTCCCGCGGCGGAAAACGTGATCTTTGCGCACCCGTCGGGCAGAAAGAAACGGGCGCTTTCATAACAGCCGAAGTCCGAGGTCAGCGAAAAAACCGTCTTTTCGCCTGCGGCGGTCTCGGCAATGAGCGACCCTTTTCCCGTGCAGTCAAAGCTTACGGCATACGCGCCGTCGGGAAGGGAAAGCTCTTCGCTTTCACCGCTCCCGACAAGAAATCCGTCGCGCGAGAAAAGCACTTTCCCGGGATAAAAAACGACCCTTGCTCCGAAAAGCGTGCGGGCGCTCGAAAGATAAAGACGGCGGATGGCGCGGTTGAGCGCCGCGGTGAAACGCTTGTCCGTGTCGGCGGTCCCCCCGTCGCAGCGCTCATGCTCGATGCCGTTGGAGCTGTATTCGTCCAGAGCGCGGTAGACGTCCGAGCGCAATTGCCCCAGATTGTAAAGATAAGTTTGGTTGGTCACGTTTGTTGCTCCTTCGTAAATGTGTTTGCCCTTCGGGCAGGTGTACTTTTTCTTTTTCTTCAAAAAAGAAAAAGTACCAAAAAGAAAAGTGAACTTAAGGGCTAAGCCCTTAAGAATCCCTTGATTGTACAGACTTGCCGTACTCAATCAAAAGCGGAATGTTTGCTTTCGCCGCCGTTGCGGTCGCGCCCGCCCCCAAGCCTTCCCCCCCAAGGGGAAGGTGTCACGGCGAAGCCGTGACGGAAGAGGTGCCGCCTACGCAGTAGGCGGAGCCGCAATAACCCGTTTCGATGAGGTGGAAATAGTGCGTGCGGAATAACAAAATGCGCTATGTCAGCTAAGCTTGTTACTGCGCATCCGCCCGTACCTTCGGTGCGGGCGCACGGCAACATTTCATCGCAGATGAAATTTGCCACACATCGCTTCGCGATGTGTTACTTCGCGTAGCGATGTGTTACATTCACCGCTGGCGCGGTCCCCCTTCCCCTCGCAACACTTGACCTTCGGTCAAGTGCGGAAGGCTTCATTACGCATCAAAATTTTATGTCAACATATCATGGGTAGGGTGAAATAGCATTCTGACCATCAGAATCCGTATTTCACGGCAACACTCGCCGTAGGCGCGGCAACACTCGCCGTAGGCGTTCCCTCGAGGGGAAGGCTTTGTTGCGCATTGAAACCTTATGTCAACATATCATGGATAGGGTGAAATAGCATTCCGACCATCGGAATGCTATTTCACGGCAATACTCGCCGTAGGCGCGGCGCTAGGCGCTCAAACGATGTCGAAGATTAAAACCGACACCTTTGCGCTGTCGCTTCCGCCGTTATACACGGCGACGCGGTCGGCGAATTTTACGACCTCGCCGCTTGCGGGCTCATAGCCTGCCGTGTGATCGTGTGCAAAATCCGCCGTCAGAACAAAGCCGTCGGACAAAAAACGAACTTGTCCGAGAAGTCCCTCCTTGCCGAGGAATTCGCTCTTGCCCTTTGCGACCGTCACGGTCTTTGCGTCGACGACCGCCTTCGGCATACCGGTTACATGCATAATTCTTCCTCCTTTACAAGCGTCTTTTATCAGGCGGGATTCGAGAAAAGAATCGGACGGGCGTCACCGAAGCCGAAGCCGAAATCGACATAGCCGATGTAATCGGTGAGCAGCGGATTCGACTGATTGGAAACCAGCACCGTCGGCTCGGTAATATAGACAAGCTTTAAGATCTCGGGCAGCAGCATCGAGTCGGCAAGCGCCCAGTTTTTGCCCGAAAGTCCGATTCCGCCGCCGCCGACTACCATATATTTCATGCCGTAAACGGGGTTTGCCGCATTTTCGGGCGCGTCGCCGTCGGGATTCTTTTCGGGAATGAGTCGGGAATTCGGTCCGCAGATTTCCTTTGCCTTGGGCTCGAGCTCGGGGCTGACGAGCAGAAGATCGAAATTACCCGCAAAGGGAAGCCCGTCGGGGGTCACAAAGCCCGACGCCTTGGTCTGTGCCGCCGTGATGGCGGAAACCGAAAGAGCGCTGTGAAGCACATTCGAAAAAGTCTCGTCGCTTTCGGAATTGACCCTGTGCGCATCGGACGCCCAGGGCTTTCCGTCCGCACCGAGGGTGGTGAAAGCGCTGCCGAACAGGCGATAAAATTCATTCAGCACGGTCATATAAGCCGAATCGGCAAGACGCGTACCCACCTTTTCGGATTCGCGCGACTGGTCGATCTTGGTCTTTTTGTACGACATCGTGACCTTGAGAGCATGCTCCTTGGGGGTGACGGTCGTGATAAAGGCGCGCTTCTGATCGGCCTCGGCAATGTTGGCGCCGTCATAAACGGGGATCTCGCCGTAGCCGCCCACTCCCTCGAAGCGATAATCGACCGCGTCCTGCGTGATCACCTCGCAGAGCTTGGAAATTATATCCATGCGGTCGGCATAACGAAGATCAAAGCGCTGTTTTACAAGAGGATAAAGATCCTGGGGCCATGTATAAATATCGTTCATGAGAAGAAATCCTTTCTTTTGTCAACAAATGAAAAAACAAGCGATCAGCCGAAATAATGGTCGCAAAAAACGATCTCGCAGAAATCGTAATCGGGATTGCTCGCGGCGACGCGCACCTTGCTCGAAGCGGAGGCGGCAAGAGTATACCCCGTCGCGTCGGAATTCAAGGCAAGACAGGTAAAGCCGGCGGGCAAAAGAAGCTCGTAAACATCGCCGATCGCCGCAGCGCCGCCCGTTGATACGGTAAGCTCGCTTCCCGCCGACGCCGAGACGGCGCGGAGCGTTCCGACCGTGTCGGTGTTGGTCGAATCCTTCGCCTTGGAAACAAGACGGAGATAGGCGCCTTTAAGGGAATTGGCGGTCGTCGGCGCGGTAAAGCCCGCGAGCGTGATCTTGGTCGCCGTTCCCGCGGCGGCAAGAGTCGTTTTCAGATTCGGCTGACGGAAAACCGCGCCCGAGGAAACATTCACGCGCACTCTGCCCGAACCCGAACGGGGGTTCAGCTCCTCTTTGTTTACTTTATAATCCTCACAAAGCACGCCGAGAATCTTGTCCGAGTCGGAGGCTTTCTTCGCCTTGCCGTCCGAGAGAGTCATGACCGTTCCTCTTTTGAGATCGGTCGAGGTGCTTACTTCGTATTCCTTGACACACGGGGACGCAAGTCCCTGCGAATTGAGATAATAATCCATGTTTTTTTCTCCTTTACAAAAATGGAAGGCTCGAAACGGGTCTTACAGCCGTTTTTTCGGGATCTGTTCCAAAAAGGCGGCATAATCGCGATAGGACATACCCGAAGCTTTGGCGATGCTCTTTTGATTTTCGGTCAGAAGAGCGCCGTAATCGGGCGCGCCCGAGGCGATATTCGAAAAGCCCGTCGAGGCAAGCTGTCGTTCCGCCGCGCGGCAAAGGCGGGCGTTTTTGCTTTCGGTCAAAGCCGAAAGAAAGGCAAGATATCCGCGGTAAAGCGTACAAAGATCGCCGCTTTTTCCGACGCAGAACGTGCGAAAAGCATCGTCCCGAAGGGCGGAAAGAAGCGTTTCCTCCCCGAAGTCGGCAAGAAAACGGCGAATGTCCTCTTTTCGGCGCGCACGCGCTTCTTCCTCGTGCTGTGCATTTACGGCGTTTTCGTCGTCATCGACGCGCGGCTCGGCACGTTCGAAAGAGGTTTTTTCCGGAAGAACTTCTTCCGTTAGGGCTCGTTCGGAAATTTCCGGAGGGGTCTCCGTCAAAGCTTCATCCGAAGCTTCGGGCTCGCCGTCCGCCGTTCCGTCGGCACGGGGCGGCGGGGACGGTTCTGTATCTTTCACCGTCTGCCCGAGCACCTTTAAGATCAGCTCGGAAAGGGCGGCGGTGGAAAGCGAACGATAGGGTTCGGCGCGGCGCAAACGGGCGATCAGCTCCCGCACGGGAATCAAAGACTCGTTGTTTCGGCGCTCCCGCGCAAGACGCGCTTCGACGATCGCTTCGGTCTCGTCGCGGGTAAAGGTGTTTTTATCGGAATATTTTTCGGTCGGTTCGGTCATAAAGTCAATCTCCTGTCTTAAAAAAGTCAAAAAAAGGGGATACCTCCCGAGGGCAAAGGGGGCGGCGTTTCCGCATTTCGTCGGGGGAGGCCTGACCCGCCCTTCGGCGGCGGCGCTCCCCCCGCGCGCCGAGCCTTCGTCTTATTTTTCATCCCGCGATCGCGGACGATCCCCCCTCCCGCGCGCCGAGGGCGCGCATTGCCGAAAAGAGAAAAAAAGAGGGGGCACGGAAAGGATTTTTCGGTGCGCGGCGGGTTACGGCGCGGTCGATTCGCCCGAACCGTATTTCTCCTCCAGCTGATCGCAGATCTTTTGCCGTATCGGAAGTCCGATCAGCTCGACAAAGCTCTGCACAAGCCGGAAATTGTCGGCGTTGATCGGCACCTTCAAAAGGTCGCTTACCGCCTGAACCGTAAAGGCTTTGGAATTGGCAACGCCGTCGCCGATATGGATACGAACGTCGACGGTCGGAACATAAGCCGCGTCGAATCCGTCGGGATAGGTCGCCATGTCGGCAAAGCGATAAATCTTTTCGCCCGGCTCGGCGGCGCCGATCAGGGGAATACGTTCGTCGTCGTAATACTCAAGCGCCGTGCGGTCGATCAGATCGTACAGCCGTCGAAAACCTTCGGCTTTGATGACTTTTTTCATCTGAAGACGATTTTTGGAGCGCTCGTTCAAAAGGGCGATGCCGCTTGCCGTCGTGACATGCGTCGGTTCGGCGCCCTGATTCAGTTCATAATTGCCCGTGGTCTCCTGAATGATATTGCGCCAATAAGCCGAGTTGTTGTATTGATTGGTCTCGGAATAAGCGCTGTTGCCGAGGCGCTGAATTTTGCCCATCATGCCGGGGCGCAGCTTCCAGACCGCGCCGGGCGAATTGTCCAGCTCGCCGTCGTCGGCAAGCGCGTTCTCCTCGGCGACGATGATATCGTTCGACGAAAAGGCGGAATTGAGCTGAGCAAAGGCAAGCTCGCGGTCGGAGGCGTCGATGAGCGGCAGGATCGCCTCCAGCTCGCTCTTGCCCCAAACGCTGTCCTCTTTGGGGATCTTTGAATAGATGACAAAGGGAAACATGGTGCAGGCGGTGTTTTTCCAATAGCGCGGGATGTAGCGGATCTCATGTCCCTCGACCAAAAGGCAGAGTGCAATGTCCCCCGCATTCCAGTGATAGGTCACCGACACGGGCTTTCCTTCGAGAAAAACTTTCACGGTCTCCTTACCGTCGTTCGGTTGACGGAACCACCATTCGGTCACGGTCACGGTATCCGATTCGCCGCGCGAAAGTCCGCGCTGCTCGCCCGTATATTCATAATAGCCGCTTCCCGAGGAACGGGCGATGAGCGTGTCAAAGTCCCGTCCCGCCGCCGCAAGCTCCGCCGAGAAAAGGCGCTTTGCCTTCTGGCGGTGCAGGCGGTAGGTGTATCCGATGTATTCGCACCCGTCCACCGTCGGGGAGGAGGGGTCGGGAAAGATCTGTTCGGGCTTCGGAACGTCCACCGAGACTTCGCCGTAGCGGTGTCCGTCGAAAAGTCCGCCGTCCCAGCAGACTTTATAGACCGCCGAGCCGAGAATATTCAGGCGGCGTTCGTTGAGCGCGTTTTTCTGCTCGAGCGCGTTCACGTCGCAAATATACCGCACGACTTTTTCGCGCTGCTTGGCAAGCGGATAATCCTTGGGGTCGCGGGGGGAAAATTCAAAATCGGGCACTTTGGTGTCGACCTGACTTTCGACGTGGATGAAGCCGTCGGTCGACTGCGCCGCCTCCCACGGGATATCCTGTTCCCCGGCAAATGCCGCATTGTGGCGGCGGATCTCATGATCGCCGTCGTAATAGGCACGCATTTTTTTCCAGTAAGCCGTTGTGGAATTTTTGCTGCTTCCCGCAAGCGAAAGAAGGCGCGCTGTCGTCTCCTCCCGTGCGGTGCGGGTCGTGTAGTCGTACGACCCCGCGGCAATGTTTTGCGTTCGTGTTTGCATTTTTTCTCCTTTCGTTCTGCTGTTTGTGAGGTGGGGCAAGGTTGAATTCTGATCATCAAATTTCCACCGACGTAACACGAAGTTATGCTTTTGAAGATGTCCGCTCTCGCGGACATGTCACCTGTCGGTGACAAAAAGTCCTCTCGGACTTTTCAAAGAAATTTCTCCGAAGAGAAATT
>ENA-OUQF01001476-OUQF01001476.1-human-gut-metagenome-genome-assembly--contig:-NODE-1476-length-13933-cov-3.425710_pt1 | contig 13933 bp, 18 predicted proteins | sample MGYA00237947_ERZ548826 | MGnify/ENA primary metagenome ERZ548826 (study PRJEB26490, sample SAMN05194701) | human gut metagenome | biome: terrestrial biome; feature: human-associated habitat; material... | reverse complement strand
ATATGCCATAATACCCCACCTCTTAGTGATATATTATATAATAAAATGAAAAAAATAGCACTACTTTTTTTAACTATTAAATAGTTAATATATTTTTCCAAAATAATAGTTTATAAAAATAAAACAACTAATCTTCCTTTTAATATTGATTAGTTGTTTTTACGTATGCATTACTATTTTCACGTTCTCTTTTTCTTATAAGTTTTTGTCTTCTTGATGTTACAAGCATATTAAACGTTCTCATTTTTTCTTCATCTTTTTTTACTATTTTTCTATACTTTGATAGCATTGGCAAAGTAAATGATGAAACATCACTCTTTGCATATAAATTAAATCTTTCTTGTGCGTACTTTAATCTATGAAAATAAAAATCTTTACTATCCATCATATACTCAATAATATCTTCTGACATATCTAAATCCTTTTCAACAACGCAGAATAATTCACCTAATTTTAACTCGTCACTTGCCATGTTACAACCAGGTACTAAATTACCATATACACTTGCATAAACAGGATATTCTTCGCTATTTAAAACGTCAAATGATGTATCTATATCTCTTGCAATAATTATTTTAGATAATGAAGTTGATAAGTCTTTACCATCTTTTTTACCTTCATACATTCTTAAGTCTGCAACCGATAATCTTTCATTTAATTTGGTATTATCATCCATAATATAATTCTCCTTTCTTTTTAGCGTGCTTTACCATTCTATAATATATATGCGTCAAAATCAAGGAAAATTTTAAAAATATTTATTATTTATTAAGCATGTATATTCCAAGTGTTAAATAACCTGCAAATATAGACCACAAAAGATATGGAATATTTAAATAAAAGGCTCTTTTGTCTATTTTGAAAAAAGTTACCATCATAACTATTATTGATATAATAAGTAAAAGAATCCATATAAATGCGAATAAATATGCACCAAAACCAAAGAATATTAAACTCCATAAAGAGTTAATTATAAGTTGCACTCTGTACACTATTAAAGCACGAGTATTAGTTTTTTCATCTTTTTTCGTAACAATATATAACGATACGCTCATTAAAAGGTACAACACGCTCCAAACAATAGGAAATAATATACCCGGTACATTAATTGGTTTTTCAAGTTCCTTAAAGGTATCCATATTATTCATTGTAAAAAAGTTAAAAAAACTTCCTACTACAAAAGTAATTATTATTATAATAATTAATCTTTTCCAATCTATTTTTTTCATATCATCACCATTGTTAGTTTACTTTATTTTTAATAAATTATGCTTCGTAAAATTCCTTTAGAAATTTATATGTAATTCTTTGGCATATACTAGATGATTCATGATCATATAAATTATATTGCTTTATACCATTGTTGTTAGCTAAATTAGATATGACTTTTACTGATGCATACGGTATTTCATTAACAAATGAGTATTCTCCTACAACACCACTTTCACAGTCACAAGCACAAGCATTATACTCTCTTCTTATGCTGCTTGCTAAATTATAATTAGATACAAACATATCGGAAGATGCAACAACATCATTTAAATAGCTTATTCCAGATACGTTTGAAGCTCTTTTTAAACATTCGATTAAGTCTTCATTAGTTTTATATGTTGCCTTATCAAGTCCAGGTATCTGACCTTCCATAAAACCATTTGGCATAAAATCAACATCAAACTGAGCAGTAGTATTTGGTATTACAGCTGAAAAAATTGATGCTTCATCAGTTAATGCCCCAGCCGTTCCAATAGATAAAATAACACGAATATTATATTTATCACATATATATCTTAAGTTACTTGCAATATTTACCTTACCATAACCACTTAATAAAATAATAAATTCATGGGTTTTATACGTACATTTATAAACCTCACTTTTATTTGGGCTTTCCTCCTTCGTATAACTTAATTTTTCTAATAAATCACTTACGTAACATCTTTCTGATGCAACAATTGCGAGCATTTAAAACACCTCCTAATAAATATATATTTGTTTTAATTTGATTTTATTTACATAAAATTATTTTAAGGAGGAATACATATGGCCTACAAAGTAGCGATAGATTCATCTAACAGTAGTGAAAATAAAAATGGGATTGTAGAAAAAGACTTTACTTTTACGATTGCAAAATACATTAATGAAAGATTAAATAACATTGGAATAGAGAATTTTTTAATTGATGAAAATAATACTGGTTTAACAGATGAAGAAAAGGTAAATATTATTAAAGATAAGTATGGAAACGGAAATAATATTATTGTAATTTCAAATAGACTAAATAAGGGAGGAAAAAACGGGGCTGAAATAATGTATCCACTTAGAAATAACAGTAAACTTGCTTCTTTAATTGCAAGTAATTTAGAAGATGCTGGGCAAACCGTTTTAAAATATTATCAGCTAAGAAATAATAGTGACACCTCAAAAGATGATGATTATCTAATTAGAAATACCGCTAACAACTTAACAATCGTAATAGATTACGGATACATAGATAACACAAGTGATGCCAATTTTTTAAAGAACAATTATGAAAAGTTGGCAGAAGCCGTTGTTAAATCAATTGCAAATTATGCAGGAGTAAGTTACTCGCCTGCTAATATGGAAGGATATTACATTGTAAAAAAAGGAGATAGCCTGTGGAGCATTGCTAGCAAAAATAATACTACTGTGGATAACATTAAAAAGTTAAACAATTTATCTAGCAACAACTTATCAGTTGGGCAAGTGTTAAAGCTTTCTTATGATGCGAAAAAAGAGGATATAAAAGGAAGTAATATTTACACGGTTAAAAAAGGGGATAGCTTGTGGCTTATCGCAAACAAATATGGAACTACGGTTGATGAATTAAAAAATGCAAACAATTTAAAAAGTACTACATTATCCATCGGACAAACACTTATCATACCAGAGAAAAAAGAAAATACTAACAAGATTTCATACGTTGTAAAAAAAGGAGACAGCTTGTGGCTTATTGCTAATAAATATGATACTACTGTGGAAAAGATTAAAAGTACAAATGATTTAAAGAGTAATACACTTTCAATTGGACAAGTGCTAGTTATTCCAAGCTCAAGTGAATTTATTACTTACACGGTAAAAAAAGGAGATAGCTTATGGCTTATCGCTAATAAATACAATACTACTGTGGATAACATAAAAAAACTAAATAATTTATCTAGCAATAACTTACAAATAAACCAAAAGTTAATACTTCCGGCCTAATTTTTAATATTTTTTAATTATTATTTATGTTATTATATAAATGATGAGGTGGTAATTATGACATTTGATAAACAAGTTGAAAAAGCTAAAGAAGAGAAATTAAAATACAGAATTACAAGAGATGTAATTTTCATAGTTCTTGGAATAACATTTCTAGTTATATCTATTTTTGTATCATATAGTGATAGCAAAAAAGAAAGTAATAATACCGATAAGAAAACAACTACGGTAGTTGATAAGTTAAAGGAAATTAATAAAGATAAGAAAACAAAGTAATAATTGTTTTCTTTTTTTGCATAGAATATACTAGGTGATTTTATTGATAGTTAAGTATACCGAAAAAGAGCTTGATCTTCTTGCAAGATTAATGAGAGCGGAGGCTTTAGGAGAAGGAAATCTTGGAATGCTTATGGTTGGGAATGTAGGCGTTAACAGAGTTATTGCTAATTGCTTAGATTTTAAGAATACTAGAAGTATAACAGATATGATTTTTCAATCCCCTGGTGGTTTTTCTGGAACTAATAGTGCACTTTTTCAAAGTTCTTCAACAACTGCAGAGAAAAATCTTGCTAAAAGAATAATAAGAGGAGAATACTTTCATCCCGCAACAAACGCACTTTGGTTTTATTCACCCGGAAGTGGTAATTCTTGTAAGACAACTTGGTTTAATCAAGCTAATGCTGGCAAATACAAAAATCATTGTTTTTATGAACCAGCTAAAGGCGTTTGCAAGTCATTGCATTAAAAAAAGCTTATTAAATTGTAAGCTTTTTATTATGGAAAAATTATTTATTGTACATCAATTTCTTTTACATATTCATAATTAAGTTTATTATTTTTTGTTACAACAGATTCACCAAGCTCCTTTTCTAAATTATCTCTTGCTTGTTTAGCAATACCTCCACCACGCTTTGCAACTTTAATATTTTCTTGTAATCCCTGTGGTTTTTGTTTTAATGCTATCTGTTTTGTTGCTTCTTCTGATAAATCAGTTAATATTAATTCAATATTATCCATATTATCTCTTAGATTTTCTTTTCTTAAACCCTTAAATTGTTTATACTCTTTAGCAGTCATTCCAGACCAAGTTTTATATATTTCATTTGTTAATATGGCATATTCTGAATCCTGTTTAATTCCGTTATCTTGCCATACATCAGTTAATCCTTTTCTTTCTTGCAAAGTTTTGATTCTTTTTGAAATCCAAGATTCATCATAACCTTTTGATCTATATAAATCTATTGATCTTTGAGCGGCAATTGAAGGATCAAATACTTCATCTATTCTCTCACTTCCTAATTTTGCTAGCCAACCTTTTATAGGTTCTGCATTTTTACTAGGGATAGATTCAATTATTCTAAACATACCTTTTATATCAACAACATCAGTATTGTAATACTTACCATCTGAGGATTTTAATTTCAGTTGGTTACAATTTGTAACCGACTCATTTCCCTCTTGTTTTAATCTGTGTTTCAAAACTTTCCAATAATTTCTTGGATTATTACTTTCTGAAACAACACCTATAATATCAACAACACTTACAAAGTATTTTTCTTGTTCATTATCCCATACGGTTCTTATTGTTTCATTATTAAAAATTTTATTAATTAAATGTATTTTATCCTGATTCATTCATGACCTCCATTCATTTATTATATTTTTATCCTCACTTCAATTAAATAATACCAAATATTTGTTCGCACATCAATACATAATAAAACTTTTTTATATAATTTTAAATTTTAAAGCTTGTTAATATCCTTTGAAACAAAAACAAAAAAGTTTACATTAAAGTAAGCTTTTTTTATGGGATAATTAGTGTTTGACCTATCGTTAGTATATCAGAATTTAGGTTATTTAACATTCTTATTTTGTTTATGCTAACATTAAATTTATTAGCAATTGACCAAAGACTATCTCCTCCTTTTACTACGTAAAGGTTAGATGTATTGGAATTTCGATTTAAATTTCCAGGAATAATTAGAACCTGTCCTACCGATAATATATCACTAGTTAGATTATTAATGTTTCTTAAATCATTAACAGATACATTATAAGCGTTTGCTATCGAATATAGACTGTCTCCTCTTTGAACTACATATGTGTTGGAATTAGACATGTCAGAATAATCTCCTGTACTTTCTACATCATTTGGAATAGTTAGCGTCTGTCCTACCATAAGTGTGTTATTTTTTAAATTATTTTTCCTTATAATTGCATTTGGAGTTGTTCCATATTTAAGTGCTATGGAGTATAATGTATCACCTTTTTGTACTACGTAAGTTGTTTGTGTATCAGGTGTTGTTGTACCACTACTTCCCGTGTTCGGGATTTGAAGTGCCTGACCTACATAAATTGTGTTTGTTCCAAGATCATTTAAATTTGCAAGCTCATCTACGGTAGTATTATTGGCATTTGCAATTGACCATAGGCTATCTCCTTTTTGTACTACGTAAGTTACGTTAGTTTGATCTGATGGTGCTGCTCCAGGAATTACCAATTGTTGTCCAACACTTATTAAGTTTGACTTTAAATTATTTGCATTTTTAATTTCATTTACACCAACGTTAAATCTTTTTGCAATTGACCAAAGACTATCTCCTCTAGCAACAGTATATGTATCATTAACTGTGTTAGCACCTGGTGCTGTATAATTATATCCTTTATAATCTGCAACTGCTTTTACTACTGCCTCTGCCCATTTTTCCCAATCATTTTTAATTTGTTTTCTATCATCCTTTGTAGAATCTAAGAATGCATATTCTACTAGTATTGATTCTGCTGGTGATGTGTTTCTAATTATGTAGTAATAATCTCTATTAGGATTTGATGGAAGCTTCCTTTGATACCATTTTCTTATGTTTTGACCAGTTTCTTCTATGTTATCAAGTATCATTTTTGATAATGTATCATCATTTCTTAGTGCATAAACTATTTCAGCACCATCGCCACCACCTGCATTTAAGTGATTAGATATAACTATATCATCACTACTAGTAATGTTTGGTGTAATTACATTTATTCTATCAGTTGGATTTAAAGTAACATCCTCACTTCTAGTTATAACAGTAGGTATTCCTAAATCTTTAAATCTATTATACATATAATTTGCAATCTTTAAAGTATAGTCTTTTTCTATTATATCTCCGCTTGATGAACCAGGATCTGTCCCACCATGTCCAGCATCAACTATAACCATATTATCACTCCTTCAAAGTATTTTATGATTAATACCCAATATGGTGTTACATAAATAACTTATCCACAGCAAAAAAACAAGAAACTTAATTCTTGTCTTTTTTATTCTTTAACTTTTTAATTTTTCTTTTGTATCTTTCCTTCAGTACTTTTAAATTAGGATATGACTTCATTAATCTCTTACCAAACTTAGAATGGTTTGAAACATATTCCCTTACCTTCTTAGTTATTTCCTCAGTATTATCCATAACTATTTTATTAGTATGCAAATGTAACTTAGTAATTATTGAATAAGATGTTATATTATCCATAACAAACAAAATAAATAAAACAATTGCAATTGGATTTAATATATTCTTTGGTACGTTAGATATAATTCCGCTTATAAATGGATTTATAACATACATCAAAAGACATCCTAAAAGTCCAAATGGAACCATGGTTTCTAAACATATTCTGCCATTTATATTAAACCTTCTATCACTATAATCCCACCATCTAGCTTTAAATAATTTTTCCATGATATAGCTAGGATAGAACATATTACCATAGACATTATAAATAGCGCTATAAAGTCATTTAAATACCTTTTAAGAAGAAGTATTATAAGTATGCATCCACAGCCATATATAGGGCAATATGGTCCCATTAAAAATCCTCTATTTACTAACGTTTTATCTTTATATAATGTAAAAGATATTTCCATTAACCATCCTATAAAAGAATAAATTAAAAATAATATAAAATAAAAACATAAATTATTAAACATATTACCACCTAACGTAATTATATCAAAACACTAATATAATTAACATACATAAAAACTTAAAGTGTAAAGAAAAAGGAAACCAAATCAATAGTTTCCTAACTTGTTTTATTTAATTTTAATTTAGTCTTATTTTCTTTTCCATCACGGTAATACGTAACTTCTATTGTATCACCTATCTTATGTTGATATAACTGATATTTAAACTCTGATACCGTAGTAACATCTTCACCATCAATTTTAGTTACAATATCTCCGTCTTTTAATCCAGCATCACTTGCAGGATATCCACTATTTACTTTTATTAAAATAATACCTGATTTAATACTAGAATCAACGTTTATACCATATCTATATAAAGTATATTTATTAGTTAAATCAAGGATTTGCACGCCAACTAATGGTCTTTCAATAGTTTTTCCTTGCGCTAATGTATCAACGTAATTCATAGCATCTTCTATTGGAATTGCAAATCCCATTCCTTCTACTTGTTCATCTACCAATTTTAATGATGTAATACCAATTACGTCACCCGCTAAATTAACTAGTGGTCCACCACTATTTCCTGGGCTTATAGCAGCATCAGTTTGAAGTACCTTAACAATATAAGATTCTGATGCAAGTGAATTACTATTTGAAGCACTCGTTTCTATTAATCTATCTTTACCAGACAATATACCTTTAGTTACCGTTCCTGCATAAGTAGAACCCATTGGAGAACCTACCGTAAATACCGTATTACCAACAGGAGTATTTTTACTATTACCAATGCTAGCTACCCCAAGTACATCTTTAACATCCATTCTTAATACTGCTAAATCAGTATAAGTATCACTACCTAAAACAGTTAAAGAAGTAGTGTTATTATTTGATAGTACTCCTACAATATTGTTTCCACTAGAAACCACATGAGCATTAGTTAAAACGTATCCATACTTGCTATCCTTAGAATAAACAAAACCAGTTCCGGTACTTAAAACAGAACCATCACTATTCATAACTTCAATGCATAAAACAGAATCATATACCTTTTTTATAGCATCTTCCATAGCTTCATCAGTTACCTTAGTTTCCGATATAGTTTTATTTTTAGTAATAATTTTAGGATTCAATTCCGTATAAGCATACATTATAACTAATCCTAAAGTAAATGCTAACAAAATAACCAAAGCAAACTTAATTCCATTTGGAATTTTTTTTCTATTATAACTTTTTTTATTTTGCTTTTTTTCTTCTTTTTTAGACTCTATATATTCAATTTTATCTTGCATACATTATCACTTCCTATTTTATTTTAGCTATTTCTTCCCAATTTGAAGGAAAGCCCATTCTGTCTAAAATCTTAGATTGAGGAATAATATTAACCATACCGTCTAGAAGGTCAAGGTCATAACTTACTTCGTTTACAAAATCAGTAAAATCACTTTCTGTAAGCATACACTTAAGCATTATAACAACTGCAAATATATCATCTTTTCCATATATATATTCATCATTAGTAGTAGGAACATCAAGCTCCATGTGATACCTAGTATCCGGAATTTCTTTTTGAGTACGATGATCATATACAATGTCTTCATGTGCACATAAGTTTCTATAATTAGAAAGTAGTGCAATATATATACCTAAAGTTTCTACATCAAGATTATAATACTCTGCAATTGCAAGCTTATCATCTGGTTTTAGTATGGAATATAATTCGTTAATCATTCCAAAAGATAGCAATTTAACTAAAATCCATAAAGGAACATAACCATAATTACTAATGTAGTGAAGTGTTGCACTATGTTGCCTTCCATTTAGTTTTATTTGCCTTTTTATTTTATTTAAAACATCATTAACCTGTCTTACCTTTTTTATATCCTGTGAAAAGTTAGATGGTTTTAAATAGTCTTTTTCTCTAATACCATATTTTTTAGATAACTTATATGCAATTATTGATTTTAAGTTATTTTCCACAATAAGCAAATTCTTAAATAAAACATTTCTAAAACTTCTATCAAATTGAAATACAGCATACAATTCTTCAAAAGTAGTTCCAGGTATAAACAAACTATCTTTATGATTTTTCATAAAAATATGTCTATAACCATTAATAAAGAAATAATTTTCTCTTAATAGTAATTCTTTTGTCTTATCAATGTCATTAATAACCAACCCACGGCTTTTTAATATTTCAATCTGCTCATCTAAGGTTTTAAACTCTTTTGTTTTCACCTAGCATCACCTATTTTAAATTATATCATAATTTTATTAAAAGTTTATTAAATAATGTTAAAATTTGTCATTTCTAGGTACTAACTAAATAATAATTTATTATGTTGTATAAAATATGTCAAAACAAAAGAAAAAACCAGGAACAAACCTGGTTTTGTAGTAACATATTAACGTTTTGAGAATTGAGGTAGTCCAGTTTTAAAGGAAAAAAACGACTTTTGTTGCCTACCTGTTGCCTACTAAATGATTTTTTCCATATACTAACCGTGTTTTAGTGCAATAAAAAAAGGTAAGGAAATCATTGTCCTTACCTTTATATTTTCATTAAAATAATTTAATATTATCCCAACGAGTTAATCCATTCTGTAAATTTAAATTAACCTGTCTTTGAACTTCATCGTAATTTGAACCTAATGCTTTTCTTCTATCAGCACCATTTCCAAAATCACCTCTGATTGTTTTCTTTACTAATGTTAATAACTCATCATTTGAACTATTTGAAGCAGGTGTATTACTTGCCATCTTATTATTAACTATTTCTTGAATTGCATTATAATCATATCCAGCATCTGTTAATCTTTGTTTTCTTTCAGGATTGTTTCCCCATTTGCCTTGAATAACTTCATTTGCAATTTCTTCATTAGACTTACTTGGTGTTGGTGTTGGAACTGGTTCTACATAATGAACATCACCAATAGCAGGATTGACAATGCATCCTCTAAAAGTATAACCACTACCTAAGCCCCATCTACCATTTGAATTAGTTCTTACACTATTCCAAAATGCAGTTCTTGAACCATAACCACTTTCTGATGTAAGTATTTTATTTGCACCATCTATTCTTTCAACTACTGCAACATGACCTGCACCATCATTTCCACTTAATGTAGCACCTTTTTGCCATACCATAATACCACCTAAGGTTGGATATGATACAACAGTTAAACCACATTTTTTTGCCCTTTCAATAAAATTTTCAGCATTACAGTTTAAATAAGGATACTTCATGCTACCTATAATTTCATTAAAACGACCACAGGCATAGCCTACACAGTTAGCAAGTACATTACAACCTGCATCTGTTGGACTACCTTGTATACATTGACTATAACCACCTCTTGAAGTAGTATTATAAAATTTATTACCTGCTGATGGCTTACTTGTTCTCATTTCCATCTTCACTCACCTCCTCTTGATTTTCGATTGTACAATCTTCACCATTTACTAACACATCCAATGCATCAGTATTAAAAGTGTCTTGTACTTCCATTTCTTCTTGAACTTCTTCTGTTAATACTTCTTTTTCTTCCATAATCTTGACCTCCTTTTGAAGAAAATTTTATAAAAAAACGAGAACTTTATTTTTTCTCGTTTTTTGCATTAAAATTACTCAATCCATTAGAACCTAAACTAATGGAAATTGATGTTAAAAGATATAAAAATATATCAATAAAACTAAAACTGTTCATAACAATATTTGTTATAACTAAAAGAACAAACGATATAAAAAAACTCCAATATTTTGTTGGAATTTTCTTAACAAACTTTAATTCTTTTGTAAACTCTACTACCATAAATACAATTGATACAAAACTAGCATAAGTTTTTAAAACATCCCATGTAAGAAATTGTTCCATATTCATTCCTCCTATTTTAATCCTAATTTAAATAATGCATAAGCAAGTATGGCATAAAATAAATAATCTATCAATTTATCCCACTTCATTCCTTTGCTTTTATCACTACTTTGCAATTTAGTATCTATTCTTTCAACTGCACTTTCAACTTTTCCCATTCGATAATTCATCTTTTCCATTATTGAATATGTTTTTTCCAATTCATCTAACTTTTTATCGTGTTCATCCAGTCGCTTAGTATTAGATTTAGACCTATCAGCAATTTCTTGTATTTTTTCTATGTATTTATCTTCCATTCTGCTCCTCCCCTCTTTCATACATACGAAAAAAGACAACTTTTTGTGTTGCCTTATTCTCTATATACATTATATCACTAAATTAATGTGAATTATGTGAATTATTTTTAAACAATTCATTGAATAATTTATCAGTATTTAACAATGCTCTATGGCAATCATATTTTGCAATATTACCTCGCCAAGATTTATATTGTTCTTCAATATCGAGATAATTCATCTCACCATTATCCAACAATTTTTTAAATTTTCTTAATTTTCTCTTTTCTCTTACAAATCCTTTTTTAACAGGTATTCTTACTACATGACCTGTTTCGGTAAGTCTATATTTTATTTTAAGAAAAGTGAAACCTTTATCAATTCTAAATATTTGTGTCTTTTTAGGATTAATAAATATTCCTAATTCATCACATATTTTTTGTATATCAATTAACAATGATTTTAATTCTTCTTTACTATTACTAATTATATATGTATCATCCATGTATCTTCCATAATATTTCATTTGTTTGACTATTTTACAATAATTATCCATTCTAGTTGGATAATATATTCCTGAAATTTGAGATATTTGACTTCCAATTCCTAATGATTTATTTATAAATCTCTTTTTTTCATTAGATAAATTATTCTTAGCATATTTTAAACTATCAAATAATTCATTTTCTTGTATATCACTATTAGATACATCTACTGAAAAACTATCAACTAAATGTGCAATTAAATTAATTATTCTTTCATCATCGATGATACCTTTGTACATTTCAATCAATGGTTTATGAAGAATATTATCATAAAATTTACTAAAATCAATAACGAGTGCATATCCAATACTTCCATATTTCCTATAATATTGATGTAAATGCTTTTCAATTCTTTTTCTAGCAAAATCAATACCTTTATTTTTAACACTAGCACCATTATCATATATGAGATATGGCTCTACAATCGGATTAACAAAATCGCATAATGCCCTTTGTACAACCCTATCATAAAAACAAATTGAACGAACATATCTTTCTTTACCTCTCTCATTTAGAAAGAAATTATAAAAGTTCTGTTGTTTATAGGTATTATTTCTTAATTCTATCTGTGTATGTCTAATATTTTTTAAAAGATTTGCTTCATACTGCTGAACACTATTTTTCCAACTGCAATTTTTCTTTGCTTCATAAAAACTATTCATTAAAACATTGGCATTACTTATCTTATTTATCATATTTTGTTCCTAACTCTAATTGACTTATCAAAGAGTATCAAAATATCCATTTGCCTTTCGGACAGGATAAAGTTTCCTTTTAATTATCGCAACGGTACTTAACCTAATCATTGTGCGAGTTAAAATCAGGGGCGAACACCACCAGTAGCAGAAGCATTGTTGTTGTTGCTATTACCATTGTTGTTGACATTAGCGAAACGAGAACTCTGTAATTATTAAACTTTACCCTTTTATATTTTCTTTATTTTCTTTATTTTCTTTTATTTCTTTTATTATTTTATTATCAGATTTTCGCCAACCTTTTAACAAAAGTATTTCCTTTTCAATTATATCTACATATACCATGTATTTTTCTACATTTGGATGACATACATAGATTACATATTGCATTTCTTGAAGCAAATTTTCACAGTCGCATATTGCTTTTGTTTGATAATTTCTTCTCATCATATATTCTTCTTCATTTGAACCTTTTATTGATATATTAATACTATATAAACCTGCCTCATATGCTTTTTTACAAAATTCTACATCCTCAAATTTTCTACCATTAGTTGCCATAGATACTTTAATATTATTTCTAGATATATATCTAATTATTTTTAAAATGTCAGGATGTATGCTTGGTTCTCCACCTATTAAAATTATCTTTTTTATACCAATATTCCTTAAATAAGAAACATACTTTTTAACATTTTGATATGACATATTTCTATTTATCTTTAAATATTTTTTAGCATAACACCATTTACAATTGTTATTACAAGTCATATTAGTTGTCAACCATACGGTATTTGGAATTACTTTTTCATCATCAATAATATTAATCCAAAATCTTTGAATATATTTTTTAGTAACATCATCATAAAATGTTTTCTCAAGTTTACCACCATTTTTTTCTATAACTTTTCTTGACGCATCATTATCTTCTAAACAGGTAATTAGTATATCTTTTATTTTATGCTTTTTATACTTTTTCAAAGCTAAAGATAATGCCTTAGTTGCATAACCTTTTTTTCTTTCTTCCGGTTTTATATAATATGCAACATGCCCTAACCTAGAAAAATAATTATCATTTAATTTATGCCTTAAATCAATTGTTCCAACAACTTTATGATTATCTATTATAAAATAAACAGTAGCAGGAACATCCCTGTTTGAAATTCCTATACCATTACGTCTATTCTTTAGCCTTTTTAACATATCTTGATAGCATTCACCACTTCTGTATGCATTTCCCATCTCTGATACATCTTCATTTTTTATGGCACTATTCACCAATTCATAGTATTCTTTCTCATATTTTTTACATGGTAAAACTAAGTTCATAATGTACCTCCAACACTCTTTAAAATTCTTATATAACAAAAGGCAG
>ENA-OUQF01001468-OUQF01001468.1-human-gut-metagenome-genome-assembly--contig:-NODE-1468-length-13984-cov-5.518774_pt1 | contig 13984 bp, 12 predicted proteins | sample MGYA00237947_ERZ548826 | MGnify/ENA primary metagenome ERZ548826 (study PRJEB26490, sample SAMN05194701) | human gut metagenome | biome: terrestrial biome; feature: human-associated habitat; material... | reverse complement strand
AGTATTGCGAGCGCCCCGTGAAGTACGGCGAGCAGCGCTGCCGCGAGATCGGCGCATTCCGTCAGTGGACGAAAAAACAGACCGACGATCCCATTTTCAAGGCGTACCGCAAGGAGTATAAAAAGCGCTTCGCGTGGATCAAAGCCGGGCGCATCACCGACGAGCAGTTTTATGCTTGGAGCGAGAAAGCCAGAGAAGAAAAGAAGAAATGTGACCGCGAGATCATCTCGCTGGAGGAGTTCCAGCAGTGGCTCCGCGACTCCAAAATATAAAACTACGCGGCCGGTGAATGCACCGACCGCGTATTCTTTGTCTATAGCGGAGCAGAACCTGCGCTGTGCTTCCGCTTCTACATTATTTCATTCTGAATTCTGCCCGGTCAGAAATCTTACCCAACCGCACCAGCTGAGATGTTATACTGCCTTCTGAGCGTTTGAAGTAAGCGCACATTTCCTTTTTGCTGCCTCTGGCATCGAACATCTGGCAGAGGATCGCATCATCCGCATCGTCCCAAGGCTTGCCCGCATTTTCAGGCTGCGGCTTCGACGCCTTTCCCGGAAACGCTTTCAAAACACAATGAAACGCCCGAATGATCTCGGCCTTGTTGCACACATGATCCTCCAGCAGGACCTCTCCCGTCAGCAGATCAACGCCATCCGCCAAGCCGGATAGCAGTTCTTTTGTTCGTTATAGATCCATATTATATCAAAGTTTTTTTAGCATAACAAGTTTATAATATTCGTCTATATAGCGGTAATTTTATCGAAATGCTTTGTATTATTGTGGTAATTTGCATTATGAGAAGTTCTCTGACGGCAGCGTGAAATGCATTGAGGATGAGATACCGTTTGAGTTGCCAGATGGTTGGGCGTGGGCGAGATTAGGAACTGTTGTAACTTTTGTTGGTGGTTATGCATACAAAAGCAATAGATATGTTCAGCACTCAAATAACCTTCTTATAAGAATCGGAAATGTCAAGAACAATAGCTTAACCCCGCATGTTGCAAAGACGTGCATCTCTGATGAGTATGCAGCAGAAACCAGCGGGTATCGTCTTCGTGTGAATGACATTCTTTTTACTATGACAGGAACCCGAGGGAAACGAGACTATTTTTTCTCGTGCTTGATTAAAAAAGAAGATTTGAGTGGTGCAAATTTGTTCCTCAATCAGCGCGTTGGGTGTCTCCGCTTAATTGATACAAAACTAATGATTCCAGATTACTTTGTTGAAGCCATACAGAGTTCTTGTGTGTTAGATGCAATTTTTGCGACCGAAACTGGTAATGTAAATCAAGGCAATATTGGTTCGACGGCAACATTGAACCTGTTGATTCCGGTTCCACCAACGAGTGAACAATATAAAATTTTTGAAAGAACATATTCCCTTATTTCTTCTATTGACCAATATGATATTGAATCCGCAGAGCTCTTGTGTCTAATACATGCAATAAAGTCCAAAATCCTCGACCTCGCTATCCGTGGCCAGCTTGTGCCACAAGCCCCTGCTGACGAGCCTGCTTCCGTCCTGCTGGAACGTATCAGAGCAGAGAAAGAAGAACTAATCCGTCAGGGCAAAATCAAGCGTGACAAGAAGGAATCCGTCATCTTCCGTGGTGAGGATAACTCTTATTATGTCCGTCAAGATACGCATACGGAATCTATTGATGAACAGTTTATTTTTGAGCTTCCAGACAATTGGGAATGGTGCTCTTTGCTCAACATTGCAAAGATAGAGTTAGGTAAGACCCTCGACAGCGCGAAAAATATAGGTACCAACTATCCTTATCTTCGCAGTGTAAATGTGAGATGGAATGAAGTGGATTTGTCTGACTTGAAAGAAATGCGGTTCGAACCAGAAGAACTCGACCGATACACCGTAAGGCGCAATGATCTCCTCATATGCGAAGGCGGGGATGTTGGGCGTAGCTGTGTGTGGACTGATGAAAAAGAAATTCTATACCAGAATGCACTGCACAGAGTTAGATTCTACGGTGGATGCAATCCGTTCTATTTCATGTACTACATGATGTATTATGAGAGCCGTGGAATAATCAAGGCACTTTGCAAAGGTGTAACCATCAAGCACCTCACCGGAAATGTTTTATCTCTCATTCCATTTGCATTGCCTCCGATTGAAGAACAGGGCCGAATTGTAGAAAGATTAAATCGGATATTTGTTCTACTTGATAGTATCATATGTGATTAAAGGATACAGCCGCCCTCGAAAGAAGGCGGCTGTTCCTTTACCATGTGACGATTTTATCCACCAGCGCCTGCTGTTCGCTGGCGGTCCTGCGGAGGTAAATGCGAGTAGTCTCAATGCTCTCGTGACCCATTAGGTCTGCTAACAGAGCAATGTCGTTATACTTCTCCAAAAAGTTCTTAGCGTATCGATGACGGAATGAATGCGGGTACACTACCTTTTTATCCAATCCATACTTGTCGGCATAGTTTTTAAGCTGCTGGGAAATACCGCGTGTAGTAATACGCTCCCCATAACGGTTTAGAAACAAAAAGCCGGAGGAACGCTGCGTTTCCTCCAGCCATTCAAGAGTTTCCGTCCTCAACTTTTTAGGTATGTATAGCCTGCGTAGCTTTCCACCCTTAGTATATAGGTCAAAATAGCCGAGTTCTACATGCTCGATTTTGATTTGAATAAGTTCGCTCACACGCGCTCCGGTCGCAGCCAGATACCAGACCACAAAGTACCATTCCATGTTGCCGTCCTTCTTGAGCTGCTTTTTCAGAAAGTTGTAGTCGGCGTTGCTGATTACATTCTCCAGAAAATTCTTCTGCTGCACTTTCACAGCTCTTAGCCGCAAGCGGTCTCTGTGCAGAAAATCCAGATACTTGTTCATCGCCTGGATACGCAAGTTGACGGTCTTGGGCTTGAAAAATTCCATCAGATACCCCTTGTACGCCAACAGATTTTCCTTGTTGACCTCATCGTAGTGGGCATGGTAAAAGTCGACTGTCCAGAGATAGGAATGGATGGTGTTCTCCGAAAGATTGCTCTTTCTCAGGTGCTGCTCAAATGTTTCGTTTGTCCTCATAAAAAGGCACCTCCCAATAATATTTTTGCGAAATTATCGCGCCAATATTATAGGGGAAATATGTGACTATCTCTTATTATGAGAAGATAGGTTCTGACGTCATTTGTATTGACGCAGAAATACCGTTTGAGATTCCTGATACTTGGAAATGGATGCGATTGGAGAATTGTTGCATCAAAGAAATTCGTCGCGGAAAATCTCCTAAATATGTCGATGAAAGCGGAACCCTTGTCTTTGCCCAGAAGTGCAATACAAAATACGGTGGCATTGATATGGGGTTAGCATTGTTTCTGGATGAAAGTACATTAGGAAGATATCCGGATGATGAATATATGCAGAATGGCGATGTGGTCATAAACTCTACTGGTACAGGCACATTGGGGCGCGTCGGCCTCTTTCGTGTTACCGACAATCATCTTGGCCTGCCTATAGTACCCGATTCCCATGTGACTGTTATCCGTGCCGCTCATGGTATTCAATCGGTTTATGTGTATGGCTTCATGAAAGCCAACCAAAGCAAACTTGAAAAGAAAGGCGAAGGCTCTACTAACCAGAAAGAACTTAAGCCGCCCACTCTGAAAGAAATGCTTATCCCGATACCGCCATACTTTGAGCAAGAACGGATTGTTGCTGCAATAACTGCCGCTTTTTCAACTATATCTGCAATAGAAAAGAGCCTCAACTGAGGCTCTTTTCTATTGCACTGAAAATATTAGTCACTTCTGCTACTTGCTCAGCAACCTTTGCTTGGTAATTCAGCGAGGGCACTGGCAGAATTAAATTCAGGATATCTTCTCTTGATATGCCTGGAATGAGCCCTTTAGCAGCACCTTTTATAGCGTTGATATAGAAACCCATACAAAGTGCAAGGTATTCTGAATTCAATGCAAATGTATTTCGAATAGCCATGATTTGTCGTGCGATATGTGCATTGCCAAAATCGTTGAATGCCATTCCCCCAATAGTTCCTTTGCATGTCAGGAGCAAATCTCCAGCTTCTGTGATTACTTGCGGTGTTGTTGTCCATCTCACCAAGCTCACTTTGCCGCTTGCAAAATTACTGGCTCCTGTGATATACGGAATACCATCTCCATCGGCATTGTATTCAGAAGGGGAAAGATCTCGTCCGGAGACAAGTTCGCACAGCTCTTTCAGGCGAACAAACGCCCATCCATCAGGCAATTCAAAAGGTATTTCATCGCTGATATTTTCGACTTTGTCACCTATCTTCTCATAATAAGAGTTATCCTCACCACGGAAGATGACGGATTCCTTCTTGTCACGCTTGATTTTGCCCTGACGGATTAGTTCTTCTTTCTCTGCTCTGATACGTTCTAACAGGACAGAAGCAGGTTCGTCATTCGAGTCTTGTGGTACAAGCTTGCCACGAATGGCAAGGTCGAGGATTTTGGATTTGGCAAGCGAAACAAGAGAAAACGCTTCAGTTTTCCTCATTTCGATTTTGTCAATTTCTTCAATTATGCGTTGGAGATGTTCGACAATCAACTTCTGTTCGTTTAAAGGCGGCAGCGGAATAGGAAGCATGCGTAATGATTGCCCCGTCAAGTGTTTTATAGTTGTACCAGTATAGTACTTTTCGTATTGGTTTGATATTATGAAACGCCTAATTACATAGTACAAATACTCTGGCAGGATTTCGATGGCACGTACTCTGTGTAGGGCTTTCTGATAAAACACAACTTCCTCAGATTTCCAAACAGCACATCGCCCAGGCTCACCACCCTCACACATAACCAGGTCACCATAACAAATGCTGTACCGTTCAAGTTCGTTATCTTCAAAACGCATTTCGAGAGTATCGCTCAAATCAAACGTACCCCAACGGACATTGATGTTTCGGAGATAGGGCCTAAGTGAGCCTTTATTTTTTGCCACATCCAACATTTTCCCTAAAGCCATGTCGGCTATGGAACTTAATCTCGCCCACGCCCAACCATCTGGCAACTCAAACGGTATCTCATCCTCAATGCATTTCACGCTGCCGTCAGAGAACTTCTCATAATGCAAATTATCCTCACCGACAAAGATAACGGAATCGTTCTTGATATCCTTGGGCTTGAGCTTGCCCTCCTTGACCATCTGCTGCTTCTGCTGGCGAATACGCTCCAACAACACGGATGCAGGTTCGTCATTCGAGTCTTGTGGCACTAACTTGCCTCGGATAGCGAGGTCAAGAATTTTTTGCCGTAATGCTTTCGTATCCATTATTCATCTACCTCGCCAATCAGTTCTTCCAGAGCAGACACGGCCTTGGCGATGTTGGCGGACTTTTCCTTGATCTGTTCCAGCAGTTCAGAGAGAGTATAATCCTCGGTTCCATTGTCAGACTTCATCCAAGTGATATCCAGACTGGTCTTGTCACGGGCCAAAATCTCCTCGTAGGTGAACTTGCGCCATCTGCCGTTGGGATTGTCCTCGCTATAGGTTTCGGTACGAGCGGACAGGTCACCATCTTTATAGCATTCAACGAACTCGTCAAAATGGCTTTCCCTCAGTGGATTGGTCTTGCCGAAGGAGGGCATATCAGAACGCAGGTCATAGAACCAGATTTCGCGGGTATTGCCCTTGTCCTCATAGCCACGGGTGAAGAACAACACATTGGTTTTAACGCCCTGGGCATAGAAGATGCCGGTGGGCAGACGCAGGATAGTATGCAGATTGCATTTTTCCATCAAGTCACGGCGGATACGTTCACCGTCACCATCGGCAAAAAGAACATTGTCCGGCAGGACAACCGCCGCGCGAGCCTTGCCCGTCTTATTCAAACTGCGGTAAATGTGCTGCAGGAAATTCAACTGCTTATTGCTGGTGGGGAATGTGAAGTCATCACGGGTAGCCCGTTCACCGCCCTTCTTGGTTCCAAAAGGCGGATTGGTCAGGACAACATCATACCCCTTCATCCCTTTACCAAAATTGGACAAGGTATCGCCAAGATAAATGGGGCCGCCAATATCGTGCAGCATGGCATTCATCAGAGCTAAGCGGTGAGTATCATGCACCAGCTCACAGCCAGAGAAGGCCTGGGTGCGCTGGAACTCCTGCTGATCCACAGGCAGTTCAAACAAATCATCAGTATGGTCTTTGACATAGCGGTCAGCGGCAATCATGAAACCAAAAGTTCCGCAGGCAGGGTCATTGCACCGCTCACCGGGCTGGGGAGCGACAAGCTGCGTCATGATATTGATCAGAACGCGAGGAGTGAAATACTGCCCGGCACCAGACTTCTTCTCATTTGCGTTCTTCTCCAAGAGGCCTTCATACAGATTGCCCAGACCTTCCTCCTTGGCGGTGTACCAGTCAAACTGGTCGATGGTCTGGATGATCTTCTCCAGATTCTTAGGCTCGTCGATGTTGCTCTGGGCTCCCTGATAGATTTCCCGGACACGGCCAGTACAACTCTCGCCCAAATGCTCCAGCAGTTCTTTGTAAAATTTCTTCAGTTCAACGCCCTGTTTGGCAAGGAGCTTGTCCCAACGGTACTGGTCCGGGATAGCCCCTTCCGTGCCGGTTTCCTTGCACATCTTCAGAAACAGGATGTAGGTCAGTTCCGTGACATACTGATGATATGTAATACCGTCATCCCGCAATACGTTGCAAAGATTCCATAGTTTTGCTACGATTTCCTGATTGTTCACGCTACACTTCCTCCATCGTCATAGAGATACTCATTAAGCTCCGTCATGATCTCACGAAGTTTCCCACCAAAACGGCGGTCAATAATCGTAAAGCCGCCCGCATTCTTAAATGCGCCAACTTCAAAAATCTGTTCATCAAGAACGCTCTCTTCCAACAAAACTTTCTCGATCCGCTTGAGCCAGTCTAACTGTGTCTTGTTGAATTCATGGTTCATTCTCAACTTTGCAAATGCGTGCTTCACTCTCTGTTCATGCCCTACAAGCGCAGAACCGAGAGCCTGTTGGCGGATGAATGCGATAATATCAGCTACAATATCCTGGTTTGTCATTTCATTCCATGCGGAATTTAGCTGTTTTTCCGTAAAGTCATGACGGTCAAGTTCCAATTTCAGGCTTTTAAGCGCTTCTCTGGTAAGTTCTGATGGTCTGGTACAAACTGTGCGCAGAGCTGCGATAGCATTCATGTTATTATTGATAAATTCCTTAAATGCTTCCAGATAGTCCTCCGGCTTCTGCCCTTCACCATAACCACGGGTATGGTCAATCACCTCATCGGGGTGATCATCAATAATACGTGGAGATTTGCCATGGGGCCTGTCCTTGTCCAGCACTGAGAATGCCTCACGGTGTCCCAGCAGTTCGGTGGCGGCTTCCTTGATTGTGCTGCTATTGAGGTGTTCCGCAAAAGCGCCCAGATTCTTGCCGCCAGTAAGGTTCACAAACTGATCCAAGGCTTTTTTGCTGATATTACGGCGCTTGCGCTGCAACTTGGCAACGATCAGGTCGATCTGATAGGCAAGCTGCTCGTCAGTCGTTGCCACTTCCAGCCCCTTTATCAAATCTTCAAAGCTGGTGGAAGGATTGGCGACAACTGGTTTCATATTGCTGACATCCTGCAAGGATTCATAAACGCCCACAGGGTCATAAATCTCAAAGTGAGTCTTGCCAATAGAAGGGCACAATCTGGTAGCACGTCCCAGCATCTGCTCAAACAAGATACGGGACTTGATCCGGCGCATGAATACCAAAGTGGTAATCTCTGGCACATCAATACCAGTGGTCAGAAGGTCAACCGTAACCACGATTTTAGGCAAAGACTCGTTTTTAAATCTTTTGATAGCCTCAGAGATTTTCTTCTTATTGCCTCCTGCAACGCTGCCGGTGATTTTCATAACGGTATCGTTATCCACACCGCCTTCAGCATAGATTTCCTTCAAAATCTTTACGATAAGGTCAGCGTGGTTGTCATCAACAGCATAAATCAGCGTTTTGCCCTGACCATCTGGATTGAGATCCCAAGCGATTTCATTCAGAACGGTGCGGTTGAAGTTCTCCGTGATAACTTGGCGATTGAAGGTGTCAATTTCAAACTTCATGTCATCTTCCAGTTCAGCGCTGTTGAGGACTTCGCCGGTGACAGGATCGTAGATGGCAAGCTGTTCGCCCTTTTCGTACTTGATACCCTCCACACGAAGCTTGGTACGAATACTATGAGGAGCATCGTGATCTACCAGATAGCCGTCAATGACAGCCTCACGGTAAGAATAGTTAAAAACAGGCTTTCCGAAGATTTCGGTAGTGTGCAGCGCCGGTGTTGCAGTCAACGCAATTTTCACGGCGTCAAAGTACTCGATGACGGTGCGGTATTTGCTGATGTAGTCATCCTGGTTACGGTAGAGCATCTCGGTTTCGCTCATTTCCTTATCCAGAATATATCCACGGTGTGCTTCGTCAACCACGATTAGATCGTAGTCTGTAACGGAGGGCATGGTATCGCCCTCGGGATAAAGGATACGCTTGACAAGGCTCTGGACCGTTGCGATATGTATTTTTGTTTCTCTGTCGATTTCCTTTTCATCCAGGCTCTTGATGTTATAGATGGAATCCAAGGTCATCAAATCTTCGATTTTTACCTCCTTGAAAACATCTTCGGTCTGCTCACCAAGAGCAGTACGGTCAACCAAGAACAGAACTCGCTTGAATCGGTCGCTCTTAATAAAGCGATAGATCATGCCAAGGATGGTACGGGTTTTGCCGGTGCCGGTAGCCATGGACAGCAGGACGGTTTGCTTACCATCGATAACGGCCTGTTCTGCCGCCTCAATAGCATTGATCTGATACTTACGCAGATTCAGTCCATCCGGGTCACGGAGCAGATCGAAAGGCGTATTTTGGAGTGCGGTATTTGCGGCAGCAATATCCTTTTCGAGCTGATCCATCAATCCCTGAGGACTGATCCAACCTTGCAGGGCCTTGGGTGCATTGGCTCCGTTGCGCAAATCCAGATACCAGATGCCGGATTTGGTTTCGATCTGCTTGAGATACTTTCGGCCATTGGTCGCAAAGGCAAAAGGAACTTTATATGCTCCCCACTGGTTGATGATGTACTCCTGGTGTTCATCTTTGATTCCCTTAGCATACTCCTTACATTGATGGTCAATGACAGAGGGAATGTCAATAGCGGCTTTTTTAGCTTCCACAATGCCCACGAGCTTCACCCCGACAAACAGGGCGTAATCTGCGTAACCATTCTTGCCTACAGCGGAGTCAGTAGGCCACTCAGCAATGGCAAGATTTCTGCCCTTCTGAGGCCGGGTTCCCTTAGAATAGCGCAGAGTATTGGTGTCAGCCTCCCAACCAACCTTGCGAAGCTGTTCGTCAATCAGGTAGCGAGTCTCTGCCTCGGAAAGCTCCATGCTCTCAGATGCGGTTTCGCCTTTCTCTGCACGTTCCTTGGAGGTCTTGGTAGATGCCGCGGTGGATACTGCCTCAACCTGCTTGGAGAGTGCAGCAATCTTTTCCTCCTGCTCTTTAATGATGGACTCATAGTCCGGCTGCACCACATTTTCAGGCATGACAAATGCAGGAGCAATATATCCCCAGTCGCCATATACTTCCATGAACCAAACCGCAAGGTTATAGGTCATAGAGAGCAGCGTTTTTGCGTCCTCCACAGAGTCTGCACCCGCATGGACCGCATCGTTTCGCGTCTTGCGAAGCGCATACAGAATATCGTCGATTTTCTTTGGGATAAGGCCTTCACGCTTCAGCAGACGAATCCGGTTGGCGTGGGTGTTGTCGATGGTCGGCTCCTTGATATGCTCAAAAGCAAAAATCTCAAGAATCAGCCGCTCACCAAACATACCCAACTTATACAGGCAGGCGTTGGCATCGGAGTAGACATAGCTCTCCGCTGCTGCACCGATCTGTGCCAGCGCAGGCCAGTACCTGTTGAGAAATTCAAAGTTGGATTTCATGTGTGTCCTCCTAACTTTAGTAGTGCTTCTGATAAGTTGCTATTATCGGAAGTTGACGGGTAAAAATCAGTCAAGGTCCTCCGTAAAAAAGTCGCTGTCAATTCTCTTAATTTCGTATGTAGCTTCCGTAGAGACGCCCAAATTATATTCGATCATCAATTTTGCCAGTGTGATACCATCAACAAGCACAACCTTTGTAGTGTGCTGCTTCTGCGCATATTGGCATGCTTCTTTCGTGAACTTGGCGGTTGTAATGAACAGTCCTTTAGATGCACCTTGTCCAGCCAATGCACCAACGAATTTCTGAATCTCTGGTCTGCCAACGGTTTTATCACAATCCCAACGCTTTGCCTGAATGTAAATCAGGCTGAAACCCAGCTTGTCCTCTCGGATGATTCCATCAATACCTTCATCACCGGTTTGCCCGATGACAGTGCCGGCATGATCCACTGAGCCGCCATACCCCATTTGCGTCAACAGCTTGATTACAAGATGTTCAAAGAAAGCAGGTGACTGCTTCATGATCTCGCTCAAAAGATCGTCTGCCAGTGTGGTATTGATCTGCTGGAAAGCCTCATCCAGAACATCCTGCGGCGTTTTACTTGACACGTTTGCCGCAGAGGTTCGCGCAATCGCTTCCTCATTATTTGGGGTCATAAACTTGCGAAACGGTTCAAAACGTTGGAGATACAGATTATCGATTTGGATAGGATTTTCGTTGAGGACTTGTTTGCCTGCTGGCGTAATCACATAAATGCCTCGCGATGGACTTTGCAGCAATCCAGCCTTTTTCAAATATGTGCATGTCCAGCCAATACGGTTATCAAAGAGTCTCTGTTTCCCACTTGGCAGCAGTTCGGCTCGTTCCTTTTCAGAAACAGCAAAAATATCCGCAACAGCATCTTTTACCTCTTTTGATTTGTGTGTCTGACCGTCTGCTAAACATTCGAGAAAAGCGAGATACATCTCATCATATTTGGGAATTGGCATTTGACATTCTCCTTACGCCTTTATCTTTCGATTATACATTATAGATGGTCATAGATGTTTTGTTATTTTTATACTAGCATCTTCGGTTGAGAAATGCAAGGAAGTGATAAAATGAGCAGTTTTTAGTCTAGCTTTCTATTGATGCTCGCGTCGTATCGCTTGCACGCCAAAAGACCAGTTGAGCCTTTCCCATTTCTCTGCTACAATAGCCACATAAGAAACACGCAGCGGAGGTTTTCCCATGATCCGTGAAATATGCAAAGACGAATTCTTTTTATCTCAAAAGTCAGAACCTGCCACGGCGGACGACTTGAGCGTAGCGCAGGACTTATTGGACACGCTGGCCGCGCACAAGGACGGCTGCGTGGGCATGGCGGCGAATATGATCGGTGTCAACAAGCGCATCATCGCGTTTGACAACAACGGCGCATACATGGTCATGTTCAATCCCGTGATCGTCAAAAAATCCGCGCCGTATGACGCGGAGGAGGGCTGCCTGTCCCTGACCGGCACACGGAAAACGAAGCGCTACCAAACCATCAAGGTGCAGTGGCAGAACGAGCAGTTCCAGACGCGCCTCAAGACGTTCACCGGCTGGGCGGCGCAGATCATTCAGCATGAGATCGACCATTGCGAGGGGATTTTGATATGATTTTGTATTTTTCTGGCACCGGAAACAGCAAATATGTCGCCAAGCGAATCACAGACGCGCTGGGCGATGTGCTTGTGAATCTGAACGACTGCATCAAATCCGGTGACACTTCGCCCGTCGAAACCGATGAACGGCTGATCGTCGTCACACCGACTTATGCGTGGCGCATTCCGCGCGTCGTGCGCGACTGGCTTCGGAAAACGGAACTGTGCGGCACAAAGCAGGCGTGGTTTGTTATGACCTGTGGCAGCGAGATCGGCAACGCCGACAAGTACAATCGCGAACTCTGCGCGGAAAAGGCGATTTCCTGCATGGGCACGACGCAGATCGTCATGCCGGAGAACTACATTGCGATGTTCTCCGCGCCGCAGGCGGACGAAGCGCGGCAAATCGTCGCCAAAGCCGAACCGGACATCGACCGCGCCATCGACGCGATTCAAGCCAATCAGCCGTTTGCACCGACGCGGAACAATCTCTACGACCGCCTCATGAGCGGCCCGGTCAATCCGATTTTCTATAAATGCTTCGTCAAGGCAGATGCTTTCACTGCTTCGGATGCCTGCGTCGGCTGCGGGCAGTGCGTGAAGCGCTGTCCGATGAACAACGTCACACTCAAAGACAGCAAGCCAGTCTGGGGCAAGAACTGCACCCACTGCATGGCGTGCATCTGCTACTGTCCGGTCAGCGCGATCGAGTACGGCAAAAAGAGCGTTGGACAGCCGAGGTATCACTTTGAGGCGCTGTGAGGTCTGCAATGAATCGTGAGGAATTAGAAGCCTACATTCTGAACCACTACAGCACAGAACCGGATTATCCTTGGGCGGACACACCGCGCGCCGCCGTGTTCCGCCACGCAAACAATCGCAAGTGGTTCGCGCTGATGATGGAGGTGCCGCGCGGCAGGCTTGGACTTCCAGGTGCGGAGCCGCTGGACATTGTCAATTTTAAGTGCGACCCGATTTTGATTTCGTCCCTGCGCGGCGAGAACGGTATTTTTCCGGCGTACCACATGAACAAAGCCAGCTGGATCACAGCCGCGCTGGACGCCAGCGTGCCGGCAGAAACAATCGAGCTTTTGCTGGATGTGAGCTATGAGCTGACCAAGCCGAAACCTCGCAGGAAACCAGTAAATAGGAAAGAACCAGATGATACGAAAATTTGAAAATCTAGATTTGGACGCCGTCATGCAGATCTGGCTGCAAGCCAATCTGGACGCCCATGCGTTTATCCCGGCGAGCTTTTGGGAAGCGCATTTTGAGATGGTGCGCGATATGCTCCCGCAGGCGGAGCTCTATGTCCACGAAAACGAGGCCCCCCGGCAAATCGACGGCTTCATCGGTCTGACGGAGAACCACATTGAGGGGATTTTCGTTGCAAAAGCTGCGCGTTCCAAGGGCATTGGCAAAGCACTGCTGGAGTATGCGAAGTCGCGCAAACCGTGCTTGACGCTGAGCGTCTATCAGAAAAACGAGCGGGCGCTTGCGTTTTACCGGCGTGAGCAATTCGTCGTGCAGTCGGAAGGCATCGACGAGGATACGAACGAAGCGGAGATTCAGATGCTCTGGACACGGTAGACACAGAAAAATTGACGGAGGACGGTCAGCCGTCCTCCGTTTTGTCAATCTGTAAGCCGATCCCGCAAAAAGCGCCGGAGCTTCTCCAAATCCGGCTCGCACAGCAGCGGCAGGATTTCTACCAGCTTTTCCGGCTCCAAATCCCACCACTGATAGCGCAACAGCAGGTCTTTCAGCTCTGCGCCAAATCGCTCCTTGATTAATCTCGCCGGGTTCCCCCCGTAAACGGTGTAAGCTGGAACATCCTTCGCCACCACGGAATAGGCGGCGATGATTGCGCCGTCGCCGATCTTCACGCCGGGCATAATGATGCCCTCGCGCCCGATCCACACGTCGTTTCCGATGATCGTGTCGCCCTTGCGCGGAAGCTGCTCCATGTGCAGCGGCGTGTTTTCCGTCCAGGCGCCGCCGAAGACGTTGAATGGATACGTCGTGGCGCTGCTGATGCGGTGATTCGCCGGGCCCATGATGAATTTCGTTCCAGATGCGATTTGACAGAACTTGCCGATCCCAAGATGATCGCCGAACTCCGGGTAGTTGAACAGCACATTGTTCCGCTCAAACCCCGTCGGGTCAACCGCGTCGTCGTAATAGGTGTAGTCGCCGACCGTGATATTCGGTGCGGTGATGACGTTCTTGATGAAGCAGGAGGTCTTGTATTCATTCGGAAAGACCGCGTTCGGGTCCGGGATATTCATCATCATTTTACCCTTTCTGGCTGCTTTTCCATCACAAAATTCGTGAGCGCAACGCCGTGACGGATCACTTCCTGCTTGCGTACGACGCAGTATCCGCGATGCTG
>ENA-OUQF01001448-OUQF01001448.1-human-gut-metagenome-genome-assembly--contig:-NODE-1448-length-14147-cov-4.156472_pt1 | contig 14147 bp, 8 predicted proteins | sample MGYA00237947_ERZ548826 | MGnify/ENA primary metagenome ERZ548826 (study PRJEB26490, sample SAMN05194701) | human gut metagenome | biome: terrestrial biome; feature: human-associated habitat; material... | reverse complement strand
ACGAGATTTCTGCCTGTCTCGTGGGCTCGGAGATGTGTATAAGAGACAGCCCTTCATCCGTGTACACATCCACAAACTCCCAATCAGGATTCGAGCGAATGAAGCGGGTGTAGTAATCCACCTGTGCTTCATAGGAAGTAGGCTGCTCCTCGCTATATAGACCTTTAGGAAAAGAGCTCCATGACCTCCACACTTGGTGTATGGATGCGAACCGGGTACGGGGCAGAAAAGGCTCCACACCTGATGCAGCTTTCCGTACATTGTGATCACCTCCGATCTATATCGTTTCGGAGAGCAGATCCTCTCACCCTACGGAGAAAAGGTGACTGCTTTAACCACCCTGCTCCGAAAAAAGATGTGCTCCTTAATATACGGCCACGGGAAAGAGGAAAACTTAACCACTTTTCAAAAAAGGATTAGAAAACGTAAAAACTGCCTTCGCAAAAGCTGCGGAAGCAGTAGATTATCCAGCTGAATCGTGATATAATACTATGTCAAAATATAAGTGTGATTTGTTTTTTTGTTGTGCTGGGAGGCGACCAACATGACCCCTGAAGAAAGAGCCAGACAACTGATTGATGCCCGTCTTGCGCAATCCGGATGGGTCGTTCAGGACCTGAAAAAAGTGAATCCCACGGCTTCTCTCGGTGTTGCTGTTCGGGAATATCCCACCAGTACCGGGCCAGTTGACTATGCTCTTTTTGTTGATGGGAAGCCCGTAGGCGTGATTGAAGCGAAGAAGGACGAGCTGGGCGAGAACATCACGGTCGTCGAGGGCCAGTCCGGGCGCTATGCCAACAGCACCTTCAAATACATAACCACCGAGTATAAGATCCGCTTTGCCTATGAAGCCACCGGGCAGCTTACCCGTTTCACGGATTATGCTGATGTCAAGTATCGCTCCCGGCGTGTATTTTCCTTCCATAGGCCGGAAACGCTGCTGGCCCTGCTTGCAAAGGACGATACGATCCGCAACAACATGAAGCGCTTCCCGGCTTTCGACACCACCGGATTCCGCAAATGCCAGATCACAGCGATCCGGAATCTGGATGCTTCCTTTGCGGATAATCGCCCCAAGGCGCTGGTGCAGATGGCAACCGGTGCAGGCAAGACTTTCACAGCAATCACGGCAGCATACCGTCTGCTGAAGTTTGGCAAGATGAAGCGCATCCTGTTTCTTGTGGACACCAAGTCACTGGGCGAGCAGGCGGAGCGGGAATTCCTTGCCTATACGCCGAATGACGACAACCGCTCCTTTGCCCAGCTTTACGGTGTTCGCCGCCTGAACAGCTCCTATATCCCCAATGACATCCAGATCTGCGTCAGCACCATTCAGCGGATGTACTCCATCCTGAAGGGTGAGGAAATGGATGAATCCGCAGAGGAAGAATCCTTCTTCGAGCAGGCCGGAGCCGACACACAGGTCGCAAAAGAGGTCGTCTATAACGAAAAGTACCCCCCGGAGTTTTTCGACTGCATCATCGTCGATGAATGCCATCGGTCGATCTATAACGTTTGGAATCAGGTGCTGGAATATTTCGACGCCTTCATCATCGGCCTGACCGCTACGCCGGACAAGCGTACCTTTGCCTTTTTCAACCAGAACGTGGTCAGCGAATATTCGCGAGAGCAGGCCATTATCGATGGGGTCAATGTCGGTGAGGACATCTTCCTCATTGAGACCGATGTTACGAAAAACGGTGCGACAATCCTCAAGCAGCAGATCGAGTACCGGGACCGCCTGACTCGCGCCAAGCGCTGGAAACAGATGGACGAGGACCTGATCTATACCACGGCAAAGCTGGATCGGGACGTTGTGAATCCCAGCCAGATCCGCACCGTGATCCGAGTGTTCCGGGACAACCTGTTCACGCAGCTTTTCCCGCATCGCCGCGAAGTACCCAAGACGCTGATCTTTGCCAAGACCGACAGCCATGCGGATGATATCATTCAGATCGTCCGGGAGGAGTTTGGCGAGGGCAATGAATTCTGCCAGAAGATCACCTGTCAGGCGGATCGTCCGGAGACTGTTCTCAGCGCCTTCCGCAACGATTATAATCCCCGTATTGCCGTTACCGTTGACATGATCGCCACCGGGACGGACGTGAAGCCCATCGAGTGTCTAATCTTCATGCGCGATGTTCGCAGCAAGAATTATTTTGAGCAGATGAAGGGTCGAGGCACCCGCACCCTCGGCAAGGACGACCTGCAGAAGGTCACACCGTCCGCCACGGAGAACAAGGATCATTTTGTGATCGTGGACGCCGTAGGCGTCACAAAATCCAAAAAGACCGAGACACGCACGCTGGAGCGCAAGCCCACCGTCAGCATGAAGGAACTGATGCTGACGGTGGCCATGGGCGCAAAGGATGAAGACACCCTCACATCCCTTGCAAACCGTGTGATCCGGCTCAACAGCCAGATGACCGACCGGGAGCGCACCGAATTCAGCAGCACCGTCGGCAGCAGCGCAGGGAACATCGCCCAGCGGCTGTTGGATGCTTTTGACCCAGATGTCGTATCCGCGAAAGCCGGTGTCGATTTATCCGACGATCATGAGCCGACTGAGGACGAGCAGCACCGCATGGATGAGACAAAGAAGGCGCTGATCCAACAGGCCGTGCAGCCCTTCTGTAATCCGGATATTCGCGATTACATCGAGAATGTGCGCCGCAGCCATGAGCAGGTCATCGATTCCGTGAATATCGACACGGTGCTCTTTGCCGGGTATGATACCGACAAGCAGGCGAATGCAGACCGCATCCTCAAGACCTTCCATGCGTTTATCGAGGAGAACAAGGATGAGATCCTTGCCCTGCGGATCATTTACGATCAACGGTATAAGGACCGTCCCATGGCGATTACAAAGCTCAAAGCCCTGTATGAAAAGCTGAAGGCGCAGAACATCACCATCGAGCGCCTGTGGGAATGCTATGCCATCAGGAAGCCGGAAAAGGTCAAGCGGGGCACCGTGGCGCAGCTTACGGACCTGATCTCCATCATCCGCTTTGAGATGGGCTATGCTGATCACCTCGCGCCGTTCGCGGACAAGGTGAATTATAACTTCATGCAGTGGACGCTGCGCCGGAACGCAGGCCATATCCATTTTACGGATGAGCAGATGGAATGGCTGCGCCTCATCAAGGATCACATCGCTGTTTCCCTCAGTATTGAGCCGGAGGACCTTGATCTCAGTCCTTTTGACCGTAAGGGCGGCCTGGGCAGGTTTTACGATGTGTTCGGAGACAGCTATGAGGCGATTTTGCAGGAAATGAACGTGGAACTGGTGGCATAAGGAGGGCATCTCATTATGGAGTATAAAGAATATGAGCTTGGTGAATTGCTCTATTATGAACAGCCCACCCCATATATCGTTGAATCGACCGATTATAACGATGCTTATGAAACCCCTGTGTTGACTGCTGGGAAATCTTTTATTCTCGGATATACTGACGAAAAAGAAGGAATATACGATCAACTTCCTGTCATCATATTTGATGATTTTACTACGGCAAGCCAGTATGTTAATTTTAAATTCAAAGTCAAATCGTCTGCGATGAAGATATTGACCCCTGTAACCGAGCTGGTTTTGCCAAAGTATATCTATTATCGCATACAGATCATTCAGTTTGATCATAGCACCCATAAGCGGTATTGGATTCAGCAGTATTCAAAAATCCGTGTCAGTATCCCACCCATCCCGGAGCAGGAGTGCATTGTTGCCCGGATTGAGGAGCTGTTCTCCCAACTCGACGCCGGAGTGGAAACGCTGAAGAAAACAAAAGCACAGCTTGCGGTGTATCGGCAGGCTGTGTTGAAAGAGGCGTTTGAGGGAGATTATCCGAGAAAACAACTAAAAGAATTCTCAAAAGCTATTAGTGGGTTCGCTTTCAAAAGCAGCAGGTATTCACCGGACGGAAATTATGTCGTTGTTAAAATTGGAAATGTCAAAGAACGTCATTTCGATTTCTCTCGGGATCTGACAAAAACGTTAGAAGCGGATGATTCGATTCTTGAAAAATACTTATTGCGGCGTGGGGATTGTCTTATCACCTTAACGGGATCTCGAGGGAAACGTGACTACGGATTTGTAGCGATGGTTGGGAATCAAAACAACTATCTTCTCAATCAGCGTGTTGCGGCGTTGCGATTCGATCAGTCTGTTGCCTTGCCTGAGTTTTTCCAGTATTATCTCGCTTCTCCCTCGTACCGAGACATGTTCTTCGGCTATGAGACCGGAAATGTCGGTCAGGGAAATGTTGGAATTAAAGCTCTCTTGGATCCCTATGTTATATTGCCAGATATTGACACGCAGAAGAGAATTATCGAAGACGTTGAGGACAGACTATCTGTCTGCGACAGCATCGAACAGACCGTTGACACCGCTCTGCAACAAGCCGAGGCCATGCGGCAGAGCATTTTGAAAGACGCCTTTGAGGGGAGGCTGTGATAAGTGAAAGACAAAATAAAATACTATCTTTTACTGCTGGCTTTTCTTTTCATAATGGCCCTAATTCTTTGGTTCTTTCATGACTGGATAGAACAATACAGCAATTCCCTTATGGTGTTGATTACCTTCATTTATGTGGTCGCAACTATCGAAATTTGCCGGGCAAATATCAAATCTGCTGAAGCAACTAAAGAACAGCTCGAAGAATCGAAACATCAGTTTGCAGAAAATGAACGGCTCCAAATGATGCCGTATTTTGAAATCATAGTACATGATGATATACGGGATTTTGTTGAGTGCATAGCGCTTACTATTTCGAACAGCAACGCAGAGAACAGTACCGTTATCGATCGAAGGATTTCAATAAAAAATATTGGTCTTGGTGTTGCAAAAGACTTTACATACACATGGTGCAATTTGGACGGATGTTATCCGCGGAACGACCTTGGTTTTACAGCATTTGCTCCGGGAGAAGAAAAAAGCATCTACTTTGATTTTTATGCCGAATGTAACGCAGACTTTAGTGAATATGAGGCTCCTGTATCCATAATTTTTTCATATAGTGATCTGCTTGAAAACAGATATAGCGTTGAATTAAAATTAACTTTTTGGATATCTGACGGTAAAGAAGACAAAGTGCATTGGAATGTCGGCATACCTGACATTATAAAGGGGAATAACCATGCCTGAACAAACATCATCTATCATCTCCAAAGTCTGGGGTATGTGCAACCCGCTCCGTGATGATGGATTATCCTATGGAGATTATCTGGAGCAGCTTACCTATCTCATTTTCCTCAAGATGTCGGACGAGTATGCCAAGCCGCCGTATAAGAAAGAGTCCGGTATTCCTGCCGGCTATACATGGCAGGATATGAACACCCTCACGGGCTCTGAATTGGAAGAACAGTATAAAAAGACGCTGGAAAAGCTGGGGGAGCAGGGCGGAATCCTCGGTCAGATCTTCCAGGGCGCGATCAACAAAGTCAGCAATGCGGCAATCCTTTACCGGATTGTGCAGATGATCGACCGGGAGAAATGGGTCTCCATGTCTTCGGACGTGAAGGGCGAGATCTATGAAGGTTTGCTGCAGAAAAACGCAGAAGACGTAAAATCCGGCGCAGGCCAGTATTTCACACCGCGCGCGCTGATCCAGGCGATGGTCGCCTGCATCCGCCCAGAGCCGATGAAAACGATTGCGGACCCCTGCTGCGGCAGCGGGGGATTTTTCCTCGCGGCGCAGGCATTTCTTGCCGACCCGGAGAACTATACGCTCGATCGGGAGCAGAAGGAATTCCTGAAAAACGGGACTTTCTACGGAAATGAGCTGGTGGCGTCCACCTTCAAGCTGTGCCTGATGAATCTTTACCTGCACAACATCGGGGATATTTATGGCAGTGTTCCTGTCGCCCACGGCGATTCGCTGCTCACCGATCCCGGCTACCGTGTGGACTACGTTCTCACCAACCCGCCCTTCGGCAAAAAATCCTCCCTCACCTTCACCAATGACGAAGGCGAACAGGAGGAAGAAGACCTCGTATATAACCGTCAGGATTTCTGGACCACCAGCAGCAACAAGCAGCTCAATTTCGTCCAGCACATCAATACCATCCTGAAAGCCACGGGCAAGGCTGCGGTGGTCGTGCCGGACAACGTGCTCTTTGAGGGCGGCGCTGGCGAGATCGTGCGCAAGAAGTTGCTTGCTACCTGTGATCTGCATACAATCCTGCGTCTGCCCACGGGCATCTTCTATAAGCCGGGTGTCAAAGCGAACGTCATTTTCTTCGATAAGCGTCCGGCCAGCGCCGAAACCCAGACGAAGGCCGTCTGGATCTATGATTTCCGCACCAACGTTCACTTTACGCTGAAACAGCATCCGATGCAGTATTCCGATCTGCTGGACTTCATCGCCTGTTATCATCCGGAGAAACGGTACGAACGCGCCGAAACATGGAGCGAAGATGACCCGGATGGCCGCTGGCGCAAATTCGATATTGCCGACATCCTTGCGCGGGACAAGACCAGCCTCGATATCTTCTGGATCAAGGACAAGTCCCTTGCCGATCTGGACAACCTGCCCTCGCCCGACGTGCTGGCCGATGATATCATCGAAAACCTCCAGAGCGCACTGGAGAGCTTTCAGGAACTGAAGGCGCAGTTGAAATAAGGAATGGACTTTATGAGCGAAATCCGTATAGCAATTCCTGACTTGGATTTGAACAATGCATTGCGATTAGATGGCAATCTGCGCAACTATGAGATTGGGCCATTTGATGATGTCGTTTTGGATTTTTCCAGAATGACAAATTTTGACCCACTTCCCATGTTGATGGCAGGGGCGATTATCAAACGTTTTCGGTATCAATACCATGATAACACTTTCTCTATTTCTGGCATCAACGGGAAAAGTTATGCCGGGACGATGGGCTTCTTCAAATATATATCCGAATCCATAAGCGTTGGAAAAAGCCCCGGTGAAGCCACTGGTAGTTCAAATTATATTCCGATTACACCTATTTCGATACGCTCTTTGCAGGAACGCGCATTTCGTGATGGTGGGTCAATAGAAATCGGTGATATGATAGAAAGAGCGTCTGCTCGACTTTCTCGTGTCATTGATAGGGGAAATAAGGAATTACATAAGCTGCTTACATATTTAGTCCGCGAAATACTGAGAAATACCCCTGAACACGCTCAAGCAGACGAGATGTGGATATGTGGGCAGTACTGGCCCACTTACCAATTGGCTGAAATTGCAATCATTGACGAAGGAATCGGGGTATTCCAAAGTATAACGTGTAACGCTGCACATGCAAAATATATTCATGATAACCGTTCTGCTTTAAAATGGGCTATTCGTGCAGGTATTTCAGAATCATTCCGACCCGCCTACGAGTTTAAGCCGCATGATTACGATGTATGGAAAAACAGCGGATTTGGGCTTTATATGGTTAGTCAGATATGTCAAAAGCTGAACGGCAGTTTTTGCATAATCAGTTATGGTGACGCGTTGCTCATTGATAACCACGGCGTTGCAGAAAAAAGCACCTCATTTCGCGGAACTGCAATTCGCATAAGAGTACCGACGAACAACATCTCAGCTGCGCAAGCCATAATTGATGAAATAGCCGCACAGGGTGAGGTTGAAGCGCGAACGATTAAAAATGCCTTTAAAACCGCCTCTATGCCTTCAAAAGGCTTGATGACGCAGCTAAACATATAATTTGTAAATTATGAGGAATCTCAGTATGAATATTATTCGGTGGTGCAATGAGAATAATGGTTTTCTTACGGCTATCCTGTCTTTGATTGGACTTGTTCTGAGTGTTACAGCCATTGTGGTTTCTATTCGTACAGCAAGATTGCCTTATAAAAAGAAACTGATGTTAGGGTCATATATGTCTGTTGGTGCAAGTATAATTCCGGGAGTTGGTGCGGAAACACAGATTCTGGGTATGTCTGCTTCGGCAACGAACGTCGGAAATCGGACAATAAATATTACATATTTGGGATATGCGATCAAAAAAGATGGTCGGTATAATATGATATATCCTGTCAATCGAGACTTTGATGGAAAGGCATCCCTTAACCCTTCAGAAATGGCAGAAACCCAGTTTTATAAGGATGAGTTATTGAAGTGCTTTTCGAAGGAAAACCGTAAAACAAAGCTCTTTGTTTACGCTAAGGATACCGAAGGTGCAGAGCACAAAAGGAAAGCTGGTACAGTCGGCAAGTTGATTGACAACCTGTCGAAATAAAAATGCACCCAGTAAAACCGGGCGTATTCTATCAAAATGGTGGTACTTTTCCAACGTAAGTTGACGAGCTGCCAGAAACGGCGGCTCGTCGTTTTTGTTAATCATTCAACTAATAATGAGTTTGGAGGTGTTAAAATGTTAGATACGATAGGTGCTTTCGGGAGTGGTATTGGAACCAACCTTTTATCTGATTCTTTGAGCAAGAAACTTGAGGCTTTCAAAGACAAAAAAGCAATTGCCTCTTTCACCCAAAGTCTGCGAGATTGGGAAATTGAATTTGAAAAACAGAATGACGGCACTATCATCACAAACGGCGCATTTTATTCACATGTGAAGTATCATAATGTAATTGAAAATATTGTGGCTTATGTCCTTGAGCCGAGTATGAATGCCGTGACTGAGGATGAATTTCTAAATTGTCTCCATGAAAAAATGGTAAGCAGGATCGAAGAAACGACCGAAAAGAAATTATCTTGGAACGACTCAAGACTTATTCGGAATTTCCTTACACACTTACTTACAACAACAAGAGCCTTTCTTTTTCAAAAAATATCTTTGGAAGATCGCGGCCTATTCTATTTGGTTTGCCAAAATAATGCCAAACTTGAGCACTTAGAACGGATTGTAAAAGAGAAATTCCAAATGCAGGATCAGAATGTCCAGCAAATTGTAGAACAACTTTCGATGGCTATTCAGAAGTCCGAAACTGAGGAACGCATCAAAGCAAAAATGGCTTCATGGAATTCCAGACAAATAAAGAACCTTGGTAACCGGTATACGCCAGATTTGAACATCCCTGTTGAAATAATGGACTCTCTCCACGGAGCATCTGTCGATCAACAATTTCAGAATATATTCTATGACAAAGTAGATAAATTTTTGATTGCGATGAGACACACAGAGCTTAGTGAAATCAACGCATTGTGTGATGCCATAGAGAAATATGCAATAGAATTGAATTTCTTCAATATTACATCAAGCGACATCGATGTAATAATTTCTACAGTTAACGCTATCAAAGATTTTCTAACCAGCAAAATAGAAGAATATTATGAAAACCCCGAAGGGAAGAAAAACTTTGACAGTAAGGCATACCAGTTATACGAGAAACTGGGTATTGCCAACGAATTTAACGACTATCTAACTAATACAACTGTTAGGGTAGCCGTTTCCCCGTACATTATTTTGGCCGGAGATGGTGGTGTTGGAAAATCACATCTTATTGCCGATTACATTGATAACTGTGATTCTTTGGGGCAGACATCTTTACTTCTGTTAGGCCAGCAGTTTTCTGCGGGAATGGATGTTTTGGCTATTCTCCCAACTCTACTCGGTTGTGATATTACTTATCACGAACTTTTTGATATATTCGAAGCGATTGCCTGTGCTCAGAAAAGTCGTGTCCTGATCTGTATTGATGCTCTTAATGAAGGTGCTGGGGTAACTTTTTGGAACAGTGTTCTTGGTGGACTCGTTGATTTCCTGAAAGAGTTTCCTCACATTGGCCTCCTCGTGTCTGTGCGTACACAATATGAGGATCCTCTTTTCGACGGACAAGATACGCTTAGAGCACAAATGCAACGAATTGAACACTTCGGTTTCACTACAGTTGAACACGATGCCATGCATCAGTACTTCTCTTTCTATGGAATAACCATTGACCCTGTAGTATTCCCAATTTCAGAATTCAGAAATCCGCTGTTTTTGCGGCTGTTTTGCACCGCAAATAGAAATACGCACATTAGTCTGGGCGATATTTCATTGCCGTTTGTTTATTCGCAGTACATTAGTGTGATGGAGCAGAAAGTCGCTAAAAGATGTAACTATAACAAATCTTATAAATTAATTTCAAAAATTGTTGACGAAATGGTTTCCAAACGTATCAATGAACATAGCGGAACCGTTTCACTTTCGCTTGATGATACCCTTGCACTAATAGTTGATATCTGTAAGAAATGGAATGTTAACACCGATGTGTATAGTGCACTTCTTGCGGAAGGAGTTCTTACACAAGGCATTACATATAACGGTGATGAGTATGTTTATATTACTTACGAACGACTGGAAGACTACTTTTTAGCACAGAAAATAGTTTCAGCGTATGCACAGTTAAGTGAGGAGCAGTTTTTTGAGAAGTATTCTTGGATGTTAAACAAGCCGGATCTCCTTCAATTCTTTGGTATTGTCCTTGCTGAAGACTGGGAATATGAACTGAGTGATGTATTTTCCTCTGAAAACGCGAAGAATACCTATCGTGTTCGCAATGCATTTCTTTATGGCTTATTATGGCGAAAAACAACCAGTCTTACGGAGCATACTATAGATTACATTAACTCGGAAATCCTGCAATATGAGTATAGTTTCAACCAGTTTGTAGATGTTCTCTTCGCATTATCAGCACGCCCAAACCATCCTTTGAATGCCAAAAATGCATTTAACTTTTTTCATGGGGTAAAAATGTCAGACAGAGATGCTACATTTATTCCTATATTTGACGAATTATATAGTAATCACGATTCAGCGCTTTATCGACTCGTTGAGTGGGGACTTGTTCACGCCTCAAAGCAAGCTATTACCGACGATATTGCGGAAAGTTGTGCAATCATCCTTTCTTGGCTCCTAATTTCGCCTAACAACGAACTTCGGGACAAGGCAACAAAAGCTATCATTTACATCCTGAACTCACACATGCCGGCATTGTTATTCTTGATGCGGATATTTGAAGAAATTGACGACCCATACATTTCTGAAAGAATATATGCTGTCGCATTTGGCTGTGTGGTAAATGAAGATTCACCGCAACAGGTCAGGGCACTGGCAGAGCATGTTTACAAAAACATATTTGATAAGGATGTTGTATATCCGAATATACTGTTGAGAACCTACGCCAAAAACATTATCGATTATGCACGCCACATAGGCTGTGTTGAGGACGGGTATTTCGACGCAGAAAAAATCACACCTCCATATAACAGCAGATTCCCAGAAATTCCTTCGGATGAAGAGATTAAAACATATAAGTTGGACTATAACAGCGAATCATTTAGAGATTATCATTGGTCACAATTAGCCATTTTGAATTCAATGAAGGTTGAATACAGTCGAAGTGGTCAACCTGGTGGCTATGGTGATTTTGGAAGGTATACCTTTCAATCGTATTTTTACGCTTGGAAACAACTACATCCTATAGATTTAAAAAACATAGCCATTAAGCGTATCTTTGAACTGGGTTATGATGTCGAAAAGCACGGAAAATATGATCGAAATTGTACTGATCGTGTTGGTTTAAGGTTTCAGCTTGGAAGGAAGGAGCGTATTGGGAAAAAGTATCAATGGATAGCACTTTATGAATTGGCGGCTCAAGTCTGTGACAATTATCAGATGACAGTATACGACAATGACATAGGGGAACCACATCAGGAATACTGCAAGGGTTCTTTTGAGCCGGATATTCGGAACATCGATCCAACGGTACTTGTTACTCCTGGTTTTGATAATTTGCATATCGATATCGCAGCATTTTCATATGACATCCCAAACAATTCCTATGAGGAATGGCTTGCTGATTTTTCTAACACACCAGCTTTTGAGCAATGCGTAAAGCTACAGTCCGGAGCACATCAATATCTCTTACTTACGGGTGAATATGATTGGAAAGAAGCTAAGCGTTTAGGTTTCCGTTCATATGACCTTCCTCGCAAAGATATGTGGCATCAAATCAGAGGATATGTTGTAAAGAATGAATATGCTGAATCACTCATTTGCGCTCTTTCTGGTGTTGACTTTATGGGGCGTTGGATGCCTGAAGCTCAAAGTAACTCAGCAATGTACAACAAAGAATATTACTGGTCTGATGCGCATACTTTCTTTAATAACCCATATTATTGTGGTTTAGAATGGGTAAATATCGATTCTGACCACCTTAATTGTGTCTTCCCTGAAAAAGTATTAATTCCTGTTAAACAGTATTATAGCGAACGAAAAGGCGAACTGAATAGTTTGAATTCAGAAATAGCTTCTATCTACTGGCACAAACCATGCGAGGAAATGTATACAAAATTGCAATTAAAGTATTTAAAAGGCAGTAATAGCGTGTTTGTTGATGGTGCTGGGGAATTAGTATGTTTTGAGAGTTCAGAGCTAATAGGTAATGATACAGGTTTCTATATCCGGTATGACAAGCTTCTTGAGTTTTTGAAAAGTAGCAGTTACACATTAGTGTGGACATCTTTGTGCGAGAAGCGCATATTGACTCCCTCGTTCGGAAAGTGGGATTTACCACCCAAGGCAATACACATGTCTTCTGTTTATTATTTGAAAGACGGTAAAATAGCAAAAGCCAGTGAAACACTATTCGAAGACAGACTATATTATTAACGAGGTCTTGGATTGGAAACGCCTCCTTTCAATTTCTCCATCACGATCCCATCAATTTCCAACTCCAGTCCCTGTATTCTCCCCTGTAACGACAAAATGTGGGCGTCGAGGATCGGTTTCCTCAACGCCCACATTTTTTGCAGCTGTGCCAGCTTCTTTACTTCCTCGGCACACTGCTCCCGCACAGTTTGGGCATACGCCTGCACCGCGGCATCCAGCACCTCCTCATGGATACGGTGGGAGGAGCAATAGGATTTTCCATTCCGGTGATACCCACGGCACACATATTCCACACGGCTCTTGCCGTTCCAGCAGCGGATCATACCCGCACCTGTTATCACCTACCCCGCATAATAATCGCCGTAGATCGCCGCACCCAGCCTGTCATAGTCAAAATCTGCGGTGGGGAAGCAATCTGTCTGCGCTCCGTTTTCGAAGACGTCCAGATGGTCACGGAAGGGCGCTTTCAGCCGGATATCCAAATCCAGCCTGCCATCCTCCTCATGAACGAGTATCTTCTCCACCAGCATCCTCAGATGTGCTTCTGACATTTTACCCTCTCGCAGGATGTCGTCGATCAGGCTGATGTCCCGCTTCAGCTTGGCCTGTCGGCTGCGGAGCATTTCTGAAATATTCTGCAATTCTTCGATTTGTTTCTTGGCCTCCGCGATCTGCTCCTCGCGCTTGGCGATCATGCGGTCGTAGCGTTCCGCGTTGGTCTTATCCCGAATGCGTTCCATCAGGATCACCTCCACTTCCTCCTCCAGCAAGAGAATGTGCTCTTGCAGTTTACTTATTTTGGCGCTGGCCGTGGAAGCCTTCGGCGTCCATTTCTCGATGAGCCATTCCATCCGCGACCAGTTTTCCTCATACATTTTCTTTGTTCGCAGGATCTCCGCGCCGATCAATCTGTCCAATGTTTCCTCGTCCACCATGTGAGATGAGCAGTGTTCCTTGCCATACCGATGGTAGGTGTCGCAGACATAGACGACCCGTTCCCCGCTTTTCAGCTTGATGCGCTTCCCGATAAAGGTTCGGCCACAATCCTTGCAGCGGAGTAATCCCCCGTACCGGAGGATGCCCCGGTTGGTGCCCGCACGGACATTTTTCTCTTTGCGCTCTGCAAGGAGCGCCTGCGCCTGTTCCCATATCTCACGAGTCACGATTATTGGCAGATAATTTTCATGCCGGAACTGCTCCTCCGGGTCTGTGAAGCGGAAGGTCTTATTGATCTTATTGCGCTCGCTTTTGTGGCAGATCAAAGTGCCGATGTAGCTTTCATCTCTCAAGATTCGCGCCACCATCGTTGCGTCCCACAAATATTTTTTGAGGATGCCATCCTGGGTGTTGGGCAGGCGCTTATTTAGCAGTTCCATCTGCATGAGCGCAGGCGTTTTCCTCCTCTGTTCATTCAGTGTGCGGGCGATGGCTTTCATGCCGCTGCCGCCGACATAGGCGGAGAAAATCAGCCGGACCGTTTCGGCGGCTTCTTCTACGACAACGACCTTTTTTGTGTTCTTGTCCTTGAAGCAGCCGAAAGGCGGGATGGTCACGATGCCTTC
>ENA-OUQF01001447-OUQF01001447.1-human-gut-metagenome-genome-assembly--contig:-NODE-1447-length-14151-cov-25.087755_pt1 | contig 14151 bp, 18 predicted proteins | sample MGYA00237947_ERZ548826 | MGnify/ENA primary metagenome ERZ548826 (study PRJEB26490, sample SAMN05194701) | human gut metagenome | biome: terrestrial biome; feature: human-associated habitat... | reverse complement strand
TGAATTGAGTCAAAAATCCAGGCTGGGGCTTCTTGCCAAATTGTGCGGTGTTGCCATAATAACAGGCTCTATGGAACTGCTATGATTTAGGTTCCATAGAGCCTGCTTTTGCGCACCCGGCGAGCATAGATTCCAGCGGGCGAAACCCCCGTGCCCGCTTCAGAGCGTTTCTTTAATTCTGCATCTGAATCTTTTCTACCCGCAGCATTGGATAGGAGATCAGCGCCTCGCCATCCAGCTTCTCCCTGTGCATATCCACGCCGGAGATCTGGTGATTGTCATAGGTGGTGTAGTAGTAGATGCCCTTGCTGGCATTGCAGCAGGAGGTATAGATGGTATATTCGTATTTACCCTCGTCCACCTCGCAGCAGCCCCGCTGCTGGTCGACGGAGCCGAGAATGTGGAAAAACTGGCTGACGCTTTCCGGCTCTGAATCCCCGGAGACGGAATTCAGTTTCACAAATGCCACCCTTACAAACCGGGATTGGGAGGAAAGATCCCCGGGCAGCCCCAGCGCGCCCATGCCCCGGCTGTGGGGGAAGAGCGGCAGCTTTGGCGAAAAATGATTGCCGGGCGCTTTGGCGGATAAATGCATATAATTATTCAGCTGAAGCATCTGCTGGTCAAAGGGTGGGTTATTGGTCAGTACCCCAGCCGGGTTTTCATAGATCCGCATGCCATCCCTGACACATTCAAGGGTGATCGCCTGCGTTTCGTCCGCGATGATCCAGTGCAGCTGGGAGGCAGGGAGGGAAGTACTGAAAGAATCTCTGGTAATGTTGATTCTGGAGAGCAGCGCCCTTGCCTCATCTACCGTTGCGCATTTGCCCAGCACCCAAGGGATCAGCTCGAAGGAGGCAATGTTGTCAAATCCCTTGATCGCTTCCTTGTAATCCGCGTTCCCCACAAAATTCAGCCCGGCCATGCCCAGGCCCCTTTCATTGATGGCATCATAGTAGAGCGGCATTCCCTCTACCACATGTGCCATGCCGATCAGAGCATAATGCTGATCTATTTTCCCAATGTGCCGAAAGTTCAGCGAAAACCGGCGCGGCATGATAACGATCTCTTCCCCATAGGAGAATTCATAGTCCAGCGTTCGGCCAAAATAAAAATCCTTGGTTTTATACGTTGCAGCGGTGCACATATCGTTGCCCTCCCTGTGGTGTTTGCAATTATTATGCCAGATAATTCTAAAATGAAAAGGAACAAAGGCTGCGAATCGGTTTTTTTTGAGGAAGCGCGGTTTCTTCTGTTTACTGTTTACCGTCCTGCCACCTGCACATAGCTGTGACAGACCTTTTCCTCACCCAGTCCATCAAAAAAGTAGGAATAATCCTCAACGTAGCGGTAGCCGCATTTTTCGATGGTTTTCCGGGAGGCTTCGTTTTCCGCAAAGCAGTCGGCGTAGCAGGCGGCGAATCGGGTCAGCAGATAGGGGGTGATGGTGTTCAGCATTTCTGTGCCAAATCCCATTCGCTGCCATTTTGCCCCAATTACAAACCCGACGCTGACGCAGGGCTTGCCCATCAGGGCTGGATCGTCGGATTCTTCTTTGTTCACATGTACATAGCCGATCAGTGTGTCTTTCAGGTAAATTCCCAGCGCCGTGTGGTATACAGTAAGCCCGGAAAAGAAAACATCGAATTCCTCCTGGGTTTTGGCGACCCGAAATCCCGCCGGTTCCGTGACTGCCGGATCGGACAGAATCTGTGCCAACGCCGGCTTGTCGCCCTCTGCCAGCAGCTTGTAGCACAGGCGCGGGGAGTGAAGCGTTTTTCCTTCTAATCCAATCATAAAAGATCCTTTCGTATTGCCTGCGAAAAAAGGAATGCCGAGAAATATAAAGACATTTCTCTGTTCGCTGAAATTCTGACCATCCCATTCCCATTTGCTTTTTGCCCGGAATTGGGTGCGGTTCGCTCTTCCCCAATAATACACCACAGTGTGGCATTTATCAATAGAGAACGGAGATGAAATACAAAACATGCCAAAGCAGGGAGTACCCAAAAGGATATAAGATACTGGGCGCTGACATCGATTTGATCGACAGCGGCTGGGCATGGATTTCCAGGAGCAATTCCAGAAAAAGAGTTGTATTTTTCTGGAATTGTGATACAATATACAAAAGTTTGCCATGCTGAGCCCATGGCGATCGAACAGGAGGAAGCTACCATGGCTGAATATAAGCAGTATATTACCCAGGCACAGGAAAACGGCACCATTATGATTTCCGAGGATGTGGTGTCCACCATTGCGGCCCATGCCGTTTCTGATGTAGAGGGTGTTGCCGGGATCGTGACCAAACCCGGCGCGGACATTGCCGACCTGATCAGCAAGAACTGGGGCAAGGGCGTCAAGATCCTGATTTCAGAGGACAACAGTCTGTCCATTGATTGCAGCGTCTCTATCTTCTATGGTCAGAGCGTTGTGGATACGGCCCAGGCGGTGCAGGCTGCCATTGTAAATGCGGTGGAGTCCATGACCGGCGTAAAGGTGCGGGTCGTGAATGTCAATGTTTGCGGCATCGTCCGTAAGTAAGGAGCGCTATGACAAGAGCGAATGCCAGAGAACTGGCTGTACATTTGATTTACAGCCGTGAATTTACAGGCGAGGAGCCGCAGACGCTGGTCTCTGCCCGGCTGGACAAGGAATACTATAAAACCCTTGCCCAGGAGAATGAGGTCTATGCCGACCGCCCCAACGGCGCACAGGTGCGTTACCTGGATATGGTGGTCACTGGGGTGGCAAACCGCACCGAGGAGCTGAACGGGCAGATCGGCCGATTCTCCATTGGCTGGGATGTGTCCCGCATCTCCCGGCTGACCCGCTGTGTGATGCAGCTGGCCATTTTTGAAATTTTGTACGTAGAGGATGTGCCCACCGGCGTTGCCATTTCCGAGGCCGTCCGTCTTGCAAAGAAATACGACGGCGACGATACCGGCTCCTTTGTAAACGGGATCCTTGGTTCCTTCGCGCGCAGCCTTGCGCCTGCTCAGGCAGAGGCGGAAACATGAACGTTGTTGGGATCGATACCAGCAATTATACTACCTCAATTGCTTGGTTTGACGGGACTGCGGGTATGAACTGCTCGAAGCTTCTGCCCGTAAAGCAGGGGGAGCTGGGCCTGCGTCAGTCCGATGCGGTATTTGCGCATATCAAAAGCCTGCCGGAGCTTTCCGGCAGGCTGTTTTCCGATATTTCGGGGAAACGCATCGATGCGGTGGGTGTCAGCACCCGCCCCAGGGCGGTGGAGGGAAGCTATATGCCCTGCTTCATGGTGGGCTATTCTCATGCAAAGCTCCTTTCGGATGTTTTCGGCGTCCCGTTTGTGGAGGTTTCGCACCAGCAGGGGCATGTCGCCGCCTCTCTGTGGAGCGCCGGGCATATGGAGCTGCTGGATGCGCCGCATCTGGCCTGGCACCTTTCCGGCGGCACCACCGAACTGCTGCTGGTCCAGCCGGAGGGGAAAAACGTTGTGTGCACCAAGATCGGCGGCACGACGGATATTTCCGCAGGGCAGCTGATCGACCGCACTGGCCAACTGTTGGCGCTGCCGTTTCCCTCCGGCAAGGCGTTGGACGCGCTGAGCGGCCGGGCAGAGCAGACAGAGACGTTTCCTGTCAAATGCAGCAACGCCAGCTTCTCTCTGTCCGGCGTTCAAAACAAGGTCCAACAGTTTCATGAAAGGAACACCCCGGAGGAGACTGCGGCGTATGCGCTGCGGTGCGTGGCAAGCGCGGTTTACCGCGCCACGGAGCAGGCGCTTCAGCGGTATCCGGGGCTCCCTGCGGTGTTTTCCGGGGGCGTGGCGTCGAATTCACTGCTGCGCCGCGTCATGCAGCCTCTTGATCCTATTTTTGCGCAGCCCCAGTATTCCACAGACAATGCGATGGGTGTCGCCGTTCTGGCACACCGCATGACGGAGGGATAACATGCAGCAGCAGGTTTTATCCATTACCCAGGTCAATGAGTACATCCGCGGAAAAATGGACCAGGATCAGCTGCTGGTACAGCTTGCGGTACGGGGGGAGATCAGCAATTACAAGATGTATCCCTCCGGCCACCATTATTTCACGCTGAAGGATGAAAATGCGGCGCTGAAATGCGTTATGTTTAAAGCAAGCGCCGCCCGGCTGCGGTTCCGGCCGGAGAACGGCATGAAGGTGATCGCCATGGGGCGCATTACCGTCTACCCACGGGACGGTGCGTTCCAGCTGTATTGCAGTGCCATGAGCATGGATGGCGTGGGCGACCTTTACGCCGCCTTTGAGCAGCTGAAAGCGAAACTGGCAGCGCAAGGGCTGTTTGCCCCGGAGCATAAGAAACCCCTGCCGCCTTTCCCGGGAACCATCGGGATCGTTACAAGCTCCGCCGGCGCGGCGATCCATGACATGCTGCGGATATTGAATAAGCGGTATCCGTTGACCCGTGTCCGCCTTTTCCCGGTACGAGTCCAGGGGGCAGAAGCGCCCGGGGAAATTGCGGCGGCCATCCGCTATGCCAACCATTACCGGCTGGCGGATCTTCTGATCGTGGGCCGCGGCGGCGGCTCTATTGAAGACCTGTGGGCCTTTAATGATGAGCGCGTTGCCTATGCCATCTACGAGTCCCGCATACCGATCATCTCCGCCGTGGGACACGAGCCGGATGTGACCATATCCGATTATGTGGCCGATCTGCGGGCCGCTACGCCTTCCAACGCGGCGGAGCTGGCCGTGCCGGACCAGGCAGCGCTGCTCCAGAATATGGACGCAGCCGCCTCCGCAATGGCGTCCGCCCTGGCTGGAAGACTTCGCCATGCCCGCCAGCGCTTGGCAGTTTTGTCACAGTCGCCCGCACTTATCAGCCCCACCGGCTATCTGGAGCAGCGCGGGAAAAACCTGGAGCACCTGAAGACGCGGTTGATCGCGGCCCAGACACAGCAGCTCCAGCACAAAAGGCAGCGTTTTATCGCAGCGACTTCCAAGCTGGATGCCATGAGTCCGCTGAAAGTGCTTTCCCGCGGCTATTCGATCGTGAATGCGGATAACGGAAATATCCTTCGCTCCGTTTACCAAACGGCCCCCGGCGGGAAAATTCGGGTCACACTGTCCGATGGCAGTCTGAGCGCTGTCGTCGCGGAAGTAAAGGAGAGTGCCAAATGAATCCTAACAATCAAACCTTTGAGGCCTCCATGCAGCGTCTGGAGCAGATCGTCCGTGCCATGGAAAAGGGCGATGTGGAGCTGGAGGAATCCCTGAAGCTGTTTCAGGAGGGGACAGAGCTGATCCGCAACTGCGGAAAGCTCCTGGACGATGCACAGCTTCAAGTGAAAAAGATCATGACCGCCCCGGATGGCAGCCCCGTGGAGGAGGACTTTACGGATGAGCAGTGACGCCCGCTTCCGGGAATACCGGGATTATATTGAGCGCTATCTGGCGGACTACTTCACGCAGCTGGATGCAGAGCCCCAAAAGCAGCTCTTCGAAGCGATGAAATACAGCCTCCTGGCAGGGGGAAAGCGGATCCGACCCATCCTGACCTTTGAGTTCTGCCGTCTGTGCGGCAGGGAATGGAAGGATGCCGCTCCTTTCGCCGGTGCCATCGAGATGATCCATACATACAGCCTGATCCACGACGACCTGCCCTGCATGGACAATGACGATTACCGCCGTGGGCGCCTGACAAATCATAAGGTGTACGGCGAGACCCTGGCCATCCTGGCGGGGGACGCACTGCTGACGGATGCCTTTGCATTGGCCGCTTCCGCCAAGCTCTCTAAGTCGGAAGACATGGCACTGGTGATCCAGGTGCTGGCAACCAACGCCGGCTCTCTTGGAATGGTGGGCGGGCAGGTGCTGGACACCCTGAGCGAGCAGCGGGAGTGTACCGAACAGGAGGTGCTGGATATCCAGTCCCGCAAGACGGGGGCACTGATCAACGCTGCCTGCGTCCTTGGCGCGATCGTCGGCGGCGCGTCACAGTCTCAGATCGAGGCAGCTTCCGGCTTTGCCGCCTGCCTGGGATTGGCATTCCAGATACGCGATGATATGCTGGATGTTATCGGCAGCGCCGGAGAGCTGGGAAAGGCAACAGGGATGGATGAACAGAAGAACACATTTGTCCGCCTGTATGGCTTGGAAAAATGCGAGGAATTGGTTCAGAAGTACACAAACGAGGCAATACGGCATCTGGATCGATTTGAGGATACGGCGGATTTGATTTCCCTTGCCGAAAGCCTGACGACCAGAAGAACGTAAATATGATGATAAAGAGCCACTGACTTTCCAGGTGGCTCTTTATTTTTGCAAAGTAGAATTTTATTCAATTAAAAAATAGCAACAATTGGTTGAATCTTGAGATTTTGCTTATTATTTAAATGAAAATCGCCAGCGTGCAACTTAATCTAAAATTAAGTTGCAGTATCGTGGATTGACAGTTATAATATTCCTATCAAGCGAATGGAGCGTGGACCGGGAATGAAAAGGATTCTGATCATAGACGATGACGAGCATATCGGAAATTTAGAGCAGGAGCTGCTGGAGCGGGAGGGCTATGCGGTACTGCGCGCTTACTCCGGGACGGAGGCGCTGCTTTTACTGAAAAGGACACGCCCCGACCTTGTCTTGCTTGACCTGATGCTCCCTGGCTTGAGCGGGGAGGCGCTTCTGCCGGAGCTTGACGGGATTCCTGTGATCGTGGTCAGTGCCAAAGCTGGGGTCGAAGACAAGACGGCGCTTTTGCTGGGCGGCGCGGCGGATTACCTGACAAAACCCTTTGATGCCAGGGAGCTGCTTGCCCGTGTGGCCGTCCGCCTGCGGGAGGCTGCACGTTCGCCTCTGGCCCAGGTTTGCGTCTGCGGCGATTTGGTAATGGATTTGAGTGCACGCCGTGTTACAGCTGCCGGGACTGTCGTCCCATTGACGCGGACAGAATACGCGATTCTGAAGCTTCTGATCCAGAATCCCGGTCAGGCAGTCGCCAAATCTACCATTCTGGATCGGATCAGTGCTGATACGCCGGATTGCACGGAAAGTTCCCTGAAGACCCACATCAGCCACCTGCGCGCAAAGCTGCGGGAGGCATCGGGGAAGGACTATGTGGAATCTGTCTGGGGAATCGGATTTTTGCTAAGAGGCTGAATCTTAACCCTTTCTCAACGATTTCCTTAACCGCTTTCTCAACCTTTGCGCGGTATGCTTCTGCCATCAAGCAAAGGAGGTAATACTATGGAATACGTGCTTGAAACCAATGGACTGACCAAACGGTACCGAAACAGCACGGCGCTGGATCATCTGTCCATGCATGTCCCCAAGGGGGCGATTTACGGCTTTGTCGGCCGAAATGGGGCTGGCAAAACGACTCTGATCCGGCTGATTTGCGGCTTACAGGAGCCGAGCAGCGGCAGTTACAGCATTTACGGCATTCGGAATACAGATGTCAGAATGAACCGCTGCCGCCGCAGGATGGGCGCTGTGGTAGAGACCCCATCCATTTATCTGGATATGACGGCGGCGGAGAATATCAGCCAGCAGTACCGGCTGCTGGGCGTTCCGTCTGAGAGCGGGATCATGCAGCTGCTTCAGCTGGTTGGACTGGAAAACACCGGCAGCAAAAAGGCAAAGAATTTCTCCCTTGGTATGCGCCAGCGGTTGGGCATTGCGGTTGCGCTGGCTGGGAACCCGGATTTTCTCGTCCTGGATGAGCCAGTGAATGGACTGGATCCCCAGGGGATTGTCGAAATCAGGGAGCTGATCCTGAAGCTTAACCGGGAGCATGGGATCACGGTACTGATTTCGAGCCACATTTTGGATGAATTGGCTCGCCTGGCGACCCACTACGGCTTTATCGACGCGGGGCGCATGGTGAAAGAGATGAGCAGCGAGGAGTTGGAACAGCGCTGCCGCAAGTGCGTCCGGGTGGAGGCAAGCAGCATCCATGCCCTGGTTCGCGTGCTTGATGAAATGCAGGTTGAATACAGCGTTGCCGACGGAAACAGGGTGGATATCTATGGAGATATTCAGGTAACAAAACTGGTGGAGCGGGCAGCGCAGGAGAACTGCGTCATCTATAATATGAAAGAGCAGGATGAAAGCCTGGAGAGCTTCTATATGAATCTGATCGGAGGTGCCCGCCATGCGTAAGCTGCTGAGAGCAGACTTTTACCGCCTGAGAAAAAACAAGGTGCTGTGGCTATGCGCCGCGATTTCGTTCATATTTTCGGCGTTCATCCTGTATAAACTTCGCTCGGACGAGGATCAGATCAGCACCCTCGAAATGGCAATGATGGAGGTATTCCCATTTTTCCCCATCTTTTATGGCACGTTTTCCGGCCTGTTTCTTGGCGTGGAATATCAGGATGGAACCCTCCGAAACAAGCTGATTGCCGGGCATTTCCGATGGAACGTATATCTATCCGCGCTGGTCACAGTTATTGCCGGGTGCTTCTTGATCGTTCTGGCTTGGATTTTGGGAAGCGCTGCAAGCGCCCTGGCTTTGGGAACGTTCAAGCTGGGCGGCGGAGTGGAGCTGCTGATGAACGCGGTGCTGATTTTGATGCTGACAGCTGCGGAGGCGTCCCTTTTGACGCTGATCGCCATGCTCATTCCCAACCGGGCTACATCTGCGGTCGTGTCTATTTTGGCGATGCTGGGCCTGGTCGCCATTGGGGCAATCATTTACAATGCGCTATGTGAGCCGGAGTTTGCGTCCAGCGCAATTCTGACCGCCAATGGCATAGAGATAAGCGATCCGTCCCCTAATCCATATTATATATCCGGCACACTGCGCAAAATCTACCAGTTTCTTGTTGACGCCCTCCCCGGCGGGCAGGCGGTGCTGCTGGCCAATCAGGAGCTGATGCATCCCATTTTCTCTTTGTGTGCATCCTTTGAAATCGTTTTGATCACATCAATTGCCGGAATCGTCTGCTTTAAGCGAAAAAATTTGAAATAAGGAGCTTTTTATGAAGATTGTGTGGATCGGTCTGGCCGGTGCGTTTGCCTTATGCGTCATTATCCTGCTGGTGCGCCAGGCGCTGCTTTACAGCTCTCTGCGGGAGATCACCCAGGAACTGGAGGACAGGCTCAACGCCGACACCAATACCACGATCTTCGTTTCCACCGGCAGCCGCACCGTCCGTACCCTGGCCGCGCGGATGAATGTCCAGCTGGAGCAGCTGCGCCGGGAACGGCTGCGGCTGCAAAACGGGGACGCAGAGCTGAAAGCGGCAATTACCAACGTCTCTCACGATCTGCGTACCCCGCTGACGGCCATATGCGGCTACCTGGAGCTGCTGGAGCGGGAGCCGCATACGGATCAATCGAAGCGATACCTGTCTGTGATCCGGGAGCGCACCGAGACCATGCGTACCCTGACCGAGGAACTGCTTCAGTACTCCGTGGTAACCGCCGCATCGGATAGCCTGCGGGAAGAAACGGTCAGTGTCAAATCCGTGCTGGAGCAGAGCCTTGCCGCATTTTACGGCGTTTTATCCGAGCGCGGCATCAGCCCCAGTATCAAGCTGCCTGATGATCCCGTAAAACGGGATCTGGACAGCGGGGCGCTTCATCGGATATTTGACAACATTCTAAGCAATGCCGCTAAATACTCCGATGGTGACCTGTCAGTGACGCTTTCACCGGATGGGACGGCCGTATTCTCCAATTTGGCCCGGAAGCTGGGCCGAGTCCAGGCGGAGCGCCTGTTTGAGCGCTTCTTCACGGTTGAGTCGGCAAGGGGGGCAACAGGCCTGGGCCTGTCGATTGCAAAGCAGCTGACCGAACGGATGAACGGAAGCATTTCAGCAAACTACGCAGATGCGCGCCTGCACATCTGCGTACACTTTCCAGAACGAGCGACAGGGGAGGCGCACATGTGATTATTCTGATCACCGGGGCATCCCATACAGGGAAGACGCTGTTGGCCCAGCGGCTGCTTGAAAAATATCATTATCCCTATCACAACATGTATTTTCATCGACCGTGACTACGAGATTGACCTCCGCATTTTTGACGTACTATTGAAAAACAAGGCGAATGTGATATAATTCTCTTATGATGCAGAGAGAAAGGGGCTTTTTAAGTGAATATAACGGTTTATCTTGGCGCGTGTCAGGGGAATGATCCGCAGCTGGCTGCTGCGGTTCGGGAATTGGGAACATGGATCGGTGAGAATGGCAATACGCTGATTTATGGAGGCTCCAAGAGCGGTCTTATGGGAGCGCTGGCAAGAAGCGCTCTGAACGCGGGCGGTAAGGTGATCGGCGTTGAGCCGCAGGCTTTTGTTGACCAGAAGCTCCAGCTGGATGAATTGACGCAGCTGATTGTCACGCCGAATATGAACCGGCGAAAGGAAAAAATGATCGAGCTGGGTGATGCGTTTATCGCTTTCCCTGGCGGCACTGGCACATTGGAGGAGCTGGCGGAAGTGATGTCCATGGTGTCGCTGGACTATCTGGATGCTCCCTGCATCGTATATAATCTCAATGGCTATTACGACCATTTGAAAGCACTTCTGGAGCAGATGACCGCGGCCGGCCTGTCCTCTCGGGAACGTCAGCGGAAGATCCATTTTGCAAAGAACTTACAGGAGATCATACAGATCCTTTTGAAGTGATTCGTTTGCGCGATCCTTACGCGGCCTGCCATTGTCAGCACAAGCAGATTATGGGGGAACAAATAATTTGGAGGAACAATCTTCACGGAAATCTTGACAATTATTGGTTGCATTTTAGGAATAGACATGTTTTAACGGCTGCTGCTCGCTTTCGGAACAGCAGCCGTTCTTTTGACCTTACATGTCGATTGCCGGGTTCATATAGTATACATTTTTCTGATTCAGCTTATCCCGCAGCAGCTGGATCGCTTCACCAAACCGCTGGAAATGGACAATTTCGCGCGCACGCAGGAATTTGATCACATCATTCACATCCGGGTCGTCGCTGATGCGCAGAATATTATCATAGGTGGTCCGCGCCTTCTGTTCTGCCGCCAGGTCCTCCGTCAGATCCGTGATCGGATCTCCAACTACCTGAATGGACCCAGCGCTCCATGGTGTCCCAGCCGCAGATGCCGGATACACGCCGGCAGTATGATCCACAAAATAGGGCGCAAACGCCGGATCCTTCATCTGGCTATCCTTCAAATTCCGCGTCAGCTGATGCACGATCGCCCCAATCATCTCCAAATGCCCCAGCTCTTCGGTACCGATATCTGTCAGCAGTCCTTTCAGTTCATCGAAAGGCATGGAGTAGCGCTGGGATAGGTAGCGGAGGCTTGCGCCCAGCTCGCCGTCGGGGCCGCCGTATTGGGTCAGAATGATTTTTGCCAGATTGGGATTGGGGCTTTTTATTTTCACCGGGTACTGAAGTTTTTTGTCATAAGAAAACATGGTCAGCCCTCCTTATTGGCGCAGTATTCCCAGGGCCACGGGTCATTGAGCCAATTGTATTCCGCTGCGGTGATTGGCTCCATGTGGCTCAGGGGGCCGTAGGTTTCGGAGTATTCCATTCGCTTGTCGTGGTACGTGCGTTGATAGCGGCGGTACAGCGCCAGCGCTTCCGTATCATCCCGGTGGGTATCCAGGTACAGCGCAAGCTCCTGGATTGCAAAGCCCAGCTCCTGCAGCTCGGCCAGGGCAGATTGGGGCAGCGGGGTCTTATTCACCATGCCTTTGAAGGGCAGATCAAGCCCCGAATATATGGTTCCGCGGATCAGACCCTGATTCATTTCGTACTGCTCCGGGTTATCCGCCTGGAAGGGGACATAGGGGTTGACCAGCGGCGCAACTGCCGGGAGTTTCCCCATCCCGGTGGGCAGTTCCTGTTTTTGTTGCATAAAAACCCTCCTTACGGAACGACTGAAAATGTCATTCCGGGTCATTCTATGCCATAACATGGAGGATGTTCATCCCAATCCATCATGCGCATAGAATTCATGGAGGTGTTGCTTATGAGTCAGCGAAAGGGAAGAGGGAATGTCCTGATGTTTTACAGCCTGGTGATTGGGCTATTCCTGTTTGGAACGCTTCTCGGCAATCAAACGGTTGCGGTTATTTCGGAAATGGTTCCCATGGAGCGGCTGCATCGCATTGTGATCGATCCGGGACACGGTGGAGAGGATGGGGGGGCAGTTTCCTGTACCGGGAAAAATGAGAGTATGTTCAATCTTCAAATCTCGCTGCGCTTGAATGACCTGCTTCACCTGCTTGGATATGATACCGTGATGATCCGCACAACGGATACATCCGTTTACACCGCCGGGCAGACGATTGCGCAGAAGAAGGTGTCTGATTTAAAGCAACGCGTTCGAATCGTTGATCGAACGTACAACCCAATTCTGGTCAGCATCCATCAAAATACTTTTCCAGAGGGAAAGTACAGCGGCGCACAGGTTTTCTACGCAAGCTCCGCAGGCAGCCAGGAGCTTGCAAAGCAATTGCAGGACGCGTTGGTTTCCGCACTGAAGCCTGGTAGCAATCGCAGAGCAAAGCAGGGGAGCGGCATATATCTTCTGGATAAGATAAATGCCCCAGGCATACTGGTGGAATGCGGTTTCCTGTCTAATCCGCAGGAGGAAGCGCTGCTTTCTACCCCTGACTATCAAAAGAAACTGTGCTGCGTTATTTCTGCCAGCCTTTCTCAATTCCTTGCATCTGCTTGACGGAGATGATATAATCAAGAAAATGAAAATGGGGTGGATGGGATGGCAAAGGCAAAAACGGTTTTTTACTGCACCAACTGCGGTAATGAAACGCCCAGATGGCAGGGGAAATGCCCCGCCTGCGGTGCGTGGAATACCATTGAGGAGCATATTGAAAAGCCTGCTGCTGCCGGCGGCAGCAGAGCAAAATCGTCTCCAGTAGGGCAGAGCAGACGGCCGCAGCGACTACAGGAGATTCCCATCGATGGTGAAACCAGATTTTCAACCGGCATGGGGGAGTTGGACCGGGTACTGGGCGGCGGGGCAGTGGCAGGTTCGCTGGTGCTGGTCAGCGGCGCGCCAGGCATCGGCAAGTCTACGCTGCTGTTACAAATCTGCAATAGCCTCTGTGCCGGGCGGAAGGTGCTCTACGTCTCCGGCGAAGAGAGCGAGCGCCAGCTGAAGCTCCGGGCAGAGCGGCTGGGCGTTTCCCCTGAGGCGCTTTTTGTGCTGTCTGAGACGCGCCTATCCGACATCCTGGAGGCTGTTGCGGAAACGAAGCCGGATATTCTGATCGTTGACTCTATCCAGACGCTTTACAACGAGGAAAACGATTCTTCGCCCGGAAGTGTGTCCCAGGTGAAAGACTGCACCATGTCCATGATGCAGCTGAGCAAATCCAACGGGATCACCGTATTTGTGGTTGGACACATCAATAAAGACGGGAACATTGCCGGCCCCAAGGTTCTGGAGCATATGGTGGATTGTGTTCTGTATTTTGAGGGTGACCCAAATTCCTCCTATCGGCTTCTTCGGGCGGCAAAGAACAGGTTTGGCTCCACCAATGAAATCGGCGTGTTTGAAATGCGGGATGCCGGCCTCGTAGAAGTGCCCAATCCCTCTCAAATGCTGCTGGAGGGCCGCCCGGAGGGGGCAAGCGGCACCTGCGTTTCCTGCGTAATGGAGGGAACCCGGCCTGTGCTTGCGGAAGTACAGGCACTTGTTGCCAAAACGACGCTGAATGTGCCCCGTAGGGCATCGGATGGCTTTGAATTCAATCGTGCTGTTTTGATGCTTGCTGTGATGGAGAAGCGGGCTGGAATGAAAATGAGCCTGTTTGACGCCTACATCAATGTGATCGGCGGCCTTCGTCTGGATGAACCGGGGGCGGATCTGCCCATTGTACTGGCACTGGCATCCTCCTATCGGGATCAATGTATCCCGGATGACATGGTCGCCATTGGTGAAGTTGGGATGACAGGGGAGATCCGCTCCGTTTCCCACATGAATCAGCGCTTGGCAGAGATCGCACGTCTGGGCTTTAAAAAATGCATGATCCCCCACAGCGGCAGCGAAAAGCTGGATATCCCGGAAGGACTGACCGTTTACCGTGTCCGAAATATCCGGGAAGCAATTGAAACGGCATTGTAAAGATTTCCCCTGAATCAAGCGCATACGGCTGATTCAGGGGAAATTTAAGGCAACACCGCACAATTTGGCAAGAAGCCCCAGCCTGGATTTTTGGCTC
>ENA-OUQF01001443-OUQF01001443.1-human-gut-metagenome-genome-assembly--contig:-NODE-1443-length-14178-cov-6.007151_pt1 | contig 14178 bp, 10 predicted proteins | sample MGYA00237947_ERZ548826 | MGnify/ENA primary metagenome ERZ548826 (study PRJEB26490, sample SAMN05194701) | human gut metagenome | biome: terrestrial biome; feature: human-associated habitat; material... | reverse complement strand
CTTCTGCCGGGAGATACCCTTTTCCCTTTTTCGTCAGTACATGGACAAGCACCGGCCCTTTCACCCGTTTGGCCTCCTGGAATACCCGCAGCAGCTGGCGGATATCGTGGCCAGCGCCATGCCCCCGGCGGAGCGCCGGAAGAACAAAAACCCCTCCCGCCGCACCTTCCAGGCGCTGCGCATTGCGGTAAACCATGAGCTGGACGCACTGGAAGAGGGGCTGGACACCATTTTTGCGCATCTCGCACCGGGTGGAAGACTTTGCGTGATCACCTTCCACTCGCTGGAGGACCGGCTGGTCAAAAACAAGTTCCGCCGCTGGTCCACCGCCTGCACCTGCCCGCCGGAGTTCCCGGTGTGCGTCTGCGGCGGCAAGGCCAAGGCAAAGCTGATCACACGCAAACCCATTGAAGCCAACACGCAGGAGCTGGAAGAGAACCGGCGCAGCCGCTCGGCCCACCTGCGGGTTTTGGAAAAGATCTGAGGGCGGCAAAGCCCCGGAGATGTGAGGAGGAGATCACCATGGGTCAGGCAGCATACGATATGACAGAGGTTCGGCGCAGAAGAGCGCCGCAGGCACAGCCTAAAGTCCCGCTGCGGGTAGAAAAGGGCGGCAAAAAGCGGCTGAACCCCGTGCGGGCCGCCATGCAGCACGCGCTGCAGCTGGTGGGCGCGGCTTTGCTGGTGGGCTTTGCGGTGAGCCTGCTGTGGAGCGAGGCGCAGCTGGTGGAGCTGAACTCTCAGATCCAGAGCGCCAAGGCAGAGCTTGTGAGCGAGCAGAGCCAGTATACATACTACAACAGTGCCCTGAACAGCCGCACCAACATCACAAGTGTTGAGGAGACCGCCACCCGCTTGGGGCTGATGAAGATCGACCAGAGCCAGATCACCTACATCCGGCTGGATGAGGGCAGCGTTCTGGTGCGCAAGGCATCCGCTGTGCGGCAGTGGTCGGATCTGCTCCACGATGGGGCAATGACCATTCTTGCCTCTGTCAGAACGGCAAAATAAACCAAACAACGAAAAGCGTGCGGCAGCGCACGCTTTTTCGGTTTTCTTCGGGAGTACGCAATGCAAACACCATCCTCCGATCCCAAAAAGAACAGTGCCCGCCGCCGCAGTGCGGACCCGCACGCACGGCTCAGTGCCCGGCTGCGCCATATCAGCTTTGGTGCCGCCGTGCTTCTTGTGGTGGCCGCCGCGCTGACCGTGATCTACAGCCTGTACAAGATCCAGATCCGCGACGGTGCCACCTACCGCCAGTACGCCGCCGAGCAGCAGCTGCTGGACAGCACCATTCAGGCCACCCGCGGTGAGATCTACGACACCAGCGGCATCACGCTGGCTTCCACCAGCGTGGTCTGGACCATCTGGGCCGACCCCTCCTACAGCACGGCCCTGTATACCACCACCACCGATCAGGACACCAAGGCGGAGACCCGCACCATCGATGAGGCCGCCATGAAGGAGGTCTGCACCCAGATCACCCTGCGCCTGCTTTCGGGCGACGGCGAGAGTCTGGACAGCGTGGACACCACTTCGGCAGAGTACCAGACCCAGTATCAGGCGGTCTGCGATGCCCTCTCCCAAAACGAAAGCTCCTATCAGGTGCTGGCCACCAAGGTCAACAACGCCATCAAGCTCTCCATTGAAGAATACGTCAAGACCTACAACAAGGCCCACAGCAAAAGCGGAAAATCCGCCGGTGCGCTGGAAAAGATCCTGGCCAAGCTGGGCCTGGGCCAGCAGGAGAGCGACGACGGCACCCCCACTGTCCGCAAGGGGCGGGTGTCGGTGTCGGCCTCCAAGGGCTTCCAGCGGGATTACCCCTACGGCCGCTTTGCCGCCGCCGTGCTGGGCTTCTGCAATGCGGATGGTCAGGGCGTGTACGGTCTGGAAAACTCCTATGAGTCCACGCTGGCCGGTGTGAATGGCCGCACCATCACCCTGCGCAACGCCTACGGCAACGCCATTGCCGATGAAAACGCCACCACCTACGCCGCCAAGGACGGTTCCAATCTGGTGCTCTCGCTGGACGTGAACATTCAGGAGGTGGTGGAACGCTACCTGAACGAGGCCGTGGCGGCCAACACCGTTGAGAACCGCGGCTGCGCCATTGTGATGAACGTCAAGACCGGTGCCATCCTTGCCATGGCCTCCAAACCGGACTTTGACCCCAATGACCCACAGGATTTCAGCGCCAATCTGGCCTACCTGACGGAGCAGGTGCAGGCTGAGCCGGAGCTGTACACCATCTACAAAAAAGACGAGAACGGCAACTACCTGCGGGACGAGAACGGCCAGAAGATCGCAGATGCGGAGGCCGACTACACCGGCACCTACCGGGATATCCAGTGGAAGAACAAGACCATCACCGAGCTGTACTACCCCGGAAGCGTGTTCAAGGTCATCACCGCCGCCATGGGTGTGGACAGCGGCAAGGCGACCTATTACACCACCCTGAACTGTTCCGGCGCGTACAGCGTGGCAAAGCAGACCTACCACTGCGCCGGCAGAAAGGCGCACGGGGCCCAGAATCTGGCCGAGGCCCTGCGCAACAGCTGCAACATCTACTTCATCCAGCTGGGCCAGCGCGTGGGTTCCAGCCTGTTCTATGATTACTTTGATGCCTTTGGCTTTACCGAGCGCACCGGTGTGGACCTGCCCAATGAGACCAGCTTCATGCAGTATTACAGCAAGAGCCGTCTGGGCGAGGTGGAGCTGGCCTCCTCCGCCTTTGGTCAGGCCATGGCCGTGACCCCGCTGCAGGTGTGCACCGCCATCTCGGCGGCAGTCAACGGCGGCTATCTGGTCACCCCCCATGTGGTGGATAAGATCACGGACCAGAACGGCAATGTGGTGCAGGAGATCGGCACCAACATCCGCCGTCAGGTCATCAGCGAGAGCGCCAGCGAGACCATCCGCCAGATCATGGAGTTTGAGGTGGGCGACGGCACCCAGGGCGGCGGCGGCAACGCCTACGTTGCAGGCTACCGCATCGGCGGCAAATCCGGCACCTCCGAGCAGCTGAACATGGACCGCCGCGCCGATGGCGACTACAAGAAGGTGGCATCCTTTGCGGCTGTCCTGCCCGCCAACGACCCGGAGATCCTGGTCTATGTCATGCTGGACGACCCCAACAATGCCCGCACCGACTATTCCTCCATTCTGGCGGCTCCGGTGGTGGGCAACATCATCAGTGAGATCGCGCCCTATCTGGGCATCGCCACCGACGGCGTGGACCGCAGCGGCACCACCGTCAAGGTGCCCAACCTGACGGGCAAGGAGTGGAGCAACGCGCAGGTGCAGCTGAACATCAAGGGCTTGAAGCATCACCTGGCCGAGAGCGAATCCGACCAGACCGCCGCCCTTGTTACCTACCAGTACCCCCGCGCGGGGGCAGAGGTGCCCTACGGCACCACCGTTTATCTGTATACCGATACCTATGAGGGCAAGCACGCCGAGGTGCCGGACGTGACCGGCAAGAGCGCGGACTTTGCCCGGCAGATGCTGAACGCCGCAGGGTTCAACTGCACAGTCGAAGGCTCCGGCACGGTCCAGAGCCAGAGTGAGGCACCCGGCTCCAGCGTTCAGCGGGGAACCATCGTACATCTGATCTGTGGATAAAGGGGAATGAGAGTATGGAAGCAATTGCAGCAAATATCCTGTTGGAGGGCCTGGCGGTCAACGCGCTGGCCCAGTGCGAGACCCCGGTCACGCTGGTGACCACCGACAGCCGTGAGGTCTGCCCCGGGTGCATCTTTGTGGCGTTCCCGGGCGAAAAATTCGACGGCCATGATTTTGCCGCCAAGGCGCTGGAAAACGGCGCGCTCTGCGTGGTGCTGAACCACCCCGTGGAAGGCGTGCCGGAGGAGAAGAGCGTGATCTGCCCGGACAGCTACCACGCCATGATGGTGCTGGGTGCCAATTATCGCAGCCAGTTCCACCCCAAAGTGGTGGGCGTGACCGGCAGCGTGGGCAAGACCACCACCAAGCAGATGACCTACGCAGCCATTGCAGGCTTTGGCAGTACCATCAAGACCGAGGGCAACCAGAACAATGAGCTGGGCCTGCCCCGCACCATGTTCCGCATCGGCAAAGAAACCCAGTACGCCGTGGTGGAGATGGGAATGAGCCACGCCGGGGAGATCGAGCGCCTGAGCAAGTGCGCCCGCCCGGATGTAGGCATCATCACCTGCATCGGGGTGTCCCACATCGGCAACCTGGGCAGTCAGGAGAACATCTGCAAGGCAAAGCTGGAGATCTGCGCCGGTCTGCCGGAGGGTGCTCCGCTGGTGCTGAACGGGGACGACCCCTTCCTGCGCAAGGCCGTCCTGCCCGACCATGTCCGTCCGGTCTGGTTCAGTCTGGGCGATGAGAACGCCGATGTCTGTGCCCTGTCCATCCAGCAGGATGAAAAGGGCATGAGCTTTGTGCTGGAGGATCACGAGGAGGGGACTTTCCTCGTAAAGATCCCCGCCATGGGCCGGCACAATGTGGCCAACGCGCTGGCTGCCTACTGCGCCGCCACCCGTCTGGGGCTGAATGCCCGCCGGGTCATTGCCGGTCTGGCCGACTTTGAGCAGACCGGGATGCGCCAGAAGGTGGTGCACGTCAGAGGCGTGGATGTCATTGAGGATTGTTACAACGCCAACCCCGACAGCATGAAGGCCGCGCTGGCCATGTTCAGGGAGTATCCCTGCAAGCGCCGCTTTGCCCTGCTGGGCGATATGCTGGAGCTGGGCAATATCAGCCGCGCCGCCCACGAGGAGGTGGGCCGTCAGGCCGTGGAGAACAAGGTGGACTACCTCGTCACCTATGGCGAGCAGGCCAAGCGCATTGCTGTGGTGGCTGCCGCCAAGGGACTGCCCACCCTCCATGCCGACACCTACGCTCAGGCCGCCGAGACGCTGCTGAACAAAATGCAGCCCGGCGATGCCCTGCTGGTCAAGGCCAGCCGCGGCATGGCACTGGAAAAAGTGCTGGAGATCTTTTACAAGGAGTAACATCGAGCTATGATTCGTTTCGCCTTGATCGCCGCCTCAACGCTGGGGTTCTTCCTCACGGCGGCGCTCGGGAATCTGATGGTGCCGCTGCTGCGGGCGTTCCAGGGACGCTGGGATGAGCCCAAGGCCCGGCAGGCACCATCACCCAAGCAGGAAGCGCCGGAGGACGAGCCGGAGCGCCCGCCGCAGGCTCCCACCATGGGTGGGCTCTGCCTGATGGTGGGGGTGCTGGCTGCTGTGGGCGTGGGCTGGACAGCCGCCTGTGTGGCTCAGCCTGAGCTGCTGGGGGCCGAGAGCCTGTTCTCGGTCCGGCTGCTCACAGCGCTGCTGGGAGCTTTGCTCTTTGGCGGCGTGGGCCTGCTGGAGGATCTGGCCCGCATCCGCAGCCGTTCTGTGCTGGGCCTGCGGCGGCACACCCGCCTTGGGCTGGAAGCCGCTGCCGGTGCCGTGGTGCTGGTGCTGCTGGGAGCCAAAGGCTGCCTTGCAGCCGGGATCACCCTGCCGGGTGTGGGCTATGTCGATCTGGGCATTGCCGCCCCGCTGCTGTGGGAAGGACTGCTGGTCGCACTGGCCGAGTGTGCCCGCATTGCCGATGGCATGGACGGCATCGTCTGCGGCACATCCTTTGCGGCCATGCTGGGCTTGATGGGGGTGATGACCCTGCTGGGCTGGTTCCCGTTGGGCGTTCTGCCCGCCGCACTGGCCGGTTCCCTGATGGCCTTCCTGCTCTGGAACTTCCCGCCCGCAAAGCTGCGGCTGGGCAGCGTGGGCAGCCTGTTTCTGGCCGGGATGCTGGGGTGCGTGCCCCTGTGCATCGGCTGGCCCGACCTCACCCTGCCGCTGGCCCTGCCCTTCTGGCTGGAGGGCGGCATGGTGGCCCTGCAGATCCTGGTCTGCAAGGCCAGCCGGGGCCGCAGGCAGCTGTTCCGCTCGGCACCGCTCCACCGCTGGCTGGAGCTGCGGGGCCAGAGCGCGGAACAGATCTTTTATACCTTTTGTGTCATTGCCATGCTGGGCGTGGCGCTGACCGTTCAGCTGGCAAAAATCAGTTAAGGAGGGGTGCAGTTTGGCAACACTCCGCAGAAAAAAAGCAGAGCCGTTTTCCGTCTTTCAGCGGGACCCCGGCCCCTGGCCGCCCATCCTGCTCAACTGGATGGCGACCCTGGCCATCATCATGGTGTTCGGGCTGGTCATGCTGTTCAGTGCAAGCTATACCACGGGCTATCTCCGCTTTGGGGACAGCTTCCATTACATCAAATCCCAGCTGCTCTGCACGGTGCTGGGCCTGGGCATGATGTTCCTGTTCTCCTATTTTGACCACCGTTTCCTGCGTAGAATGGTCAAGCTGGGCTATGTTGTCTGCCTGATCCTGCTGGTGCTGGTGCTGTTCAGCAGCCCCATCAACGGCTGCCGCCGGTGGATCAGCTTCGGAGGCCTGACCTTACAGGCCTCCGAGGTGGCAAAGTTTGAGATGATCCTGCTCACGGCAGACATCGCCGCCAGGACCCCGCAGATCAAATTCGGCGAGGTGCCCCTGCGCAAGTGGGTCCACCACAGCATCGTGGTGGAGCTCATCCGGCCCATCCTGTGGCTGGTGCCTGTCCTGATCCTGCTGGTGCTGGAGCCCCACATGTCGGGCATCCTGCTGACCACGGCCATCGTGGGCACCATCCTGCTGCTGGGCGGCAGCGGCGGCATCATTACCTGGGGCTGTGCCGGTGTTGCGCTGTTCCTGCTGGAGACTTTGCTGAAGCACGTGGACTCCATCGACTACCTGCAGAGCCGACTGGATGGCTGGACGCAGGATCTTGACCGGATGACCAGCCAGACCAAGCAGAGCCTGTACGCCATCGGCTCAGGCGGTGCCACGGGGCTGGGCCTTGGCAACAGCATCGAAAAGCAGCTCTGGCTGCCGGAGAGCACCAACGACTTTATCTTCAGTGTCGTGTGCGAGGAACTGGGCTTCGTCGGCGCGGTGATCGTCATCGTGCTGTTCGTCCTCTTTCTGGTGCAGGGCTTCTGGATCGCCTTCCATGCCGAAAACCGGTTCTGCACGCTGGTGGGCATCGGCATCATGGCGCAGATCGCCTGGCAGGTGTTCTGCAACATTGCCGTTGTCACCAACACCCTGCCCAACACCGGCATTTCGCTGCCCTTCTTCTCCTCCGGCGGCACCAGTCTGATCCTGCTGCTGGCCGAGATGGGCGTTATGGTCAATATCGGACGCAACGGCGAACGGGCCCGCCTGGAACGGGAGGAAGCCCACGCCGAGCGGGAGCGCCAGCGCAAGGCAAAGACCATTGTGCTGGATACCGCGCGCAGAGCGCAGACAGAACAGTAAGGAGGAACCAAGATGCGTGTACTCATTGCAGCCGGCGGCACTGCCGGCCATATCAACCCGGCTCTGGCCATTGCGGGAGCCATCAAAAAAGCTGACCCCACCGCCGAGATCCATTTTGCGGGCCGGAAGGAGGGCATGGAGTACCGTCTGGTCACACAGGCGGGCTATCCCTTCCATCACATCGAGATCACCGGCTTTCAGCGGAAGCTGAGCCTGAACAATATCAAGCGGAATCTCATTACCCTGTGGAATCTGGCACTCTCCGGCCCCAAGGCCAAAAAGATGATGAAGGACATCCAGCCCGACCTGGTCATTGGCTGCGGCGGCTATGTGTCTGGCCCGGTGGTGCGCTGCGCCGCCAGACAGGGCATCAAGACCGCCCTGCATGAGCAGAACGCCTTTCCCGGTGTGACCAACAAGCTGCTGGCCCCGGATGTGGACATCGTGTTTGCCGCTGTACCCGCCGCCGTGGAAAAGCTGGGCGCACCCGAAAAGACCATCGTGGTGGGCAATCCCGTCCGGCCTGAGGTGTTCACCCAGGCGAAGAACCGGGAAGCCATCCGTGCCGAACTGGGCGCGGGTGACCGCACCGTGATCCTCTCCTTCGGCGGCAGTCTGGGTGCCCGCCGTGTGAACGAGGTGGTGGCCGACCTCTGCGCCTGGGAGCAGAAGAACAAAAAGCCTGTCCTCCATCTCCATGCCACCGGCCAGTACGGCGTGCAGCTGTTTCAGGATCTGGAAAAGGAAAAGGGCTTTGCCCCCGGCGAGAGCCTTGTGGTGAAGGAATACATCAACAATATGCCTGAGCTGCTGGCCGCAGCGGACCTTGTCATCAGCCGCGCCGGTGCCCTGACACTGGCCGAGCTGGAGGCTGTGGGCCGTGCCGCTGTGCTCATCCCCAGCCCCAACGTGGCCGAGAATCACCAGTATTACAACGCCATGGAGCTGCAGAAGGCCGGTGCCGCTGTGGTCATTGAGGAAAAAGACCTGACCGGCGAAAAGCTGGTGCAGACCGTTTCCGGGATGCTGGCCCAGCCCGGCAAGCTGGCTGAGATGGGCCGCAATGCCCGGAGCCTGTCGGTGGACGACAGCCTGGACCGCATTGCGGATGCCCTGCTCAAGCTGGTCAAGACCCCGTAACGGAAGGAAAAAACAGAGGAAAGGAGGTGCAGCCGGATGCCGCAGAATGACCGGAACAGCCGGAACCGCAAGCGCCGCCGGGCCTACGATCAGGCCCGGGATGACCGGCGCGGCGGGCAGAGCACCCAGCGCCGCAGCAGCGCGGGTGCTGGCAGTGACCTGGGGTACAGCGGGTACGCAGGATATTCCTCCGGCGGCCACCCCATCACGAACCCCAATTATGACCCCGATGCGCCCCGCCCCAGCCGGTATACGGAACGCACGGTGAACTACGGCTCCTACCCGGATAACAGCATCCCCTTTCCCACCGGCGGTCGGAGCAGCCAGAGCGGCGCACAGCGCCCCCGCAGCGGGCAGAACGGCCAGCGGCGCACCTCCGGGGGCAATCAGCGGAACCGCCGCCCGTCTGGCGGCCAGAACCGGAACGCCCAGCGCCGCCCGCAGAACGCCCAGAGCCGCAGCGGCCAGCGGATGCGGCCGGTGCAGGGGCAGAACGCCCGGCGCGACCCCGTCCGGCGGGAGGGCAGGAAAAAGCGGAAGCTGACCCGGGCCGCCATCCGGCGGCGCAGGCTCATGCGGCGGCTCACGGCCCTTGTCATGCTGCTCTGCGTCATCGGCGCGGGGGTCTACCTCACCGTGACGATGCTGTTCAAGATCAGCTCCATTCAGGTGCAGACAGCGGACGGTGTGGTGCAGGAGGCCGGCGGCTATACCAGCGACCAGATCCTGCAGGCGCTGGATGTCCATCTGGAAGAGAATATCTTCAGTTTTGACCCCGGCAGCAAGGCCGCCGCGCTGGAAAAAGTGTTCCCCATGCTGGAGGATATCCGGGTGGAGCGGGATTACCCCGGCACCGTGGTGGTGCGGGTAACAGAAGCTCAGCCTGCCTGGGCCATGCAGACCTCCTCCGGCTGGCTGACCCTCTCGGGCGGCCTGAAGATCCTGGAAAAGGATTCTGCCCAACCTGCCGGTCTGCCCACCCTGTACGGCGGCGAACCGGTCTCTGCCGAGCCCGGCGAACAGCTGACCTTTGCGGCGGAGCCCAAGGCCGACAGCACCCCGGACAGCGCCGCCGACAGCAGCGCCTCCGGCACTGCTGAGGAGGAGGCGGACCAGCGGCTGGAAAGCCTGAACACCCTGCTGGCTGCGCTGGATGCCGCAGGCATGAGCGCCGACGTGACCCGCATCGAGTTTGCGGATGTGGACGAGATGGCTTTCCTCTATCAGGACCGCATCAGCGTCTGGCTGGGCACCCTGAACGAGCTGGAATATAAGCTCAAGCTGGCAAAGCACGTCCTGCTGAATGAGGACGGCAAGGGCTGTGCCGCGACCGACACCGGAAAGCTGGACTTCACCCATATCAGCATGTCCAGCACCCGCAAGTTCACCTTTGCACAGGGCGAGCCGGAGCTGCCCTCCGGCTACATCGTGCCTGAACCGGTGGAGGAAACACCCGCCGAAGAAGGTGTGACCGGTGAAACGGCAGAAGGCACGGCCACAGAAGGCACGGCCACAGACGGCACTGCCCCGGCAGAGGGCGAAGCCGCTGCAGATGCCGCTGCCGAAACACCAACGGATACCGCCGCGGCCCCGGCAGGACCCGAAGCCGGACAGACGGCACAGCCGACCCCCGCCGAAGGAACGACCCCGGCGGCGGGCGATGCAAACCAACCCAAAACGACCCAATGAGGAGCGTGTAATGTTATGAAGCTGGAACAATTACTGGAAGGCGTGCCCTTTACGCTGGTGCAGGGCAGCCTGGATACCGAAGTGCAGGACATCATCTACGACAGCCGGAAGGCGGCCCCGGGCCTTGCCTTTGTCTGCATCGTGGGCACCCAGCGTGACAGCCACGAGTTTGCCGCGGACTGCGCCGCCAAGGGCGTGAGCGTGCTGGTCATCCAGCATGACATCGACCTTTCTGCCATGCCCGGTGTGACCGTGGTCAAGGTGGAGAGCAGCCGGTATGCCATGGCGCTGATGAGCGGCAACCTCTTTGGCAACCCCTCCCGCCAGATGACCATGATCGGCGTGACCGGTACCAAGGGCAAGACCACCACTACCCACATGATCAAGAGCGTGCTGGAAGCTGCCGGGAAAAAGGTCGGCATGATCGGCACCAACGGCATCTATTTCATGGGCCGTCATCAGGAGACCGCCAACACCACCCCTGAGAGCTACGAGCTGCAAAAGACCTTCCGCCAGTTTCTGGACGCAGGCTGCGACGTGGCCCTGATGGAGGTGTCCAGCCAGGGCCTGATGATGGACCGTGTGGCGGGGGTGCACTATGATATCGGCGTGTTCACCAACCTTTCCCCCGACCACATCGGCCCCGGTGAGCACAAGACCTTTGAGGAGTACCGCAGCTGGAAGGGGCAGCTCTTCCGGCGGTGTGATGTGGGCGTGGTGAACATCGATGACGAGAACACCGAAGCCCTGCTGGAAGGCCACACCTGCAAGCTGGTGACCTATGGCCGCAGTGAAAAGGCCGACTACCGCGCCGAGGGCTGTGAGCTGCTGCGCACCCACGATTTTCTGGGCGTGGCGTTCCATGTCTCCGGCAGGGACAACATGGATGTCAGGGTGAACATGCCCGGCGAGTTCAGCGTCTACAACGCGCTGGCTGCCCTGGCTGTGGGCAAGGTGCTGGGCCTGCCCGATGCCGCCATCCATGAGGGTCTGGGCAAGTGCGTGGTCAAGGGCCGCGTGGAACTGGTGCCCATCAGCAAAAAGTTTACCATCCTGCTGGACTACGCCCACAACGAGGTCTCCACCGAGAGCCTGCTCACCACCCTGCGGGCTTATCACCCCCACCGGCTGGTGGTGGTGTTCGGCTGCGGCGGCAACCGCTCCAAGCTGCGCCGCTACGGCATGGGCGAAACTTGTGCCAAAATGGCGGATTTCTCCATCCTGACCGAGGACAACAACCGCTTTGAGAAGATCGAGGACATCCTCGCCGATATCCGGGTGGGCATGAACAGGGGCAACCCCGATGCCAAGTTTGTGGAGATCCCCGACCGTCTGGACGCGCTCCACTACGCCGTGGATCACGCCCAGGAGGGCGACCTGATCGCCGTCATCGGCAAGGGCCACGAGACCTACCGCGACCGTGAGGGCGTGAAAACCCCCTTCCTGGAACGGGAGCTGCTGGAAGAATACGCCCAGCAGATCGGGTTGGAATAAACAAGAAAAACGCGCTGTGTCGTTGGACACGGCGCGTTTTTTTGCTTCTGCTTTGGCACGGCAGCGCTTATGCGCCCCACACCAGCCAGAGATACACATAGCCTGTCAGGACGGCTGCCAGTGTGAACGGGATGCCGATGCGCAGAAAATCACGGGTGCGCACCTGCTCACCATGCTTGCGCAGGATGCCGATGGCTGCAATGTTGGCCGAAGCGCCAATGGGGGTCAGGTTGCCGCCCAGAGTTGCGCCCGTGAGCAGGCCGAAATAAAACAGCTCGGGCGGGAAGCCTGCACCGCCGTTCATCAGCCCGGCAATGCCCTGCACCACCGGCAGCATGGTGGCCACATAGGGGATGTTGTCAATGAAGGCAGAAAGGCCCACCGAGACGAATACCAGCAGGGTATAGAGCCGGAAGGGGTCATCACCGGAGAGGGTGTAGAACAGCTGGGCGGCGGCATCGATGACCCCGGCCTTGCGGATGCCCTCGATCAGGATGAACAGCCCGAACAACAGCAGCAGGGTGTCACAGTCCAGCTCCCGGGCCGCCAGCCGGAACGGCGCGAACGAGCGGCGGCGCAGGCAGGCGCGCAGGATGCCGAACAGGCAGACCCCTGTACAGATCAGCCCGCTGCGCAGGCCGTAGAGCGCCAGCGGCAGCCCGCCCGCAGGCTGGGGCAGGAAGGATGCCGCGATGAGCAGGCCCACCGTCAGCAGCATCAGGGCGGAGGGAACCGTGTCGGTGACCTCGGTCTCCACCGTGGCCGAGATGGGCTGGGTCTCGTGCCGGAAAGTGAACAGCAGCACGCCCAGAGAGGCCAGCGCCCCCAGCTCCACCCCGAAGAAGATGCCGGGCCTGCCCTCCATCCAGAAGAAATGGAAGAAGTTCATCCCCGCAAAGCTGCCCAGCAGGATGCTGGTGGTGTCGCCCACAAGGGTGGCGGCTCCCTGCAGGTTGGAGGAGACCGCAATGGAGATGAGGACGGGCACGGGGGAGATCTTGAGCTTGCGGGCAATGGCAAGGCCCACCGGGGCCACCATGAGCACCGTGGCAACATTGTCCACAAAGGCGCTGATGACCCCGGCAAAAAGGGCCAGCATACACACGGCCCATTTCACGTTGGGTACCCGCACGATGAGCAGCTCGGCCAGCCGGGCAGGCATTCTGCTCTCAATGAAGAGGGAGACCGTGCCCATGGTGCCCGCCATCATCAGCAGGACATTGAAATCCACGGCCCGGGCGGCATCCATCAGGGTAAAGTCCCACAGGCCCGCCGCGCCCAGAGCCAGAAACAGAGCAGCCCCGCCCAGCGCGGCAAAAGGCCGGTACTGCGGCAGGGCCAGCATCAGAAAATAGGTCAGCAGAAAAATGATCAGTGCAGGAAGCATACGCAGTCCTCAGCTTTCGGGCCTGGCATCGGTGTCCTCGTCGATCATCCGGTATCCCACGCCCAGTTCGTTCAGAATATAGGTGTTGCGGCCGGGCACGCTGCCCAGCTTTTTGCGGATGTTTGCCATGTTGACCTGCAGCTTTTTGGTGCTGCCGCAGTCGGTATCGCCCCAGATGGCCCGCACGATGGCGGCATAGGTCATCACCCGGCCTGCATGTTCCGAGAGGAAGGCCACGATGTTGTATTCGGTCTGGGTCAGCTTGATCTCGGCACCGTCCACAAAGACCTTGCGGCGCTCATAGTTGATCTCAAGCCCCTGTGCCCGGAACACGCCGCCGGGCATCCCGCCCAGCACGCCGAAGCGGTTGGTGCGCAGGGCGGCGCGCACCCGGGCCAGCAGCTCGCCGGTGCCAAAGGGTTTGGTGATGTAATCGTTGGCTCCCAGATCCAGCGCTTCGATCTTGTCCTGCTCGGTGGTGCGGGCCGAGAGCACGACGATGGGGGTCAGGAACTTCTGCCGCACAAAACGGATGAGCTCCAGTCCGTCCCGGTCGGGCAGGCCCAGATCCAGGATGATAAGGTCCGGATTGTGGGAGGTGAATAGGGTCTGGCCCATGGCGCAGGTATTGGCAACAAGGGCCTGATAGCCGTTGGTCTCCAGCAGCGTCTCAATGAAGCTGCAGATATTGGCCTCATCTTCCACCACAAGGACCTTGAATTTATTATTGCTCATCTTCGGTCTCCTCCGTCTCGATTTCTTCTGTCTCTAATTCAAACAACTACCAACCCACCCCGGCAACGGGCGACGAAAAAACCCGCATTGAAGCTAAAATCAAGAAGAGCAGCGACAGCTTTGCTACGCTCTCCGATAAGGTATCGCAGTCAAGTTAACCCGCAGAGCATGAATACGAGCGACTGCCCGGCTTCTTGTTCTTCGCAGGCAGACGCGCGAAGAAAGGAACTGAAATGGAAACACCCGTTTGGCTTATCACCGGCGCAAGCCGAGGATTCGGCAAGGCATTCGCCCAAGCAGCGCTCGATCATGGTTGCCGCGTCGCAGCAGGCGCTCGCAAGCCGGAAGCCGTACAGGCAGCCTTCAAAAAGATAGTAGCCGAGCAC
>ENA-OUQF01001441-OUQF01001441.1-human-gut-metagenome-genome-assembly--contig:-NODE-1441-length-14184-cov-4.206738_pt1 | contig 14184 bp, 12 predicted proteins | sample MGYA00237947_ERZ548826 | MGnify/ENA primary metagenome ERZ548826 (study PRJEB26490, sample SAMN05194701) | human gut metagenome | biome: terrestrial biome; feature: human-associated habitat; material... | reverse complement strand
GCGCAGGTGTTCCGCAACCGTCTGGCCGAGGGTTCGCCTTACCCCAAGCTCCAGAGCAACACCTCCAGCTATGTCCAGAGCGATGAGGACAACAACTACCTCTGGAACTGGGTGGCTCCGTATTATGGCGGCTGGGAGGATATCCCCGAGAACATCCGGAATGCCTACGATACCTACACCTGCACCGGCCTGCCCGCCGGGCCCATCTCGAACCCGGGCCTTGCCGCGATCCAGGCTGCTCTGGCACCTCAGTGTGATGAGGAAGTCAGGGACTGCTATTTCTTTGTTACGGACCTTTCCGGCCACTACTATTACGCCAAGACCTATGCTGAACATCAGGCCAACTGCCGGAAAGCGGCTGAAGTCAATCAGAGTTTGAAGAAGTAAGTCTCTCTCAGTCGGCTTCGCTGACAGCTCTCCCAAGGGGAGTGCCAATTGCGGCTCCGGAGTCAGGTATGCAGAAACCGATCCGGTGAGGCGGCATCGCGTCAGCGATGACAGAGAGGGTGCTAAAAAGAGAGGACGATTTTATGTTACAGATCCCGGAACTGCTGGCCCCGGCAGGCGACTTGGAGCGCCTGCGTTATGCCATCAACTATGGAGCAGACGCTGTTTATTGCAGCCTGCCGGAGTTCGGTATGCGGTCTGCTCCTGCCAATTTTACGCCGGAGCAGCTGGCCGAGGGCGTGATTTATGCCCATGCCCGCGGCCGCAAGGTCTATCTGACCATGAACACGCTGCCCACCAATGAGGAAGCTGACCGCCTGCCCGAAGCCATCAAGGCTGCTGCTGCCGCCGGTGTGGATGCCTTTATCGTGGCCGATCTGGGTGTGCTGGAAGCCTGTAAGCAGTTCGCCCCGGAGATCGATGTCCACATGTCCACCCAGACCGGCATCACCAACTGGGCCGCTGCGCGTGCCGCTTACAACATGGGTGCAAAGCGTGTGGTGCTTGCTCGTGAGATGAGCCTGCAGGATATCGCCACCCTGCGCGATAAGACCCCGCCGGAGCTGGAGATCGAGGCGTTTGTCCACGGAGCCATGTGCATGAGCATTTCGGGCCGGTGCCTGCTCTCCAATTACATGGCAGGCCGGGATGCAAACCGGGGTCAGTGCGCCCAGCCCTGCCGCTGGAAGTATTACCTGAGCGAGGAGACCCGCCCGGGCCAGCTGTATGAGATCGGCGAAAATGAGAACGGCAGCTATATCCTCAATGCAAACGATCTGTGCACCGCTCCCTTCATCGACCTCATCTGCAAGGCAGGTGTGGACAGCCTGAAGATCGAGGGCCGCGCCAAGACGTTCTACTATGTCGCCAGCGTCACCGCCGCCTACCGTAAGGCTCTGGATCAGTATCTGGCCGACCCGCTCAGCGATAACTTTGAGCTGAGCGATGACGTTCTGGCTGAGCTGACCCGTACCAGCCACCGGCACTATTCCCCGGGCTTCTACTTTGGCCGCGAGCAGGCCCGTCAGGCAACCGACAGCGCTACTTATATCCGTGAGTGGGAGTTTGTGGGCACTGTGGAAAGCTGGGAGAATGGTGTTGCCTCCTGCCAGCAGCGCGGCAAATGGAGCCTTGGGGATACGTTGGAGGTGCTCTGCCCGGATGGGCGCAGCATCCCGCTGCACCCGGAGTGGATCAAAAACGAGGCAGGGGAGAGCGTGGAATCCACCCCCCACGCCATGGAAAAGTACACCATCCCCACCCTGGAGCTGCCCCCCATGAGCCTGCTCCGCCGGAAGGCAGAAACTCTTGACAAATGATTCCAGAAGCAGTAAAATAATAAAGTCAAAATGAACGATGTCCTCTGGCTCTGGTGGTCAGAGGACAGTTGAGGGCTCGTAGCTCAGTTGGGATGAGCGTTCGGTTCGCATCCGAAAGGTCGAGGGTTCGACTCCCTTCGAGTCCATACAATAGTAAACCGCTCTGTCGCAGCAATACGGCAGGGCGGTTTTCTTGTTTGCAGTGTTCAGCCATCGGGATAGTTACTTCCGGTGCCAATGCGCTGCGGGGGTTTTCCGAAAAATTGCTGGGCAATTCCATCCAGTTGTGCGGTGATCTGCTGGAAATCCTGATTCAGATCCAAGGTGCGTGCACCAATCTGGTTGCCGCCCAAGTTGAACAGGCAATCCGGGGTGATGGCTTCCTGCGTTTTTGCGTAGACCAGCAGCCCGGAAACATTTCCGGTGCGAGTAATAACCGTGGAAAGCAGTGCAGACGTGTATACATCTGCTTGTTTTTTATTTTACATTGCAAAATACTTGTTGGGAACACCCAAACCCATGAACTGCATCCGGTGGATGCAGGCTGCGCGATTACATCGCTGACTTGTTTCAGCCCCTGAACATCTTATCCAGTTCCCGTTCCACCGTACCCGCCTTGGCAAATTCCAGCGTATCCGCCTGACGGATGTGATGCTGGGTAATGCCGTGGTCCTTGGCAAAGCCCAAGATATAGCTGATGGCGATCCGGTAAATGATTTCCGTCGGGGCGTAGCCATAGACCTGCTTTGCAAAGATATGCTCCAGCCGCTGGTTGTTGTCCGGGAAGCGGCGGCGCATGGCTTCGCTGCGGTAGAGCCGCTTGACGATCTCGGTGATGTACAGGCCGGACTTCATGTAGGGGTCTAGGAAGGTCTTGTCCGGGTCATCGAAGCAGCCGGGATTTTCCTGCTCCAGCAAATCCACCATCTTTTTTACCACCCACTTGGGCGTGAAGATCTGGTTGGTTTTCTGGGGCGGGATATAGTCGAAAATATCCTCTGTACGGCTCTCGTCAAAGTAATCGGCCAGTTTTACCTTGAGGGCGAGGAATTCCTTGACCGAATCATCAAATACCACCGGGTCGAAGAGGTGCCCGGCAAAGAAAACATTTATTAGTCAGGAATAGAATATAACACACATGATTAAGGAAAATTATACGCTATGAAGATCATCTTTAGATACTGTTGTGCCTAGATACGATTGATTGCTGGCATATAAGTGAAGATACTTTTGAGAACAATTCCAAATTTCAGACGTTGACTTTAAAAGGGAAAAACTTATCTTTTTTTGTAAAGATTTTGAAGGAACGGGAATGAATACATCATTTAAAAGATCTTGCTCCTGAACACGGGCACGCGAAGAAGAAGAACCTGTAGAAAGGCGAACAATTTGGTTGTGGACATAAGTGGATTGCAAGATGGAACATAAAACGTACCGATTTTCCTCTGCAATATAAGGATTTTCCTTCCATACAAGTCGGAAAATTTCTTTTGACATGATCCCGAAATCGTTGAGTGGAGGTGCAATTGCAATTCGGCTCTTTCGAGGGTTAATACGAGTGAATAATATATCGCCCGAGAAGAATTTGTGAAAGGAGGCTTGATTTAATTGATGCCCAGATATTCTCCGAATATTTGTTATAACACCAGTGGATTCAGAAATATCAGGTACTTCAAGATAGGTGTAAAACTTGTCACGTCTGACACTTACGGATATGTTTTCAACAGAGCAAACATCCTTTAATGGAACTAAAACGGAGAATTTTTGTTCAAGCGTATATCGATCAATCTTGTTTAATAGATAATTGGCATCAATTCGATTATGAGTAATGTCTGTTTGTAATATCCAACCACATTCGCCACCGTTAGAAGTTGATCGGACTCCATCGAATACCTCTCGGATACTATAAGCCATTTCCTCAAGATCATTCTTTTTACTTGGAATATATTTTTTCTTCCCGGTTTCATAACCGACTTCAGAAGCTTTTCCTAAAAAAACGTATTTCGGGGACGTATAATCACTTCCGGAAATTCCCTTTTTCCTGACTCCGAGAACGCAGGTCTTTGAAACAGATCCCCCAAATGGAATGAAAGCTCCTTCTGGAAGCGAGATTGACATGACCATGTCTGTCTTTTGAAAGAGCCATTCTCTAAAATACTCATACTTTTTGATATTAAGTAATCCTTCAGGAAGCACAATATATAAATCGTGTCCGGGTTTCAAGACATTAATGCTCTTTTCCACAAAGAGAATGTCTAGTTCTTCAGATGCTTTTCCAAGACCAAGGGTATATTTACTAAGAGTATCAGAAAAGGTATATGGAATAGTGAAAGGTGGATTTGCTAAAACAAGGTCAAAATAATTGTCTGGAAGGTGTTTGCTACTCAAAGTGTCGCCTTGATAGATGTTATTCCATTCGTCACCATGCATAATGAGATTGATTTTAGCGAGAACATGCAAATCATAATCTGCCTCATGTCCCCAGAGACATTTATTGATTAATGCTTGAAATTTGTTGTTGTTGTCAATTTCGGATGAACCAGAGTCATTGATTTTATGGTTGACATAGTTGAAAGCTTGAATTAAAAAACCACCAGAGCCACAGGCAGGATCAAGAATGATATCGCCAATATCAGGGTCTGCACATTTGACCATAAAATCGACAATTTCACGAGGGGTAAAATATTGATCGAATTCTCCACGAAGAGTAGATTTAAGAAAGACCTCGTATGCAGTCCCCTTAATGTCGTCTCCAGTTCCAATAAAAGAAAAGGGTTCCAGTTGCTTGATGATCTCAACAATGCACGCGTTGTCGGTAATTTGGAGTTGCTCCTCATTATTGGTGTAAATACTTGGATATTTCAGTTTTGCATCGTTGAACAACTGACGAAAAACTGAAATCTCAGTAGTATTGTTAGCCTTTGCAGCAGCTTGAATGTAGGATAAAATAAAACGGTTGTTACCTTCGCGAGCTTTAACGCGTCTTTCTTCATTCATTTTAATAAGCAGAATTTTTGTCATCTCGCGGAAAGATTGATCACTACGAATCAGAGCTCTTTTTTCAATGATGTTTTTACAGTCAGAAATTACTTTGTATAAGTCTTTTGTATTATGAAGTGTAAATAACACACTCTCGGCTTCTCGAATTTCAATATCCTTAAATGTCTTTTTCTTTGCAATATCAATATCTCGTTTTAACTTTCCAAGAGATGGAATGGTATCGGTGCGCTTTCCTGTATATACATTGGTTACAATACATTCAAGACCATTTGTTGTTATCCCGTATAGTGCAGGAGGAGTATCAACGAGTTTTGCATAACTAGACGATTGCAACACGTCTTTTTCAGAAATGCTCTTTTGAGGAGTCTTGGTATCAATAATAATCTCAACTTTTCCATCAATAATAATTTCGAGATCCGAAAAAACCTTTGTTTTTTTTGAACCGATATTAACATCAATTGCATTTTCAAATCGGAATGAACTATCTAAATACCCTAGAGATCGTAAATAAGGAAGCAGAACTTTGACTTTAAGGTCCTCCTCCGTGCGAACGGAGGCATTGAAGTCTTTAATGTTCTCTTTAATCCAATCTTTCATGGTGAAGAACCTCCTCGTGTTTTCTTAACTCCTGAAGAGCATGAGTCATCATGACAAAGTTGCTAAAGATAGCTTTTGTTTCGTTAGACATAGAAGAAGTGGATAATGAACCATATATAGAATTAGCATTATCCTCTATTTTAAAGTCTGGCAAAAGTTCGACAATATCTCGTTCATTAAATGAAAGAGAAGAACGTTCATGAGCCAGTTTGTTACGCATGCTAATGAATTTTTTACAACAGTCGATAAATGGATATTGAATAGACGGAAAATTAATGGATGAAACAAAAAAATCATGACATGATTGGATGCCATGTTTTGCTTGAATCTTTAATAAAGTGTTAAGCGTCATGGACTTGAAATTTTCACTTTCAGAAAAAGAAAGATCGGCGCAATGAATAATGGGAGTTGATTTCGTAAGTTGCAACTCAATAGAACTACTGCGAAGGCCAGCAAGATAAAAAAAGTAAGGGATTTTATCAGATGAATTCATATATTTCACTGATGTGCAAAATATTTGACGAGCTGATTTGTCCAGAATTTCAAACTCCACCATGTAATTATATACAGCAAGAGCATGAAGTTCTATTTGAGAAAAGTCTTTTTCAGTCATTGGCAACTCCATGAACCATTTCACTGATTCGAGAGAATCGTTCGTTTACATTACTGGTTGTTGATGCAGATTTCAGTAATGTGTCTAGAATGGTTTTATCAGAGGCTATGGAACCTTTTATTTTCTCAAAAGAGTTTGGATATTCAATAGAAAAATAAAGGCATGCGTCAACTAGATAATCTTTACTTTGTTCAGAGGAGAAAAACAATAAGAGTTGCATGGTCTGCTCAATGATGTGAGTTACTTTATCTGGAGACAAAATAATAGAACCGGATTGAATTTCAGCTAGAACAGTATTAATCATGTCGCGAGGACGAGAATTATAATTTTTAACTTTTTTGTGCTTGTCATCATAACGAACATAAAAGGCAATGCTTCGAAAAAAGCGTCCGTAATCCTCATAACGCTTTATGTCATTGTCTGTAAAAACTGTACGATATACTCCAGAGCCGGAATACTGCTGAACATAGGAGTCAATCAATTTAAGGGTACTGGATTGATATATTGCCTTTCGGATTTCATTGACTTTTAACGGTTCGGAACCTTTATTTAATCGAGAAAAAATATCATATTTAGTAAACTCAGGCGAGTTGGCAGTAATAACATAAATATCTAAAACAGATGAAAGCATAGCATTTGTGGATTCACTGTAGGATTCTTGAATTTCACTGAACTTTTTGTTGGAAAAACAATCTTGATAGTACTCTAGATATTTTGGGGATAGATAAAATTCATCTTGAATAAATCCCATAATTGTTGAAAGCCGTTGCTTTCCATCAACAACTTCATAAGATGCACCCTTGAGCAAACTCTCGCCAGGTATTTCAACAACATAAATAGGTGGAATAATAATTCCCATATAGAGAGATTCAATGAACGAGACTTTCTTGTCCATCTTCCATACGACATTTCGTTGGTATGTTGGATCTAGAACAAGTTTGCTTGTCTGTATTTTATCATAAATTTCAAGAATTGACCAAGTCTGCTTAACAATCTTTGTTTTTTTGAGCAATGCTCTTTTTTCTTGACCAGAAGAGATGATTTCCTCGTCAACATTAGCATTTTCAGCAAGCTGAAGGTTTTCTGCATCATAGGTCGAATTGTGAAATAAATCAACGCTTTCCATTAAAATGCTCCTTATTATTTAAGAAAATTATATCATCTTAAAATACTTCAACGCTTCCACAATCGCATCCTCTTTCTCCTTCGGACACTGGGGCTGCTTCGCATTTTCATTTTTCGCTTTATGGTAATTCTCTCGCTCGATGATGCCATACTTCTGCTTCACCTGTGCGATATAGAGATTGGATACCTTCAACTGATGGTGTTCCCACACATAATCCCGAATCTCGTTGTAAGTCGCCTTGCTTTCCGCAGCAGTCACATCCAGTTCGTCCATGCTGACGTCCACCTCGATGTGCCGGTCGACATGGAGTTTGGACAAAAGGAGAACCGCTTCCACATGCTTCGTCCTCGGGAAAAGGTCCACCGGTTGCACCTTTTCTGCCCGATACCCATGTTCTTCCAACCACTTGGCATCCCGGGCGGCGGTGGAGGGGTTGCAGCTGACATAGACCACCCGGCGGGGGGACATGGCGACGACAGCGGAAAGGGTTGCTTCGTCACAGCCTTTGCGGGGAGGGTCGAGCATCACAACATCCGGGTGCAGGCCCTCGGCGGCAAGCTGAGAGGCCGCCTTACCAGCATCGGCGCAGAAGAAACGGCTCTTTGCGGCTATGGCATCACCCATGCGGGCAGCATTGGCTTTGGCGCTTTCGATGGCCTCAGGCACGATCTCCACGCCGATGAGCTCCCGGCAATGGTCTGCCATGGACAGGCCAATGGTGCCCATGCCGCAGTAGAGATCCAGCAGCAGGTCATCCGGGGTCAACTGAGCATATTCTGCAGCAATGCCATAGAGCCGCTCAGCGGCCAGGGTGTTGACCTGATAGAACGACAACGGGCCCAGCTGCACCGGAACGCCGCAGAGGGTGTCCTCGATGAACCCGGGGCCGTACAGGGTGTGGGTCTCGCTGCCCAGGATCACATTGGTGTTTCTGGCGTTGACATTGATCAGGATGGTAGCAATATCGGCATACTGCGCAGTCAGTGTGCGGCAAAGCTCCTCTGCGTGGGGCAGCTTAGCCCGGGTGCAGACCAGACAGACCATGATCTGGCCGCTGTGGACACCCCGGCGCAGAAACACATGACGCACCAGCCCCTTGCCCGTCTGCTCATCGTAGGGCTGAATGTTGTGGGCGGCAAAGAAATCGCAGAGGGTATTGCCGATCTCGTTCAGCACATCCGGCTGTAGCTTGCAGTCGGGGCAGGGTACAATGCGGTGGGTGCGCCCGGCGTAGAAACCGATGCAGGGCTTGCCATTCTTATCACGGCCCACCGGGAATTGAACCTTATTGCGGTAGCGGTCGATCTCGGGGGAGGGGAGGGGCGGCAGCACGGGTACATCCAGCCCGCCAATGCGGCGGAAAGCATCGGTAACGCTTTCGCCCTTGGCGCGCAGTTCAGCGGCATAATCCAGATGCCGCAGGCTGCAGCCACCGCAGGGGCCGGCCACTGCACAATCTACCGGGATACGGTCAGGCGAGGGAGTCTGAATGGCATCCAGAATACCGAAAGCGTAGCGGCCGCAATCTTTGACGATGCGGATGGCGGCAACGTCACCGGGGGCGGTGCCGGGTATGAACACAGCCTCGCCGTCCGGGCTGTGAGCAACGCCGCTGCCATCGTTGGACAGGCGCTCAATGGTCAGGGTCAGCACCTGATTTTTTTGTAAGGGCATGGAAATTCTCCTTTGGAATGGGATTGGGTCAGGCTTCTTCCGAAGCGGGAGCATCTGCATTCTCACTCTGAGCGGCAATGTATTTGCTGGGTGGCATCCCCTTGGCCCGCTTGAAGACCCGGGAAAAATAGAACTGGTCAAAGAAGCCCACTGAGATGGCGACCTCTGCAATGGAAAGGTTTCCGGCTCGCAGCAGCTTGCAGGCCTCGTTGATGCGGTATTCGGTCAGATAATCGATGGGGCTCTTGCCCACATTGAGCATAAACACCCGGTACAGATGACTGCGGGAAACACCCACGCTCTTAGCGACATCATCGATGGAGATGTCGTGCGAATAGTTGAACTGAATGTATTTGATGGCATTCAGTACATATTGATTGGAGGAGGAAGCGTTGTGGGGGCGCGTCTCGCTGGTCTCCTTCATCAGGGCGGAGATGAACAGGTAGAGGTACCCCACCATGGCAGCCTCATCCTGAGGCTCTAACCCACGGGAAGAATAGATGTTGGTCAGGGCTGCCCGCATTCCTTCCGGGTCCTGCGTGTGGTGCACAGGAGCAGTGTCGGTAAAGGGCAACTGTGCCGCCAGTTTATGGGCGCAGGCACCGTTGAAGCCGACCCAACTGTACTCCCAGGGCTGTTGCTCATCGGCAGAGTAGCGGATGAGCTGACTGGGCCGGGCAAAGAACAGATCCCCCGGCACGACCTCAAAGGTCTTGCCGCCCACTTCAAAGGTGCCCTTGCCCGAGACCACCAGATGGATCAGGTAGTGATCCCGGATACCGGGGCCCCAGGTCTGGCCCGGGGCACAGCGTTCCAGACCACAGTTGAAGATGGATAATTCAATATTATTGGTGTAATTCTGCTTGAAGGACTGCTTGTAGACATCTGCCATGATCGTTTCCTCCAGTTGACCGCATTCTTATTCCAAGTATATCATAACTGTATCTGCAAATTCAACAAAAGTACATCCGAAACTTTGGTTTTCGCGCTGAAATTGGATTTTTTGCGGATTCAAATTGCAAAAGAGGGCGGAATGAAGTACAATAAGGCTAACCCAAGTGCATGGACCCTTCATGCACGGACTTTGCGGAGAACGTTTGTGGAGGAGGAACGGCCATGGCGACCAGTGCACAACTCAGACGGGAAATCCTTGCGGGGCAGTGGGACGAAGCGCTCTGCACGCTCTATGGCACAGAACCGGCGGTGCTGGCCCGCCAGCGGCAGCGGTATGCCGCCGCGCTGGAACAGTTTGAGCTTTACTATGGCCCCGGGCGGCAAGTGCATGTTTACTCGGCTCCGGGCCGGGCGGAGCTGGGCGGCAACCACACCGATCATCAGCACGGGTATGGTCTTGCGGCAGCGGTGACTCTGGATCTGGTCGCAGTGGCATCCCCCAGTGACGACGGTTTTATCCGGGTCAAATCCCGGGGCTTCAACAAGCTGGATGTCATTGATCTGAGCGAGGCCGAGCCCCAGCAGGGAGAGAGCACCCATTCGGCCAGCCTGATCCGGGGCATTGCGGAAGGCTTCCGGGCACAGGGAAAGACGGTGGGGGGCTTCGATGCCTATACCGCCAGCGACGTGCTTCGGGGCAGCGGGCTTTCCAGTTCGGCGGCTTTTGAGATGGGGATGGCGGCCATCCTGAACGGGGAATATGGCTGCAGGCTGACAGCGCCGGAGCTGGCGAAGATCTGCCAGTATGCGGAAAATACATATTTCGGAAAACCAAGCGGCCTGTTGGATCAGCTGACCAGTGCCGTGGGCGGGGTCATCTTTGCGGATTTTGCCGACCCAAAGAAGCCCCGGATAGAAAAGATCCACACGGCAGGGTTGCTCCCGGCGGACATGACCCTCTGCGTGACTGATACCCGGGGCAGTCACAGCGAGCTGACCGGTGAATTTGCGGCCATCCGGCATGAAATGGAATCGGTGGCGGCCTGTCTGGGCGGTAAGGTGTTGGGGCAAGTCAAGGAGCAGGAGTTCTGGACGGCTCTGCCACGCCTGCGCAGGGCCTGCGGGGATCGTGCTGTTCTGCGTGCGGTCCACTATTTTGAGGAGAATGCCCGCGCATTGGCCCAGCGGAATGCCCTGGTCAGCGGGGATTTCAATGCTTTCCTGCAGCTGATTCTGGAAAGTGGACACGCCTCTTTTGCCCTGTGCCAGAACGTTTACTGCTCCACCGATGTGCGGCATCAGGGACTCTCGGTGGCACTTGCCCTCAGTCAGACTCTGCTGGAGGGGCAGGGGGGAGCCTGGCGGATGCAGGGCGGCGGCTTTGCAGGGACCATTCAGGCGTTTGTACCCGGTATGCTGACGGCAAAATATCACGACGCGATAGAAAAGGTGTTCGGTGCGGGCAGCTGCTATCTGCTCCGTCTGCGGGAGCAGGGGACCCTGCGGGTCATTTGAACATCTAAGCGGCCAAACAAAAAGAGCTTCACACTCCGGCAGAAGCCGGAATCGTGAAGCTCTTTCGTGTTACAGGGAAAAGGACTCAGATACCGCGCTGCTGCTGTTTTTGGCGCATTTCATCCGTGAAATTAGAAACAGCAGAGAAGGTATCATCGTGATAACCGAACCAGTTGGATAGGTTCTTGTAAATGTTTTCTACAAACCGGTAGCCGGAAACAACAACATTGAACAGGAGCAGAGGCACAAACGAGATGGAGATGGAGAGGATACCCCCCTGAAGAAAGAAATCATCCAGGTGGAGGTTATCCGTAAAGCTGTCCAATGCATCTCCCAGTTCTCCGCCGCCAAAGATCTCCGGCAGCTCTTCTTCCGGAAGCGTTGCATAAGATGCAGGCATACGCAAGTTTTCCATAAAAGGCTCCTTTCAGGTGCTTATAAATTAAGCGGCAGCTAAGGCAGCATTCGCAGTTGTAGCAGTCTCCGTCTGGGTGTTAGTCCCATTATAAATGTCGCGCATATCATTATAGATAGACAAGAATGTATTAAAGAGAGTTACAACCTGAATATAAACAGCATAACCAACACATGCTGCACCTACAACAGTACCGACCTTGCCAACTGTCGTTTGATTTGACCAATAATGATGAACAGCACCAGGAATGGTCAAGCCGTCATTGCGCATATTGGTTAAACCATCAAAAGCCATCTGAAAAGTATACTGTCCTGCAAGACGGATGCTGTTTGAAATCACATTGGTAACAAATTGCGCAACGGCAGCCCGATCAATATTCAGTTCAAAAGCGCCGCCAACGGTGTAGACCATTTCATCTTCGGAGAGAACCGCATAGGATGCGGGCAGCTGCATCGTGCTCTGATAGGTAAATTCCATGGTGGAAAACTCCTTTCGTTCGTAAAATCCGCGCAAAGGCGGACGTGAAGCTAATTGGATTATAGCATAATTGCCCAAAAACAACAAGAGAGCGATGAAACCCAAAATGCGAAAGAATTGTGAAGATACTGTGGCCGTTTTGTAAAAAAGAAACGGTTCTGCGCGGAAATATGTGGAACGTCCTGTGCGGGATGCGGCGAAAAAATGTTGTGTGAAAATTGAAAATAATGCAAAAAGAGACGGCGGGCACCAGTTCCTCCGGAAAGGAGGGGCCAGAGCCTGCCGTCTTTGTATGGGGAGAAAAGAAGAAGGAAACGCTTTAGCGGTCTGCCGCAGCCGGATCCCGGTCATACAGTGCTGTCAGATCGGCAATGTGCTCGGCCAGCAGACTGGTAAGCGGGGTATCCAGCCGCCACTGCCAGTTGGCTCCCTGGGTGCTGGGGGTGTTGATGCGGGCCTCCGCGCCCAGATGCAGCCAGTCGGCCATGGGGATGACGGCCATATCCGAAACACTGGCAAGGCAGGCGCAGATCATGGCCTCTGTCAGATCCTCAGGCAGGCAGCGCAGGTAACGGCAGGCATAGTGGACATCCTCGGGGCTGGCAGACTGCCGCCAGCCCTCGGTGGTCACATTGTCGTGGGTGCCGGTGTAGACCACGCTGTTGTGAGGGTAGGTGTAGGGAAGATAGTTGCCCGGTTCCCGGCTGTCAAAGGCAAACTGCATGATCTTCATGCCCGGATAGCCGCTGGCAGCCAGCATGGTCTTGACCTCTGGGGTCAGGTATCCCAGATCCTCTGCAATGATGCCGCCCTGACCCAGGGTCTCGTGGATGGCATTGATGAAGGCACGATCCGGCCCCTTTTCCCAGTGGCCACCCGCCGCCGTCTTGTTTCCGGCAGGGATGGCGTAGTAGCTCTCAAAACCACGGAAGTGGTCGATACGCACGACATCATAAATCGAAGTAGCGTGCCGCATCCGGCGCTTCCACCAGGCAAAATCCTCGGCCTTGTGACGGGGCCAGTCGTAGAGCGGATTGCCCCAGAGCTGACCGTCTGCCGCAAAGGCATCCGGGGGGCAGCCTGCCACCTGCGTCAGGTGGGTCTGGCCGTCAGTCTGGAAGAGCTCCGGCCGCGTCCACAGATCGCTGGAATCCGGGCTGACGTAGATGGGGATATCGCCCACCAGTTGGATGCCCTTGCCGTTGGCATAGGCTTTCAGGGCGTTCCACTGGGTGTAGAAGAAGAACTGCACCGCCTTGAAATAATCCACCTGCCCGGCCAGACGCTCCTTGGCAGCGGCCACGGCAGCGGGCTGGCGGGTGCGCAGGTCATCCGGCCAGTCACACAGGCCTGCCTGTCCCTGTTCGGCCTTGACGGCCATGAACAGGGCGTAATCGTCCAGCCAGAAGCTCTGTGCCGTGCAGAAGTCTTTGTACTCCACGCTGGCCGCTGCCAGCAGGCGGTCAGCGGCCTTTTGCAGCACCACCGGGCGCTGCTGGTAGAGCACGCCGTAGTCCACCGGTCCAACCGGAACCTCAGCGGGAATCTCATCAGCGGTCAGATAGCCCTGCTCGTGCAGGACACGGAAATCGATAAAGTAGGGGTTCCCGGCAAAGGCGGAAAAGCTCTGGTAGGGGCTGTCACCGTAGCCGGTGGGGCCAATGGGCAGGATCTGCCAATAGGTCTGCTTTGCGCGGGCCAGAAAATCCACGAACGAAAAGGCTTCTTCCCCCAGCGTGCCGATACCAAAGGGTCCCGGCAGACTAAAAACGGGCATCAGAATGCCGCATGCTCGCATGGTGAACTCCTCCTTAACCCTTGACAGCGCCTGCAACAACACCTTCAATGATGTATTTCTGGCAGGTCATGTACAGGATGATGATGGGGATGATGGCGATGATGATGCAGGCCATCATGGGGGCCAGCTCCACACGGCCATAGCCGCCGCGGAAGTACTGGATCGCCATGGGGATGGTGCGGTACTTCTTGATATCCAGCACCAGAGTGGGCAGCAGGTAGTCGTTCCAGACCCACATGGTTTCCAGAATGGCGGTGGAGATCATGGTAGGCTTCAGGATGGGGAACACGACCTTGAAGAAGATCTGGA
>ENA-OUQF01001430-OUQF01001430.1-human-gut-metagenome-genome-assembly--contig:-NODE-1430-length-14263-cov-5.570172_pt1 | contig 14263 bp, 13 predicted proteins | sample MGYA00237947_ERZ548826 | MGnify/ENA primary metagenome ERZ548826 (study PRJEB26490, sample SAMN05194701) | human gut metagenome | biome: terrestrial biome; feature: human-associated habitat; material... | reverse complement strand
GCGCAGAACGCAGCGAAGCTTTCTCGAAAAAGCGGCAAAGCCACTTTTTCGACAGCCTAAGCGCCCCGGACTTTCATCCGGGGCGCTGTTCTTTCTATGGAAACATATATGGGGGCATGGCGGCGCGCATGTGCAAGGGTACGCGCGCTGTCTGCGCGTCAGTCGTCAAGCTTACTTCTGCTGCTGAGTATTTCGCCGGTCTTGGCGTCGATATCGTACTCGTAATCCATACCGTCGCGCGTGTCGATATCCACGTCGTACCATGCCGCGTAAGCGCTCTTTTCAAAATCCGCGTCGGCCTCTTTTATCTGGTTGGTGCTTATGCCCGCGTCCTGCACGGCGATGGAAAGGGCTGCGTCCTTGCCGATATAGGTCGTCGTGTGCCGCCAGATGAAGTATCCGCCGATGCAAAGCCCGATGAGCACCAGCGCCAGCACGATAATAAGCACGGTTTTGAGTGTTTTGTTCATCTTTTTTCCTCCCGCTTGTTTACTTTACGGGGAAATCATAATATTATATTTTAAGAAAAGCATTAACCAATTTTTAATTTTTTGCATTTACACTTCTGATAAAGCCATTCGGAGGAGGAGAGACTGACGTGAGAGTACTTGTAGTGGAGGACGAAAAGCACCTCAACAGGATAATAACCGAGGCCATGGAGGACGAGGGCTACAGCGTGGATAGCTGCTTCAACGGGGCGGACGCGCTGGACTACGCGCTGAGCGCCGTGTACGACGTGATGATACTGGATATCATGCTGCCGAAGCTGGACGGGCTGGAGCTTGTGCGCCGTCTGCGCCGCGGCGGAAATCACACGCCGGTGCTGTTCCTCACGGCGCGCGACAGCGTGGCCGACAAGGTAGAGGGGCTTGAAAGCGGCGGGGATTATTACCTGACGAAGCCCTTCGATTTTCAGGAGCTTATCGCCGTCGTGCACGTCATGACGCGCAAGTATACAGGCAACCGCTCCAATATCTACACGATCGCCGACCTTACGCTGGACGTATCCGCGCGCACGGTCACGCGCGCCGGGAGGAGCATTGAGCTGACGCAGAAGGAATTTGCGCTGCTGGAGTACATGGTGCGAAACCGCGGCGTCGTCCTCTCGCGCGAGATGATAGAGAACAACCTGTGGAACTACGACTATGAGGGCGGCACGAACGTCGTGGACGTATATGTGGGATATCTGCGCAAGAAGATGGACGCGGGCTTTGACAAGAAGCTCATCCACACCGTCTGGGGCACCGGCTGGGTGCTGAGGGAGGACTGAGGGCATGTCTGCAAAGCTCAGAGTTACGCTGTGGATATCGCTGATGGCGGTGCTGCTGGCGGCAATGGTGCTGGTGTTCGTGCTGGTGATAAACGGCTCCGCCATCACGGACGACCCTGCCGGGAGTCTTGTGAAGATCGTGCTGAAAAACGCCGATAATATCGAGTTCGACCGCGGCAAGTTCGAGTGGGACGACCTTGACGTATACCGCAGGGGCGTATATTGCAGCTTTTACGACGAAAGCGGCAATGTGGTCTACGGCGCGGTGCACGACGCGTGGAACGACGTCTCCCTCCCGCTTGAGGCGAACGTGATTCGCACGGTGGACGTGGGCGGCACGGAGCTTTACGTTTACGACACGCTTGTGGACATGGACATCACGGCCATGTGGGTGCGCGGCATGATCACCACGGATGACAGCTCCGGCCTGATGCACACCATACTCGTGCTCACCTGCACGCTGCTTCCGGCCATCCTCGTGCTGTCCATCGGCGGCGGGTGGCTGATAGCGTGGGGCGCGTTCCGCCCGATGGAGAAGATAATCGCGGCGGCCAACAGCATCTCCGACGGGGATGACATGTCCCGCCGCGTGAACATGCGCCGCGGGCCGAGTGAGATGCGCCGCCTGAGCGCAGCGTTCGACAAGATGCTCAGCCGCCTTGAGCAGTCGTTCAATACCGAGCGGCAGTTTGCCTCCGACGCCTCGCATGAGCTGAGAACTCCCATCACCGTCATTCTTGCCGAGTGCGACAGGGCGCGGCGCAAGGACAAAACACCGGAGGACTTCCTCGCCTCCGTCGCCGTTATCGAGGAGCAGGGCCACCACATGTCGGAGCTTGTCCAGTCGCTGCTGAGCCTGACGCGGATGCAGCAGGGCACGGACCGCTACCCCATGCGCCGCGCGGACCTGAGCGAGTTCGTCAACGCCTGCTGCGACGAGTTCATCCCGGCGGACGGCCGCGGGATACGGCTTTACAGGGATATCGAGCCGGGTGTGGAGGCGGATTATAATCACGCGCTTATGTCGCGCGTGGTGCAGAACCTTTTGCAGAACGCCTATAAATACGGGCGCGAGGGCGGGCGGATAGACGTCGCGCTGCACGCGCAGGACGGCAGCGCCGTGCTGACCGTCGCCGACGACGGCATAGGCATAGAAAAGGACGACCTTGAAAAGATATGGCAGCGCTTCTGGCAGGCGGACGCCTCGCGCGGCGAGGACGGCGGAAGCGGCCTCGGCCTTGCCATGGTGAAGGAGATCACGCAGTTCCACGGCGGCAGTGTCGCCGTCGAGAGCGAGCCGGGCCGCGGCAGCAAGTTCAGCGTGATCCTGCCGGTGTGAGTCCGCGCCCATGTGAATAGAATAGATAATACGAACCATCTCCGGCCATTTGGCCGGGGATGCTCTTTAACAGCTTGCGCACAAAGGGCTGCCCATCGGGTAGCTTCCAATAAGACAGTATAAGAATTACTGACATAGGGTAGCTGCCGTACAGGGTGCGACAAGAAAAATTGGCGATACTTGGTTTTCACAACCGGGTATCGCCTTTTTCTATCTTCAAACAACTTTTGAAATTATGATTGGAGGACATATTATGTTTGAGCTGAACTATATTCGTTGTGGTGATTACTACATCCCCGATATTCGCTTACCGGAGGAAAGCTGACCAATTGGCAAGTGGGGGCGAATGCACAGGGACTACTTGATGGAGTGTCACCCGATTCGTTTCAATGACCTTTGTCTTAGCGGAGAACTGTGGACATATCTGGCTGATTTGAATGAGCAGGCACAGAGACACCTTGAACTTATAATTGAACAAATGAAAGCCGCTGATGGCGTGACTGAAAACCTAAAGCAGCATGATCAGATGGCATGGGTTGGTGCTATGAACAGCATCCGCAATCGTGCTGAGGAAATCGTAAAGAGCGAATTGATGTATAGCTAATTAAAATCAAGCGGTACTTGGCTGTCGGCTAAGTACCACTTGATTTTTTATGAGCGATAAAAAAATATAGTTCACACTTTGTTCGGCGTAAAAAGTGTAATTAATTTTCTAAAACTCATTGCATTTTTTGTGATTGCGTGCTATACTATATCCGAATTATAATGACGGAGGTGCGTGTATGTACCGAATTGCTATTGAAAAGCTATTAAAATGGAAACAAAGCAAACGCCGTAAGCCTTTGATTATTGAGGGTGCCCGTCAGGTTGGTAAGACTTGGCTGATGAAAGAGTTTGGCAAGCAGGCGTATGCGGATACCGTATATATCAATTTTGACTCCAATTCCAGAATGGCAGAGCTGTTTGCTTCTGATTTGGATACGGAGCGTTTGATTATGGGCTTGGAGCTGTATGTTGGACGCAAGATCGATCCCGACAATTCTTTGCTGATTTTCGATGAAGTGCAGGAAGTTCCGAGAGCATTGGCTTCCTTGAAATATTTTTATGAGAACGCTCCACAGTATCATATTGTATGTGCCGGTTCTTTGCTCGGCATTGCTTTGCATCAAGGCACATCATTCCCAGTTGGCAAGGTGGATTTCTTAAAACTGTACCCCCTTTCCTTCAAGGAATTTTTGATGGCAACCGATAAAGAACGTTTTGCCGAATTGCTTGATAAGAGAGATTTCCAGATGATTACAAGTTTCAAGCAGACATATATTGATGCTCTGAAACACTATTACTTCGTTGGCGGAATGCCCGAAGCAGCACAAAGTTTCGCAGAGAATAAAGATTTCAATGAGGTTCGTGAAATTCAAAAGCGAATCCTTGCGGCATACGAACAGGATTTCTCCAAGCACGCTCCAAATGAAATTGTTCCAAGATTGCGTATGTTGTGGAATAGCATCCCATCTCAGTTAGCTAAAGAAAACAAGAAGTTTATCTACGGCCTTGTTCGTGAAGGAGCTCGTGCAAAAGACTACGAAACCGCAATTATGTGGCTCAGCGATTGCGGACTTGTGCATAAGGTCAGCCGTGTCAATGCAGTGGGTATTCCTTTGCGAGCGTATGAGGACTTGAAAGCATTTAAGCTGTTTGTAGTAGATGTTGGACTTCTTGGCTGCATGGCCGGACTGCGTCAGCGCACCTTGCTTGACGGCAATGATCTTTTTGTGGAGTTCAAGGGTGCGCTTACGGAGCAGTATGTCTGTCAGCAGCTAAAGACTATTCCGGATTTGGATATATATTACTACACCAACGACAGAGGTTCCTGCGAGGTTGATTTTGTCATTGATACAGGTGAACGGATCGTACCTGTGGAGGTAAAGGCGGAAGTAAATCTCAGAGCCAAGAGCCTTAAGACTTATCAGGAGAAATTCTCACCTGAAGTATCTGTTCGCACATCTATGTCGGACTACAAAGAAGAAGAATGGCTCGTCAATCTGCCGCTGTATGCGATAGATCAGATTATACAGCTCTAAAGCTTTGCAGTATAACGAGCAAATTTTTTGCTGAGGAGGATTGTATGGCAAAGAAAAATAACGATTTTTTTGTTGAAAAGAAAGCCTGGTCGGTTGTTAAGGATGAGTTGCTTGGATGCTATTTTATGCCGTATGTTTCCAAAATCCTTCATACATACAGACCACTTGTATATGTTGATTGCTTTGCGGGAAAAGGAAAATTTGACGACGGAAATCCAGGTTCGCCTCTAATCGCACTCGAAGTGATCGATAAGTGTCAAGAAAGTACCAGTATGGAATCCACGCAAATAGAAGTGACATTTATTGATTTGAACTATGCAGACGATTTGCGTAACAATTTGAAAAATTATCCTTGGGTAAAAATTATTTCGGGAAAATATGAGGACAACATTGCCAATGTTTTGAAGGGCAAGGAACGTTGCAATGTGTTTCTGTATATTGACCCTTATGGAATAAAAGCGTTAAACTGCTCAATATTTGATGAACTATCGAAGAATAATTTTAATTCTATTGAACTTCTTGTCAATATGAACTCTTTCGGATTCATTAGAGAGGCTTGCCATGCATTAGGGACATCATTTAGTGACAAGACAATATTTGATGATCTGGTTGAATACGATCCTACCAAAATGGACAAATCTTCCCAATCAATAGATGAGCTGAACGCTATTGCCGGTGGTGACTATTGGCAAGACATTATTAACCAATATAAAGCTGGAACTATTGATGGATATGAGGCGGAGGCAAGATTCTCGGAACAGTATTGTCAGCGACTGAGACAAAGCTACAAGTATGTACTAAACATGCCTCTGCGTATTAAAAAGGGCCAGCGTCCGAAGTATAGATTGATTCATGCAACAAATCACCGAGACGGCTGCTTACTAATGGTAGACAATATCTGTAACCGTTGGGAAGCTCTTCAAGAAATACAGTCTGGAGGGCAGTTATCACTCTTTGAGGAAAACTACGACAATCAGATTGTGGATGACACAGATATTTCAAACAAAGTTTCTGCGTATTTCGCTCGGTATAGTGCCAATACATCACTTCACGAGGCTCTTGCAGGGTTCTTCATGGAATACGGACCGATCTGTTCGACAGGTACGGTTAAGAAAGATCTGAAAAAACTTGAAAGCAATGGTCGAATTATCGTTACCCGTGAGCCCAGCACAACAGGCAAAGGAAAAATAGCTACCTATATGTCCGAAGACAAGGGTAAAAAGGTATATGTGAGGTGGGCCCAGTGAAAAAGGTTACAAAATACATAATTCGTAAAACGCTGATCTACAAAACCAATGTGGAATATGGCGATTACACGATGAATCATGTTTTGGGATGCTCTCACGGTTGCAAATATCCCTGTTATGCGTATCTGCAGAAAAAGAGATTTGGTAATATTACATCCTATGAAGATTGGTGCGCTCCGGCACTTGTAAAGAATACATTAGAGCTTCTTGATCTTGAGCTACCTAAATTCAAAAATAAAATCAAAATATTGCACTTGTGTTTTACTACTGATCCGTTTATGTATGAGTACGATGAAATACAGAAAATGAGTCTTTCAGCCATTAAAAAAGCTAATGATGCAGGAATTAAATGCTCTGTACTGACAAAAGGAATCCTGCCCATTGCTTTAGCTGATCTTTCAAAAGACAACGAATATGGTATAACTTTGGTATCTTTGGATGAAGGTTTTAGAGAAAGAATGGAACCAGGAGCTGCACCTATTGCAGAAAGATTATCTGCGTTAAAAGCTTTACATGAAGCAGGTTGCAAAACTTGGATCAGCATTGAACCCTATCCTACTCCAAACATCATGCACCAAGACTTAGCGGCTATTTTGGAAGCTGTAAGTTTTGTGGATAAAATCATCTTCGGACGGATGAATTATAGCAAGGAAACCAGTTCCTATAAAGAACACAAACGGTTCTATAATGAATGCGCTCAAAAAGTGATTAAGTTTTGCACGAAACACCACAAAGCATATCACATTAAGGATGGAACAATTACCCAGTTAAAGGAGAATAAAAATGTTTGATATTAACGATATGGCTAAAGCGGCTTTTGAGACAGTTTTGTTTACACCGCTACAAAGAGCCCAAAAAGATGGATACATCAACATTACTGGTGCTGAAGGCAAAAAGAAAATCGAGTACATTACCTCGGAAAAGCATGTAGAGAACTACGAAGATCCCGAGGAAAAAGTTCGTGCTGAATTCTTCGCCGAATTGATTTACAAATATGAATACCCTGCAAACCGCATCAAAGTTGAGGTGGTTGTTCCTGACAGATTGCCTACTGACCGTGCTGATATTGTTATCTTTAGTGACGATGACTGCAAGCGTCCGTATGCAATCGTGGAATGCAAAAAAGAAGGCGTTACTGATGCCGAATTTAACCAAGCAATCGAACAGGGTGTTGGCAACGCAACTTGGGTAAAACTCCGAGCAGACTATGTTGTTATCATAGCTGGCGGTACTCGCCGTGTTTTAGATGTTTCGGATAAATACGGCGCATTTGAGCGTGAGCAAAATATTCTTGCTGATCTTCCTCGTGCATACGGCAAGCCTCAAGAATTCCGTTTTTATAAAGGAACGGATAACGATATAAAGCCTGTGTCAAGAGAAGATTTAATAGCGGCAATTAAAAAGTGCCATCAAACATTGTGGGGCGGCGGTCGCCTTTCGCCTCCCACCGCCTTTGGCGAGCTTTGTAAACTCGTTTTTGTTAAGATCAGTGATGAACAGAAACCTCGTAAAAAGGGCGAACCCTATCAATTCCAGATTAAGACTCATGAACCCTCATCCAAATTGGCAGAGCGTATAAATGCCCTCTACAACGAGCAAAAAGCAAAAGACCCCGAAGTGTTTACAGAGTCGATTAAAGTGGATGACCGTGTTCTCCGTACCGTTGTTTCGCACTTAGAGGCTATTAACCTCAATAAAACTGACCTTGATGTTAAGGGCGTTGCTTTTGAGCAATTTATGGATGGTTTTTTTAAGGGCGATTTTGGACAGTATTTTACGCCCCGTCCCATTATTGAATTCTGTGTAAAAATGATGAAGCCAGAACAAGATTGGGATGTCCTTGATCCTTCTTGTGGTTCCGGCGGTTTCCTTTTGCATGCACTCGATTACATGAGGAAGCAAGCAGGCGACTATTATGAGAAAGGTACCGTCGATTACTTTAACTATTGGCATGATTTTGCGGCAAAGCACCTTTATGGAATCGAAATCAATGACGAAATAGCTCGTGTTGCAAAGATGAACATGATTGTGCACGATGATGGTCATACCAATGTTATCAGCCATGATGCACTTGAAAGCATTGATAAAATGCATGATCACAACAGAGGTTTTGCAGAAAATCGTTTTGATCTGATTCTTACAAATCCGCCTTTCGGTTCTACCATCAATCTTGCTGAAAAGCCCTATCTGTCTACATATGAACTAGGAAATAATGTGGATGCAAAAGGCAAAAAGAAACCACGCAAAAATCAAAGTTCCGAAGTCTTATTTGTTGAGCGCATTTGGCAATTCTTAAAGCCCGGAACTGGCAAAGCTGCTATCGTATTGCCCGATGGTATTTTAACGAACAGCTCCATGCAGTACGTCCGTGATTTCATTTTAGAGAAGTTCCAACTGCTTGCAGTTGTGAGCTTGCCTCAGTGTGCCTTTGCACATTTTGGTGCGGGTGTAAAAGCATCCGTAATCTTTGTGCGCAAACGTAAAGAAAATGAAAGACCGGATGAGAATGAGGCAATTTTCATGGCGGCACCGGAGCTGATCGGATATGATGCTACCGGCAGAAAAACTGAATCTCAACTTGATGATATTGTTATGAAGTACGAGGAATTTAGAAAGGACGCAATGCCTTTTTTCGCATAACCCCCGATGCGAATGACCTCTGTGTCTTCGCTATTAAACGGGGGGATATTGAAAAACGCATAGATATTAATTATAACCTTCCCAAGTATACGATTCTTGAGCATAAATTGCGTGAGAGATTTGGCAAAAATTTAAAGCCGCTTAGTGAAATTGCCGACGTAATATGTGGTCCTTTTGGTAGCGCCATAAAAAACACCGATTATCAAGAAACGGGTATTCCGTTGGTGCGTATAACGAACATATCTAAAGAAGGTTATATGAACTATGACGATATAATTTATATATCAGAAGAACTTGGTAATAGCTTGAAGAGAACACAGGTATCATCAGGAGACATTGTTATTTCACAAAGGGGCTCCTTGGGGCAGTGCGCGGTTGTAGATGATACTTTTGAAAAAATGAATATTTCTGCAAATATAATTGCTATAAAAAATATTCAAGAATCTTCGGCAATGTTTATTCGAGATTATCTCCTCTCCACTCTTGGACAAACGTTGCTTGAAAGAAATGTAAGCGGACAAGTTCAGCCAAAAATAACCACACAGGACATTGCAGATATTCTTATTCCTATTGGTTGCGACGAGACCTATTTGTCTAAAGCGATAACAACAGCGTATGGTTTGTATAGAGATAAAATCAAGCAATCAGATGACTTGCTTTCAGGAATGAGCAAATATCTTTTTGAAGCCCTAAAAATGCGAAATATCGATTACGAGGAAAGACTTTGCTGCGCAATAAAGTTTGCAAACATTGTTGAAGACCGAACATTCAGTGCAGAGTATTATCATCCGGAAAGAATGGCCGCATTGCACTTGCTAAAGTCAAATACAGATATTTCTGCGCACAAACTTTCAAACATCGTCACTTTCCATCGTGACATTGTTAGTTCCGAGAATAACGCAAGTTATCTCGGCTTGGCGGGTGTAGAAAGCCAAACTGGAGAATTAAGTGGTGTTCAGGAAGAAGTAGCAGGACAAGCGTTTGCATATGAAAAGGACGATATCTTATATGGAAGATTAAGACCTTATTTGAATAAAGTCCTTTTGGCAGAAAGTGATGGTATTTGCTCAACAGAGTTTCATGTCATGAAAGTAATTGATACCACAACTGTTTTGCCTGAATATGTAGCTGCCATTCTTCGCTCTGATTTAATACTGCTACAAACAAGGCATATGATGACAGGAAACACCCATCCGAGAATTTCAAATGATGATGTTCAAAATTTGTATATTCCCGTGCCGGATATATCTGTTCAAATGCAGATTGTTGTTGATCTTCGTAAACGGCGTATCGAGGCAAGAAAATTGAAGTGTGAAGCGGAGCAAGAATGGCAAGCAGCAAAAGAACAGTTTGAAAGAGAACTCTTGGGAGAATAAGTTATGATTAAATTAAGCGGAATTTTAGAATATTCTATGGGCGGTTTTCTTTGCTTGCGAGGCTTTGCGTCGTACAAAATGCTGAGTGCCATTTCAAAACCAAACACAGAAGTACAGAGAGGTTTGATTGACGAACACAAGGGAGACATGGCAAGATTCTTAAATGCCGGAGAATATAAGTTCTTTCCCGAAGTAATCCTCGCAACCAATTTAACTGATGGCACTAAAGATTTTGATGAAGTCGGATTGTTTCACGAATCTTTGCAATCAGGACAAACTTGGAACAAAAGCATAGGCAACTTTCAATTCAACATCTCACGGCATGCAAGCAAAAACATATTGAATCAATTTGACAGACTGCCAAGAATTGAAAGAATTTATTTGGCTCATATAAAATTTGACGAAACGGTTTGTGAGCTGACACGGATTGACGGAAATCACAGACTGAGTGCTGCGGATGAGGTTACAACAGACTTTGTTTTACCGTTTTGCTTGCTGCTTTTCCGCAATCCAAATGAAAATAACCAATTTACACGAGCGATTTTCCACAATATCAACGCAAAGCAAATTCCGTTGAAATTAGAGGAAAACCTAAAGGTCATTTTGGAAAGTTCCCAAGTATTTTCTGATGATACATTAGTGAGAGACCCTTCTTTCGGATGGAAATACTATTTGGCAAGAAAAACATTGCAGAGCATTGATTTTACGTATTTCCCTGCTATCAATTCTTACATACGCCAAGCAAAATATAGCTTCTTTGTTGATCTGTTCGGATTTTTGTTAAAGAATCAAAGTGTTGAGGAAAACGATTCTGCCATTACTAAAGTTAAAACACAGCTTGTTGAGGTTGAGAGGGCTTTGATAGAATCTGAAATAACTGCAACCACAACAAACATTGCTGTTATCGGAGCGTTGGCTTACTATCGGCTCACAAACGAATTTAAATACCGTGGCTTCCTTTCGTGGATAAAGAAGAACAACATCGGCAATGTTGAAAAATTACATATTGACGATGTTATCAACCTGTATGATGAAATCTATGAGCATGTACCCAAAAAAGTTTTTCTTGCAAGATGGTATCCATCTGCAGAGTATGATGGCGATGAAGAATACAGAAAAGCAGAAAGCCGCATCAGCGCTATAAAAGAAATCGTTCATCAGTTAAATTTGGATCTGACCGATTTAGGCACAAGAGAAACCGGTACGTTCGATATCAGAGATGTTATGTATCACGACATAAGAGAATGTGATATTTTTGTTGCAGATCTATCGGGAGCTCGTCACAATGTTATGATCGAAGTTGGATATGCATTAAAGCATGTTGAGACGTCCAGAATGTTGTTTTATTTTCAAGCATCAGATAAATGTGAATCTGTTCCGTTTGATGTTAGCCACTTAAACTATGTTCCGATTGTAGATTCTGCGGAAATTAAAACATCCATAAAAGTACGTATTGAGAACATCCTTGAACAAGCACGAAACGGAGAAATCTGAAATTGTTTCCTTATTCAACCACGAGGCGACAGCTGAAAGTGCTGCCGCCCCTGTTCATAAAAAAGATACAATTTGTTGGTGGGAATTTCATGTAAAAATCTTGACAGCAGGTGTCGGAATTTGTATAATGATGCCAAGCGGTGAAAGCCGCTGACAACTAAATACATTGTTCTACCGTATATATTTGAAGGTCGGGTTATCCGACACGGTATCGGCACACCGGAAGTGCCGAACTGCTCCATCACGCCTTTTGTTCTGTTGGCGGGAGTTGTATGGAAACAGAACTCGACTTTGTATCACGAAGCCGATTACATGAGATACTGCGTCATGAGGTCGCCGATAAAGAAGGTAGAGGCGAGGGATGTGTCCTTGATTATCATAACGAACTCGTTGCCCAGCGCCGGGAGTATCGTGCGCAGCGCCTGCGGAACGATGATGTGCCAGGTGCACTGGGCCGCGCTCATGCCGAGGCTTCGCGCCGCCTCCGTCTGCCCCGCGTCCACCGATTGCAGGCCCGAGCGGATCACCTCAGAGACATAGGCGGCGCTGTTGCATATAAGGGCGATGGCGATGCATAAAAACTTCTGCTTGTTCAGCGCCGGGATAAGCGACGGCAGGGCAAAATAGAAGAAGTAGAGCTGCAAAAGCATCGGCGTGCCGCGGATTATCTCTATATACGCCGTGGCGAGCCAGCGCACCGGCGCGATCTTCGCGGTTTTCATCCATGCGATCAGGCACGCCAGCACCGCGCCGAAGCCCACGGTTATCGCCGAGAGCAGCAGCGTGTACGACACGCCGTCAACGAGAAACTTGCTCCAGTATTTTGTCAGCAGCTTTATTATATTGTTGAGGCTTATAAAGGTCATGGCGTTAACTCCACTCTGTTTTGTTTATGCGCGCCGCTGTGTTGTGCAGCGGTGCGCGGGATATCCGTTGTCTGTTATCAGTCCTCGACGGTGACTTCCGTGGCGGAGGCTTCAAGGGAAAGTGCCTTCGCATCTTCGTACCAGGGGTCGTACAGCCCGTCGGCGTAGGCCTTGGCAAGCGCTTCGTTCACGACGTTGAGAAGCTCGGTCTCGCCCTTGGTGATCATGATCACGTTTGCCTCGTATTCGGCGGCGACGTCAAACTGCCATGCGCAGATGACGAGGTCGGGGTTGGAGGCGATGATGGCCTCGGCGTTGCCCTGTGCCACGGCGAGGGCCTCTATGCTGCCGCTCTGGAGTTCCAGCACGCCGTCGGCCTTTATCTGCTCCAGCGCATTCGACGGAGATGCCGGTGCGCTGTCTGCGGCGAGTGCTGCGGTATCAGCCGCGGGGGCGGAGCTGTCCGCGGCGGTCGTAGCGGCGGTGCTTCCGCAGGCGCACAGCGCCAGCGTCATAGCTATCAGCATTGCGATGGATATTATCTTTGTAAGCTTTTTCATTTTTTGTGCCTCCATATAGCGTTTTGTGAGTTTTTATTTGACTGCGATGCGAATGATGGCATAAATATTTAAATACGTCAATAACAAAATGCAAAATTATTCATAAATATACGCATTTTATGAATATTCACACATCAGGCCGCATGGGAGACGGGGCGCGCTTGTGGAATTTCGACCATATCCGCAGAAAAAATCGAAGATATTAATTATAAAAGTATTGCATTATGGGAATATTTCTGGTATTATATCAAGGCATTTCGCACGGGGACGGACTTTCCCCCATGTGGCCGCGCTTCGCGGCTTGGTGGAGGGGTTGAAGTTCCCGGAGGAAAAAACAAATATTTGGAGGAAATGAAATGTCAGTAGTATCCATGAAGCAGCTTCTGGAAGCCGGTGTCCACTTCGGTCACCAGACCCGTCGCTGGAACCCCAAGATGGCAGAGTACATCTATTGCGAGCGCAACGGCATCTACATCATCGACCTGCAGAAGACCGTCAAGAAGCTGGAAGAGGCTTATGAGTTCGTCCGCCAGCTCTCCGAGAACGGACAGAGCATCCTTTTCGTCGGCACCAAGAAGCAGGCGACCGACGCCGTCAAGGAAGAGGCCTCCCGCGTCGGCATGTACTACGTCAACGCACGTTGGCTCGGCGGCATGCTCACCAACTTCAAGACCATGCGCACCCGCGTTGACCGTCTTGCCCAGCTCAAGAAGATGCAGGAGGACGGCACCTTCGACATGCTGCCCAAGAAGGAAGTCATGAAGCACCTCGGCGAGATGGAAAAGCTCGAGAAGTACCTCGGCGGCGTGAAGGACATGAAGAAGCTCCCCGGCGCGCTGTTCGTCGTCGATCCCCGCAAGGAGCACAACGCCATTGCCGAAGCACGCAAGCTGCACATCCCCATAGTTGCTATAGTTGACACCAACTGCGACCCCGATGAGGTCGATTACGTCATCCCCGCGAACGACGACGCTATCCGCGCCATCCGTCTGATCGCCTCCACCATGGCAAACGCCGTTCAGGAAGGCCGTCAGGGCGTCGATGCAGAGGCCGTCGAGGGCGAAGCTGTCGAAGCCGCTGTTGCGGAAGCGACCGAGGAATAATTATAATATAGTAAATCAACGATAAGGGGCGGCTATGCGGCCCCTTATCCCGAATAATACAGGAGGAAAAAACAATATGGCATTTACCGCTCAGGATGTTAAGACTCTCCGTGAGATGACGAACGTCGGCATGATGGACTGTAAGAAGGCCCTCACCGAGACCGACGGCGATATGGACAAGGCAGTCGAGTGGCTGCGTGAGAAGGGCCTTGCAAAGGCCGCGAAGAAGGCCGGCCGCATCGCGGCTGAGGGTATGGCTTATGCAGACGTCTGCCCCAAGTGCGGCG